>Ga0302320_10022990_pt1 | contig 12269 bp, 9 predicted proteins | sample Bog_T0_3_FD_202130 | JGI IMG/M metagenome (GOLD analysis project Ga0302320, IMG submission 202130) | Peat permafrost microbial communities from Stordalen Mire near Abisko, Sweden - Bog_T0_3 | ecosystem: Environmental > Terrestrial > Soil > Wetlands > Peat | place: Sweden: Abisko, Stordalen Mire...
TCCCTCGCGTATGGCGGGTACGACCTCGTGTGCCCAGACGTTGAGTGTCGTGTCGCTAATGACGTCGCCGGGAGCAACCAAGTAGATGAAAGCGGTGGCCCGGTGTTCCAACACGGCGAATGTCAGTTCTTCGACCCACTGGTTCACGGTGCCTCCGATCCAGCGGCCCTCGTCGTCACGGGTCTGGGTCAGTGCTTCCTGGGTGAAGCGCCCTGACACGTTGTAGATAGTGTCGATCTCAGCGGGGTCCCTTCCCACGGAAGCAGCCGCCTCGTCGACGAGGGGCCTCGACTCAGCCACCAGCGTGCTTCGCCAGTCGGCGAGGTGTCCCGGTACCCATCCATCCGCCTGTCGGCCAGTTACTGCCAAGTTCTTCGGGCCCAATGCTCCAATCCAGATCGGTGGCGTCGGTGCAGCAGCGGGTATCAGTTCCGTCACCTGGTAGAACTCGCCGTCGAACGTGACGGGATCGCCGCCGCCTGAAAGAGCCCTTACGACGATGATCGCCTCTTCGAGCGCTCGCACCCGGTCTCCTGGCGACAGGCGTGGGACACCCAGGGCGACGATCTCCTCCCAACTTCCGCCTGCGCCCACCCCGACAATAAATCGATCCTGGGAGATCGTCGACAGTCCCGTGACAGTCCGGGCGAGGATAGGAGCGGGACGACTCAGCAGGTTCGTCATAATCACCGCTCCAGTGATGTTGCTGGTTGCCCCCAGAACGAATCCCATCACAGCGTAGGCGTCGAGGCGGTCAGCAAAATACGGATGGTCAGAAATGCTGACGACGTCGAGATGCGCTTCGTCGGCTACTCGTGCGTGCCTCAGCAACTCGCTCACTTGCTGGACGCCGGTCTCCAGCCCGATGCCGAAGAGAACCTTGTGTGCAGGGGCCACGGGACCATTCAATCACCCGTTCCTCCGGGTATCCCCGTTGTGCGGTACGGGGACACGGTCGCAAGCCGGCATCGAGCAGCGGTCAAGGGCGTCCGGAGGCCGGCGATGCGGACCCTTGAGGGCTACGTCCCGACCCACCCGAGATGTTTCACAATGGAGTTCGACACTCTCGGACAGCGGGGCGCTCGAAGGACTCATTGGAAGATCTTGCGCGATCTTGCGCGAAGAAACCCGATTCCTTCGCGCACGTGGCGCGTGCCGGACGACAACGAAGAAGAGGTCGACGACTCTCAGGGCAGTGAACGGGACTTAACGAGTGGGCGCTGCGGTGTGACGTTCCCGGATTTCTGGGACGGCATGTTTCAAGATTCTGGGACACCGATGACAAGGGGTGTCCGCCGTGGATCTGGCCCATTACGCCGTCAATGCCGTGCTGGTCGAGGGGCGTTCGGTGCGGGCCGTTGCCGCCGCGACCGGGACGTCCAAGTCGTGGGTACAGCGCCATGTCCAGCTGTTTCGAGACGGCGGGGCCGAGGCCCTCGAGCCTCGACGGCGTGGTCCGAGACACGCGCCCGCCCTCACCGCACCTGAGGTCGAAGACGAGATCGTCTGGTGGCGCAAGCACCTCGGTGACGCCGGATTCGATGCGGGGGCACGGACGATCCGCTACCACCTGAGCCAGGCCCACCCGAGCGTGCCCTCGCTCTCGACCGTGCATCGGGTGCTGCGCCGTCGTGGTCTCGTGGTCGACCAGCCCCAAAAGCGGCCTCGTTCGAGCTGGGTGCGCTTCGAGGCCGCGCTGGCCAATGAGTGCTGGCAGAGCGACATGACCCATTGGCATGTGGGCGAGGAGAAGGTGGAGATCCTCCACTTCATCGACGACTGCTCGCGGGCCGTCCTCTCCTCGAAGGTGTTACGCACGGCGACGGCGCCCGACACCATCGAGCTCTTCTACGCCACCGCTGCGACCTGGGGTTTACCCGCGTCCGTACTCTCCGACAATGGTGCGATCTACACCGCGGCCTATCGCGGGGCGGCGACCGGCCTCGAGATCGATCTCGCTGCGCTGGGCATCAACTTCAAGCACGGCAAGCCCTACCATCCCCAGACCCAGGGAAAGATCGAGCGCTACCACCAGACCCTCAAGAAGTGGCTCTGCGCCAACAATTCGTTCGATTCCCTCGACGCCCTCCAACGCGGTGTCGAATTCTTCGCCGGCTACTACAACGAGATCCGCCCCCACCAAGCACACGGTCGTCCGCCACTCGCCGTCTACAAGGAGCGGGACAAGGCCTCACCGAGCATCGAGGGTCAGGTGGTCTCACCGACCACAAAGGTTCGCCGGGACCGGGTCGACACCAACGGCACAGTGACCTTGCGCCACCGATCCAAGTTGCATCACATCGGGGTCGGACGAGCGCACAAGAACGAGCGAGTCCTCATGCTCGTCGCCGACCTCGACATCCGAGTCCTCGACACGGAGGGAACCGTCTTACGGCACCTGACCCTCGATCCGTCCAAGGACTACCAGCCCATCGGGTGAAAGCTACGCTCTGCGGGTTCAGACGTCCCAGAATCTCTGAGACATCACACAGTGGGCGCTGCGGGACTCGAACCCACGACCTCAGCCGTGTGAAGGCTGCGCTCTAACCAGCTGAGCTAAGCGCCCTGGCGGATTTGCCGGAGCACAACCGTAGCCTGCGGAAACAGGGCGCCCGCCGCGTTGGGGTGATTTGGGGTGCCCCAACAGTCCCGGTACCCTGAGGATCCCATGTCGCCCACAGCCGGAAACGGCAGCAGCAAGCCGCAGACCTTGACTGGACGAATCGCGGCCGCCTTCACCGGACCCACCCCTGCTGGGAGTGCCGAGGGCCAGTCCCCGCCTCCCAAGATCCTCCCTCCAGAGGAGCGGAAGGCGGTGATGTCCTCCCTGGACCAGATGGAGGCCAAATGGTCGCTGGTGGCGTTGGCGGTGGCCACCGTGGCGGGCATCGCTGTCCCGGCGTACTACCTCGTGGCGAATCCCTTGACGAAGCAGGACGGCAAATACGTCGCCGTCTCACCCGACGCCGGACTGATCGGTGGCGTGATCCTGGTTCTCTGCGTCATCGGGTTCGCTGCGCTCTGGAAGCGAAAGCGCACGCTCGTCGCCTTCTCGCTCTTCCTGCTCGGCTTCGCCTTCACTGTCTTCATCGGGCTCGCCGGCTTCATCTTCATCCTTCTCGGCGGCTGGCTCATGCTGCGGGCCTGGCGCATCAACAAGTACGGCACGACCAATTCGAAGGTCATCGCCAGCGAAGCCGCGACGCGTCCACGCGGGCGCCAGCGCAAGGAGACGGCCCGATCAACGTCGAAGGCAGCCTCCACTCCCGGGGCCCGCAAGCCACCGACCGCCAGTAAGCGCTACACACCGAAGGCGCCGACTCGCAAGAAGATCCCCAAAGAGACCGACTAGTCGCTCGGCGCTGGCCCGCATCCAACTGGGCCGGATCCACCGGGTCAGTCAGCCGGCTCAATCAGCAGCGCAGAACGCAGTAGCTGGAGTGCGTCCGTCCGGCGTCGCACGAGCGAACGGGCTGACGGTTCCTCGCCCAAGGCCCGCAACACCTCCACCTCGGTCACCATCCCGATCACCGTGGAGTAGATCGCCAGCAGCAAGAGCCGTGGGTCGTGCCGGCGCATTGCGCCGGCATCCATTTCGGCCTCCAGAAACGACGAGGCGCGTTGCACCAGCGGGTCCAGGGCCAGCGTCATCTGGGTCGCCGCCGGCGGTCCGAGCCGGCCCACCTCGCGCAGGAAGCCGAGCAGGTCCGGTTGTCGCGCCGCCAGGCGGAAGACGGAACGCACGACCGCCTCCACCCTTCCCCAGCCCTCCCCCGCGTCCCGCAGCGCAGTCTCGAGCGCGAACGACAGATCGTCCGCGCTGCGGGCGATCACCGCCTCCAAGAGTGCGTCCTTTGACGGGAACCAGTAGAGGATCGACTGCTTCGTGAGCTCGAGCCCCTTCCCAACCGCATCGAGGGACGTCGCCTCGTAGCCCCTGCTGGCGAACGAGGCCAGCGCGGCATCGAGGATCCGCTCTTTCGTCGACGAGCTGGGCACTTACCAAATGGTAGACAACATCGGCGGGCGGTGGTAGACATTTCCGATGCCCATTGAGCGGGATCTCCGTGGGAAACGGTTCTTCATCACGGGTGCCACGGGCTTCCTGGGCACCGCCCTGGTCGAGCGCATCGTCCGGTGCGTCCCTGATGCCGAGGTCACCGTGCTCGTGCGACCAGGTCGCCGTTCGGATGCCGCGGCCCGATTGGCCCGCGAGGTCATCAAGAACGACTGCTTCGACCGCCTGCGCTCCGAACTCGGCGATGGCTTCGGCGCCGAGGTCGAGCGCCGAGTCCGCGCGGTGCCGGGCGACGTCAGCCGAGACGGTCTGGGACTCGACGAGGAGGGCCGCCAAGCGCTGGCGGCCGCGGACATCGTCATCCATTCCGCCGCCACCGTTTCCTTCGACGCACCGCTGACCCAAGCTGTCGAGATCAACCTGCTGGGCCCGTCGCGGGTGGCGGCGGCCATCGACCAGACCGGGTCGTCCGCCCACCTCGTTGCCGTGTCGACGGCGTATGTGGCGAGTACCCACCAGGGTGAAGCCAAGGAGGAGCTGCTCAGCGAGAACCGCTTCACCCTCGATGTCCCCTGGGAGGCCGAGGTCAGCGCGGCGCGCCGCCTGCGTGACGACCTCGAAGCCGAATCCCGCAAACCCGAGAAGCTCCGCACTTTCACCAAGCAGGCCCGGGCGGAAATCGGCGCTGCCGGCGATCACCTGATCGCGTCGAAAGCCGAGAAGATGCGCGAAGAGTGGGTGGGCGGCGAACTGGTGACCGCCGGCACGGCCCGGGCACTCTCGCTCGGGTGGCCCGATGCCTACCCCTTCACAAAGGCCCTCGGTGAGCGGGCGCTCGTCGAGCAGTGGGAGGGTCGGGTTCCCATCTCCATCGTGCGTCCCTCCATCATTGAATCCGCGCTGGCGGAGCCCCGACCGGGATGGATCCGCGGCTTCCGCATGGCAGAACCGATCATCGTGTCCTACGCGCGGGGACTCCTGCGCGAGTTCCCCGGCGTGCCTGAGGGCATCGTCGATGTCATCCCCGTCGACCTGGTCGTGGCCGCCATTCTGGCGGTGGCGGCTCATGGGCCTGAGCCCGGGCGGCCGAAGGTCTACCACGTCGCGTCCGGCGTACGGAATCCGCTGCGCTACGGACACCTGGTGGAGCTGTCGGAGGACTTCTTCAGCCGCAACCCGCTCTACGACGACCGCGGCCAGCCCATCAACGTGCCCGAATGGTCGTTCCCCGGGCGAGGACGCGTGCAGCGGCAGCTCAAGCGGGCCGATGCCGCCATGACCTTCGTGGAGAAGGTCATCACTGCCTTGCCGATCCGAGGCAAGCAGGCGGAGTTGGCCGCCCGGATGGAGGACAGGCACGCGCTGGCCAAGCGGGCCCTGGGCTATGTCGAGCTCTACGGCGCGTACACAGAGACCGACGCCCGCTACCGGGTCGACAACCTGATCGGGTTATGGGACACCGGCGACAGTGACGATCACGCTCACTTCGAGTTCGACCCCGGCGTCATCGACTGGGATCACTACGTGCACGAGATCCATCTCCCGTCCGTGCTCGAGCACACCCGCGTGCGCACGAAGCCCGGCAAGTCGGTGGTGGACAAGCGACCGGATCGGCAACGGCGCGCCATTTTGTCGCCGGACCGGCATCTGGCCGTCTTCGACCTCGAGCACACCCTCATGTCCTCCAACGTGGTCGACACCTACGCCTGGCTGGCCAGCCGCCACCTCTCCCCTTCACGTCGGGCGCGCTTCGTGGCAGACCTCGTGCGACAGGCGCCTTCGCTCCTCGCCCTGGACCGCCGTGACCGCGGCGACTTCCTCAGCTCCTTCTACCGGCGCTTCGAGGATGCACCACTCGACCGGCTGCGTCAGGACTCGTGGGAGCTGTTCCACCGCCAGCTCCTGACGCGATCGTTCCCGGACGGCTTTGCCCGGGTCCGCGCCCACCGGGCGGCCGGGCACCGGACGCTGCTCATCACCGGAGCGTTGGACTTCATCATTGAGCCGATCCGGCCGCTGTTCGACGACATCATCTGCGCCGAAATGGAGTCGCACGACGGACGGCTCACCGGACACCTGACCACGCTCCCGCCCATCGGTGAGGCCCGAGCCCTGGTGTTGGCCGACTACGCCGCGCTGCACGACCTCTCCCTGGAGGAGTCCGTGGCCTACGCCGACTCGGCCAGCGATCTGGCGATGCTCGAAGCCGTCGGCTTCCCGGTGGCCGTGAACCCCGAATCGCGGCTCTCCGCAATCGCCCGCCGGCGAGGTTGGCACGTCGAGCACTGGGCCAAGGCCGAAGGTGGATCACACCGCCCGCTCCCCCTCGGGCCTTTCGACGTCCGACAGCCCAGAGCGGTGATGGGCCGATGAGCACGCTCCTGTTCGAACGGTCACTCCCCCGCTTCGCGGCGGCTCGTCTCATGTCGTCTTTCGGTTCGGGACGAGGCGCCGGCGTCGGCCCCCTGCGCCTTGTCGAGCGCGATGCCCCGACACTGCCGGCCAACGGTTGGGTGCACGTCGATCCCGTACTTTCCGGGATCTGCGGGTCCGACCTCGCCACATTGGACGGGCGCAGCTCGCGTTACTTCGAGGACATCGTGTCGTTCCCCTTCGTACCGGGTCACGAGGTCGTCGGCACGCTCACCGAGGAGGCGACCGGCGCCGAGGGTGGGTTGCTGCCGGCGGGGAGCCGGGTCGTGCTGCAGCCCGTGCTCGGCTGCGCGGCCAGAGGGATCGTGCCCATGTGCCCTGCCTGCCATGCGGGCCACGTGGGTAACTGCGGCTACATCGCCTTCGGCCATATTCGGCCCGGTCTGCAGACTGGCTTCTGCGCCGACACCGGGGGCGGCTGGTCAACCGCCGGCCTCGTGGCGCACGCCACCCAGATTTACGCTGTGCCCGAAGCGCTCAGCGACGAAGACGCGGTGACGGTCGAACCCGTGGCGTGCGCGGTGCATGCGGTCCTCGGTGCACCGATCGCCGCGGGGGATGTCATCGCCGTCATCGGGGCGGGCACGCTCGGCCTGCTCGTCACCGCCTCCCTCGGTCACTTGGCCGCTGCCGGCCGTTGCGCCACGCCCGCGGCGGTCCTCGTCGGGGCGCGCTACTCGCATCAGCAACGTCTGGCCCGCGACATGGGTGCGACGGAGGCGTTGCCCTCCGAACAGCTGGGGCGCGCCGTGCGGCGTCGTTCACACTCGCTTTCCTACGGGGCCGCCTCGGGCCTGACCGCGACCCTCTCGGGCGGCGCCGGCGTCGTATTCGATTGTGTCGGCAGCCCCGAATCGATCGCACAGTCGCTCGCCATGGTCCGGCCGCGGGGCACCGTGGCTCTGGTCGGCATGCCCGGCAAGGTCACGGTCGACCTGGCCCCGCTCTGGCACCGCGAGGTCCGTTTGGCGGGGGCCTACGCCTACGGGACCGAACGGAGCGAGGGGGCGGACGATGCTGTTTCGACCTTCTCGCTGGCCTTCGACGTCGCGGCGGCGCAGCAGACCGGGCGCCTGGTCTCGGCCACCTACCCGCTGGCCCGCTTCGAGGATGCCGTGGCCCACGCCGGGTCAGCCGGACGCCGCGGCGCCGTCAAGATCGCATTCGACGTACGGAAAGGACCGATCCGATGAGTCGCCGTCCAGGCTTCGTCCTCGAAGTCGACAAGTCGACACCACCGACCCTCTTCTGGAGTGGCGAGACCTTCGGTCTCGAGACACTGCCCGAGGGGAGTCGCGTCATTTACGCCCCCGAGCCGATGAAGGCGATCGAGGATCCCTACCGGGCCATCCGCCACGCCCTCCTCCACCCCGAGGGCGACCGCGATCCTTTGCCGGCGCTCCTCCGTCCGGGCATGAAGCTCACCATCTGCTTCGACGACGTGTCCCTGCCGTTGCCGCCCATGGAAGCGCCCGACATCCGCCAAATGGTGATCGAGACCGTGCTCGACATGGCCGCAGAGGCCGGCGTCGACGACGTGGAGCTCATTGCCGCGCTTGCCCTGCATCGCCGCATGACGGAAGAGGAGCTCCGGCATGCCCTGGGCGACCGGGTCTACGACGCGTTCGCCCCCCACGGCCTCCTGACCCAGCACGACGCCGAGGATCCCGACAACCTGCTCTTCATCGGTGAGACGGACCAGGGTGAGGAGGTGGAGATCAACAAGCGGGCCGCCACCTCCGACCTGCTCGTGTACGTCAACATCAACCTTGTCTCCATGGACGGTGGACACAAGAGCGTGGCCACGGGGTTGGCCAGCTACCGCAGCCTGCGCCACCACCACAACCCGCAGACGATGCGCCACTCGAAGTCGTTCATGGACCAGCCGGCCTCTGAGTTGCACTCGGCCAACTGGCGCATGGGCCGCCTTATCGCCGAATCGGGAGTGAAGATCTTCCAGATTGAGACGACGCTCAACAACGACACCTTCCCGTCGAACTTCGGGTTCCTGCAGAAGCGGGAGTGGGAGTGGTCGCTACGCGACCGGGCCTCGTACGCCGCCGCGTCGAAAGCGCTGTCCAAGGTGCCGCCGCGGATGGCCCGCCAGATCTTCCACTCGATCCGCTCCCCGCACGCGCTGACGTCCGTGCAGGCGGGTGAGGTGGAGGCGGTCCATGCCCTCACAACGGCCAATGTCTGGGCCCAGCAGGGTGTCGACGTCGAGGGCCAGACCGACATCCTCACCATGGGGCTGCCGTACATCTGCCCGTACAACGTCAACTCCATCATGAACCCGATCCTGGTGGCCTGCCTCGGACTGGGCTACTTCTTCAACATGTACCGGGGCAAGCCTCTCGTGCGCGAGGGCGGCGTGGTGATCATGAAGCACCCGACCCGTCCCGAGTTCCACCCCGGCCACCACCCCAGTTACATCGACTTCTACGAGCAGGTGCTGACGCAGACCATCGACCCGGTGCAGATGCACAAGGAGTTCGAGGAGTCGTTCGCCACCGACCCGTGGTACGTGCATCTCTACCGGACCGGACACGCCTACCACGGCGTGCACCCCTTCTACATGTGGTACTGGTGCGCGCACGCAATGGCGCACCTGGGGCGCGTCATTGTCGTCGGCGGCGATCCCAAGGCGGTGCGACGGCTCGGGTTCTCACCGGCCAGCTCGCTCAACGACGCGCTGGAGATCGCCTCCGATGTCGTGGGGCCTTCACCGACTCTGACCCACATGCACAACCCCCCCATCTTCATGTCGGACGTCCACTGATGGCGGGCTCGGGGCTGCGGGGCCGCCTGCGCGCCGCCCGCTTCCCCCTGGCCGCTCCCTCGTGGCCCACCACGGTCGAGCGACCCGATCCCGAGCGCAGAATCGGGCTCGACTACGACCACGACTGGTCACGGCGCTATCCGGTCCGGCTGGCCCGGGCCGTGGTCATGGACAACCTGGCCCGGCCGGCGGCGCGCCTGCTGGCGCCGGCCACTGTGAGGGGTCTGGAGCACCTCCAACACGTGGAGGGCCCGGTGATTTTCGCGGCCAATCACCTGAGCCACCTGGATACGCCGTTGCTGCTGACCACCCTGCCGGTGGAGTTCCGTCACCGCACCGTCGTGGCGGCGGCATCGGACTATTTCTTCGACCGCACATGGAAGGCGGTGCTGTCGTCGTTCACCCTGGCCACCATTCCGATTGAGCGGAGCAGGGTCAATCGCAAGTCAGGGGATACGGCCGCCGAGCTGATCGAGGACGGGTGGAACCTGGTGATCTTTCCCGAAGGCGGGCGGTCCCCCGACGGGTGGACCCAGCCCTTCACCGCCGGCGCCGCCTACCTGGCCCGACGCACGGGCCGCCCAGTGGTGCCCGTCTACCTGCACGGCACCCGGCACGTACAGCCCAAGAGCGCCGAGTCCGAAGGACGGGCGCCGGGAGGTTCGGGTACCGAGTCGCGTCGGAGCAGTCGCGTCCGCCGTTCCCCGATCGCCGTGCTCTTCGGTTCGCCGCTCTACCCGGACGAGGGTGAGAACACCCACCGATTCTCCGACCGCGTCGAGGCTGCCGTGGCCACCCTGTCCCGAGAGGTCCACTCCGACTGGTGGCAGGCCCGGCGCTCGGTGAGCGCGGTCGCCCCGGTGGAGGGAGCCACCACGGCACATCGGGGACCAGTGGCCTCGCCGTGGCGCCGCGCCTGGGCGCTCGACGAGCCGCCGTCACGGGATCGGGCGTCGGAGTGGCCGGACTGAACAGATGATGTCGGGTCCGGCCAGCTCGGAGCAACGGGCGGCAGCGAGGGCTGCCGGTGGACACCAGACCGGCGGCACGGTCGACCCGGCCTGCCGGCAGCTCCGTGTCCCGGATGAGGTCGACCAGTGCCTCCTCGTCGCAGACAGGAGGCACGTTCGATGGACCTGATCATCCTCGGCAGTGGGAGCCCCCTGCCCGACCCCACGCGCGCCGGACCGGCGACCTTGGTGCGGACGGCTTCGGGCGACCTTCTCTTCGACAGCGGGCGCGGCGTTCTCATGCGTGTCGCGGCAGCGGGATCGGCGGCGGGAGCGCTGCGCGCGCTCTTCCTCACCCACCTGCACAGCGATCACACCACGGATCTCAACGACATCGTCACGTCGCGGTGGATCACGTCGTTCCAGCCTCACCCACTCCCGGTCTACGGACCGGTCGGCACCGCACGGTTGCTGACGGCGACGGAGGCGATGCTGGAGCTGGACATCGGGTATCGCATGTCCCATCACGCCGACCTGCAGTGGCGGCCGTCAGCGGAAGTGACCGAATGCGCGCCTGGCACCGTGCTGCAGGACGGGGAGGTCCGGATCAGCGCGGCGCCCACCGATCACTCACCCGTTCGCCCCACGGTGGGGTTCCGGGTCGACGAGGGAGGCCGGTCGGTCGTCGTCGCCGGTGACACCGTCCCCTGCGCGGGGTTGGACGAACTCTGCGCAGGGGCAGACATGCTCGTCCACACGGTGGTACGCCGCGACCTGATCGTACCGATCGGCCTGCCGCGGCTGACCGACGTCCTCGACTACCACTCGTCGGTCGAGGACGCAGCACAGACCGCGGCACGCAACGGCGTCGGCACCCTCGTGCTCACCCACCTGGCGCCGGCGCCCAAGCCCGGCACCGAGTCCGAATGGGTGGCCTTGGCCCGCCCCCACTTCGATGGTGTGGTGGTCGTGGCCCACGATCTGCTGACCCTGGCGGTGGGCCCGGCCGACTGACGCCGAGGATCAGACGCTCCTCACGTCCTCCGCTGCCGGCCTCGGCGCCGCTTCCCGCCCACGGTCACCAGTCGCTCCTGGCGCAAGCTCTCCGGCGCGGCGTCGTCCAAGGGGGCGAGTGCGACATCGTCGAGCGCCCACGACAGCAGGCGATCGGCGAGGGCCGGGTTCCGCGCCAACACCGGACCGTGGAGATAGGTCCCGACGATGTGACCCCCCACGGCTCCTTCGCTCCCGTCGCCGGCGCCGTTGCCCACGCCGGCGACGACATGCCCCAGTGCGGCCGTGCCATCGGCACGGGAGGTGGCACCTCCGTGATTCTCGAATCCGGTCAGGGTGGGCAATGGTCCGAGCGCGTCAGCATCCACCTCGACCAGCACTTCGCCCACGGCGCGTGGCCCGGTCGACTTCACCGTGTCGACGTCGAGGAGCCCGACCCCTTCGTGGGCTTCGCCGCCGGCCCCGGGGAACGTCCGCCCGACAATCTGGAATCCCGCGCAGACGGCCAGGACCACGGCGCCCTCCGCCGCACGCCGCACCAACGTGCCGTCGTCGATCAACGTCCGGGCGGCGCGGACCTGGGGTCCGTCCTCTCCCCCACCGAGGCAGTACAGGTCGGCCTCCGGGAGGGGGCGGTCGGAGGCGGCCTGCAGCAGGGTCACCGCGTGGCCGCGCCATTCGGCCCGCCGCGCCAGCACGAGGCCGTTGCCGCCGTCGCCATAGGTGCCCAGCAGGTCCGGGTAGACGACCACGATCCGCAGCGACGCCGTCATGCCGGCGCGCCCAACAGATCGTGGAAGGCGGTGTAGTTCCCGATGACCTCGACCACCGCAGCCGAGCCGGCGGCCGCCCGTGCCACGGCCAGCACCGGATCGGGCTCGGTGCTGTGCGGGACCCCGCCGTAGTGCAGGCGGACCGAAAGATCGCGGTAGCGGTCGCCGGTGACCACCACGGCGCGCCCGGCGAGACGCTCGAACGGGACGTCCCACAACCAACTGGGGTCCGCACCGTCGGCGATCCGCGCGTTAATGCTGATCACGAGCGGCGCGTCCGAGCCGGCCACCAGGTCGAGGAG
>Ga0302320_10022991_pt1 | contig 12269 bp, 10 predicted proteins | sample Bog_T0_3_FD_202130 | JGI IMG/M metagenome (GOLD analysis project Ga0302320, IMG submission 202130) | Peat permafrost microbial communities from Stordalen Mire near Abisko, Sweden - Bog_T0_3 | ecosystem: Environmental > Terrestrial > Soil > Wetlands > Peat | place: Sweden: Abisko, Stordalen Mire...
ACTTTTCCTAACTCAACTACGGGTACTACTATCTTTTCTTTTAATCTCTTACCCTTTTCCTTACTACCCGTCGCCCGGTTTCGACAGACCAGCAAAAACCGCACAGGCCTGCCTGGCTCAAAACCGCGAATCGCGGTTCGAGCACCCAGGCAATGCAGGGGAGGAATCAAAAGCCGGCAATCCAGAGAACAGACCATGTTTTCCACGCACACAGCATCGCGGAGATGAATACAATCAAGAAGTAGAAAAGACAGCCACTTCCGCCAGGCCGCAATGTGTTGTAGAGTTTGGCCAGAGCTTGGAGTCGGCTTCGAGAGCGAAGGTGGGCCTATGCCGATCATGGAAACTGAAGTGGAGAAGCCGGCCGCGCAGGGGGCAGCGATGGAGATAACCGTAAGCCGCCAGGATTTGGTAAAGGAGCTCACAGCGACGCAAAGCGTTGTGGAGCGAAAGACCACGATTCCGATTCTGTCTAACTTTCTCATCGAGGCCGAGGGCGATCGGCTCAACATCACGGCTACCGACCTCGATCAGGCGATCCGCACCAGTGCCGAGGCCAAGATCAAGAAGCCCGGTGCCTGCACCATTCCTGCGCGCAAGCTTTACGACTACGTCAAGCTGTTGCCGGAAGGCGATATTTCAATCAAGCTGCTCGACAACCACTGGGTGCAAATTCGCTCAGGCCGGTCGAACACGAAGATGGTGGGTATGGCGCGCGCCAACTATCCACAGGTTCCAGAGTTCCCTGCTGTCGCGGCTACGAGTATCTCAACGCTCGCTCTGAAGACGCTGATTGCGCGCACCATCTTCGCGATCTCGAACGAGGAATCACGCTACACGCTGAACGGCGCACTGCTGGTGATCAAGGCGGAGTCTCTGGCCATGGTGGCCACGGACGGGCACCGGCTCTCGTTTGTCGAAAAGCCAAATGAAATATTGGAAGGTATCAGCGGCGAAAAGAGGGTGCTGATTCCACGCAAGGCTTTGCAGGAGCTGCAACAGTTGCTTTCCAACACCGAAGCTGAGAAGGTGGAGTTTGCCGATGACGAGCATACGCTGTTTTTCCGCGTGGGCCACCGGACACTGAGCACACGCAAGCTGTCGGGGCAGTTCCCTAACTTTGAGGCGGTGATGCCGCGGGATAATACGAAGTTCGCGGTGGTACGGTCGAGCGAGCTTTCCTCTGCGATCCAACGCGTGGCGCAGTTTGCCGACGAGCGTTCAGGGGCGATTCGGCTGCGGCTTGAAGGCAACGAACTGAAGATCAGTTCCAGCTCGACGGAATCCGGCGAGAGCGAAGACACGATTGATACTCCCTACGCGAGCGACCCGATCATGGTGGGCTTCAACTCCGGCTACATTCTTGATTTCCTCAAAGCCCTGGGCAATGAGGGCGAGGTGAGGCTGGAGTTCAAGGACTCGCAGTCGGCTGGCCAGATGCGGCCCGAGGATCCGGACGCGGAGTACAGGTACCGGTATGTGTTGATGCCGATGCGGATCTGAGGGAGTCGACGAGGCTAGCTGTGCGCTGCTCGCCTTAGCTCGACAGGCTATTGACTTTCCCTGCCCCGCAGCATTGCTGCGATCACCCGTGGGCTTCGTCGGCCATCGATGACCTCAACGATCCAGAGTGGTTTCAGCTCAGGAGCATACGCGATCAAATAGCTCCGAACTACCTTGAATCTTTGTGGTTGTGAGGTCAGGTCGGGACGGCGATGTCCAAGATGCGGGAAGAGTGGGAGCAGATCGAAGGTAGCGAAGAGTTCATCTAACAAGCAATCCGCCGCACTGGGATTGATACTGCCGATGTATTCGTATATTTGGTCCAGGTCATCGAACGCTTCAGGGTGAAACACATAAGCCACTACGCGATCGACTCGCGCCGGGCGAAAGCGCTCTCCTTTAGCAACCGGTAAGCCTCAACGCCATCCATAGGCTGAACGTATCCGGTTACAATCTCGCTGTATCGCCGGTCAAGCATCGCGCGCAGGTCGCCCTGCTCACTCAAGTAGCCGGCGATGGCATCCTCGACCAATTCGCCGGCCGGTCGGCCGGTCTCCGCAGACCATTGTTCCACCTTCGCGGCGAGTTTGGGTTCGAGACGCAGTTCCATGGCTTGAGGGTAGGCAGAAACAAAGCTTGTGTCAAAATCCAGTGTTAAGAGAACACGAACAAACGACGCCCTATGCAGGACCTCGGCGTGCCCGGAGAGTTCTCATTGCGTGGGCAAGGCTTTAACTCTTACGACAGTCCCCCGCTCTGCGGAACAGTTCTCAAACGAAAACCTCATGTCCATATTGTCGTTAACAATCAGGTGAACATTGTGAGGCAACTGGAGAGTCTTGACTGGCTGGTAGTCGAGATCATATTGAATTCGCGTCCAGTCGGCTCCTTGCTTGTTAGCGGCTTCAGCTCTTGTGAAGAGCAGTCCCTGTGGTGAAGGGGTGAACGAGAGGTGTTCGTCGATATCCTGCCCAGTCGCAGAAGTCAGGACCTCCGTTACCAGGTAATCCTTCGTCACCAGAAGCTGAATTCCAGGATTAACCAGCACAACGCGATAGCCTGACGGGTCTAATTTAACCGCGGAGATATTGTCCTCACCGGGGATTGGCCCTCCCATTCCTTTAGCTCCCCAAGTCATCATGAATCCCTTCACCACATCGGACAACCATGAAAAGAATGGATCGTAGGCGGCGGCGGCCAGAGCTGGAGTCCTCTCCGGATACTTATGCTCTACCTTGGCCGTCGTGCGGATGCCCTGCGCAACTCTTAGGGTTGTGGCTTGCAACCCCTCGCGGCCGGCGATCTCGGCGGGAACCAGCATCACCTTGGGCACTGTGTCCCAATTGACTTTCACGTCGCAGCTAAAAGAAACGAGCCCTTGATTAATCAGGTTGTAGTACCTGGCACCGGCGGCATCGGCAAACTTAAATTTGTCGACAGTTGGCGTACTTTGCCCATTTAGAACCAAAGGAAACAGGCAAGTCAGCAATACGGCTCCGGCAATTCGCCTCATGATCTCTCCCAGAAGCGGGGCAGGGTGCACTTGGCCCTCACGCCACTGCCGGCGCCTTCAAAAAATCGAGGGCGCGGACGAGGTAGCCCTTCAAGTCGCGTCGATGAACGACGGCGTCAAGGAAGCCTTTCTCGAGCAGGAACTCTGAGCGCTGAAAGCCCTCAGGGAGCTTTTGACGGATGGTCTGCTCGATGACGCGGGGGCCGGCGAAGCCGATCAGGGCGCCGGGTTCGCCGATGTTCAGATCGCCGAGCATGGCGAAGCTGGCTGTGACGCCGCCGGTCGTGGGATCGGTGAGTACACAGATATAGGGCACCTTGGCGTCATCCAACTGCGCCAGCCCGGAGGAGATCTTCGCCATCTGCATCAGGCTGACTACGCCTTCCATCATGCGTGCGCCCCCAGAGGCAGCGACGATGATGAGCGGTCTGCGGCCCAGCCGGGCGCGGTCGACGGCGCGGGCAATGGTTTCGCCAACAACAGCGCCCATGGAGCCGCCGATGAAGCCGTATTCCATCGCGCTGAGAACAACGGAGTGAGGTCCAAGCTGGCCGACCGCGTTCAGGATTGCATCGTCAAGGCCCGTGGCTTGCTGTGCGACGCGTAGCCGCTGCTTATAGGGCTTCACGTCGGTAAAGTTAAGCGGGTCAGTAGACCGCAGGCCGCCGTCAACAAATTCATAGCCCGGCTCGAGTAGTAGGCCGATGCGCTTGCGGGCATCGATCTTGAAATGGTGCTGGCACTTCGGGCAGACGTTCAGGTTGGCTTCAAGGTCGGCCTTAAAGATCACAGCGCGGCAGCCTACACACTTGATCCACAGGCCTTCTGTGCGAACGGTTCTTTCGGCTGAGTCAGGGGTATTGTCGGGGCCGGAACCAGATTCGTAGTCGCCGTTTTCGCGTTTGAACCAGGACATTCGAACTCTTTCTGAAACTTGGGGAAGATTCCGCGATTCTGTTCACTCCGCTGGGCTCAGAAGCTGCCCACGCGAAGTTACCGTCGCATCAATATTCTATGCCGCGCTGGGCCAAAATGCCTTTTTGGTAGGCATGTTTTACCTCGCGCATCTCTGTGACGGTATCAGCCAGTTCGACAAGCAGAGGGTGAGCGTTGCGGCCGGTGAGGATGACGTGCACCATCTCCGGTCGCCCGCGGAGAGCCTCGGCCACGACTGCAGGGTCGAGCATCCCGTAGCCGATGGCATAGTTGATCTCGTCCAGGACGACCATATCCCAGTCGCCGGAGTAGATGGCCTCGCGGGCTTCCTTCCAGGCTTCCTCAACCAGACGGATGTCCTCGGGGTCGGCCTCGGCTCCGCCGATCTTCACAAAGCCGCGACCCATCTGCTTCAGCACGAAGTTTGGCCCAAAGGCCTGCACCGCGTCCAACTCGCCGTAGTGCCATGATCCTTTGAGAAACTGAAGCATCAGCACCTTCATGCCGTTGCCTACAGCGCGCAGGGCCGTACCCATCGCGGCGGTGGTCTTGCCCTTACCGGGGCCGGTGTTGATCAGAATCAGTCCTTGGCGAGAATCGGTCATCACAGTGGTCAGTTGTCAGAGATCAGTTGTCAGTTATCAGTCATTGGTTGACGGGCGGCAATTGCGATTTGGCGGCCTGATGCGATCTTCGGTCAGAAACAAACTTTTAGTTGCCCGATGCGAACTGACCACTAACCCCTAACCACAGCCTTTAGTGGCCGGCGTGATAGGGGTGGCCAGAGAGAATTGTAAATGCACGGTAGACCTGTTCGGCGATGACCAGGCGAGCCAGCGAGTGGGCAAGCGTCATGGGCCCAAGCGAAAGCAGCAACTGAGCCCGCGTCCGAGCCGCCTCAGACCATCCATCGGCAGGACCAATGGCGAAGACAATGTGCTGGGCGCCCTCATCGCGGCGGCTGCCTATCCAAGCTGCAAACCCTTCCGACGTCATCTGCTTTCCTCGGCTGTCGAGAAGTACGGGCACAGCGGGTGTGCGCCCCTGCTGCTTGCCAAGCCACTCGAGCATCGCCGCCTCGGTGCGGAAAGCCTCAGCCCGACAATGCGCAAACTTCGAGCACCGCTCAAAGTAGACCTGTGTCAGGGCGTCAAATCCACCCAGGGAATTTGCCGACGAGCCTGGCTTGATTCGGACCTGGGAGCCGACATGGGCGAGCGTGAGGTTCATGGGGACGAGGATACTCCACTGGGGAAACTTGAATGATTCGTTAGGTATGGACGATATAACCCAAAAACCGGAGGCACTGCCCATTTTTGGTATACCCGTAAGAATTCCTACATAATTCCATATTTAGCCCATCTTTCCCAACCGATCAGGAAATGACTAAAGTATTTAATTTCAATGGCAAACGAATTATTTTGGGGTTTGGCGCAGATTGGCAGCCGTCATGCAGTATTCACAACACTCAGCCTTCTTCCGAATCTTTCGGCGGATCGTGTTCTGCACCAGAAACTCTGCATCATTGAAAGCTTGGCACTACCTCTAGTTCTAACGTATTACTTTCTTTTTGAACCTAAATTGCGGACCGGCCAGTTCCCCTACCGAGACGCCCAGCAAGGTAAGTGGATAGCGGAAACGATGCAATCAACGTCACGCGATACGCATATCCAAAAGCATGGAACCGGCAAAATTTAATTTTCGAGGATGGAGTCAAATGAGAAATTGGACCGAACAACTGAAGCGTCTTGCCACCCCGCGGTGGCTCGCTCTGGCCCTTGTGGTGCTCTTAGCGCCATGCATGCTTGCGCAGGAGACAACCGGCGGTCTTCAAGGCACCGTAAAGGACCCTTCGGGCGCCGTAGTTCCTGGAGCCTCGGTGACAGTCACGACTCCGACTCTTGTCGGTTCCAAGGTTTCATTGACGGATGCCTCGGGCTACTACCGCTTCTCTAACTTGCCTCCCGGTTCTTACACAATCGTGGTCAAGGCCACCGGATTTGACACCCTGAAGCGCGAGAACGTGGTTCTCGAGGTCGGTCACCTTCCCACGGTCAACCTGTCGATGAGCGTCGGCACGGTCAACACTGTGGTTGAAGTCAAGACCGAAGGGCCGATGATCGACACCACCACCAACACCACCCTGACCAACATCCCCGAAGATGTGCTGCAAGACGTTCCGCACGGAACCTCGTTCCAGTCGGTCATTCAGTTTGCCCCCTCGGCCCGCAACGAGCCTCTTGAGGGCGGCTCACAGTTGAGCAACGGCAGCGGTTCCACATCGCCCGGCAACGGCAGCACCGGCGGCGCCTTTGGCTTCTCCATCGGCGGCGGCGCTGACTCTGAGAACTCTTACCTGGTTGAAGGCCAGGAGACCGCAGACATCATCGGCGGCTATTCGCATACAAACGTCCCCATGGACTTCATCTCTGAAGTTCAGATGAAGACCTCAGGCGTGGACGCGGAATTTGGCGGCGCGCTCGGCGGCGTTGTGAACGTGATCATGAACAAGGCCACAAACCACTGGCATGGCACGGTGTTTACGAATTTCCAAGACGGCGCAATGAACGGATCACCGACGCCCACTCTGCGCTACAACCCGACTTCCAGCGGCACCAACACAAGCTGGGGAGCCATTGATCCAGCGGCCCAGGTGTATCAGCCGATCCGGCCCCACACCAGCGATTTCTGGCCCGGTTTCACGATCGGCGGCCCAATTGCCGATGTCTTCCCCAAGCTTTATGGCATTCCGGATGCAGCCTATAGCCGCTTGAAAGAGCGCATGTCTCTCTATGCAGCCTTCAACCCCGAGTTCAATGGGTACGAGCAAACACTGAATTATGGCGCCTACGGCGGAAAAGTACCTTTCAGCCAAAACACGCATACCTACTATGACTATGCCCGCATTGACGCAGAGGTCACGCAGAAGATCAGGGTATTTGGCTCAATCCTGGGCCAGGGTCAACGCCAGGCCGGCGAGTCATTCCCTCAGGCCGATTCGGTACAGGGTTACTTCAATACAGTCACGGGCTGCTCAGGAGTAGGTTCAGCCTTTAATTGCACCGGTAACTTTGTCGCCCCATCAACCTACTCCCACACGCTGGGCTATACCGCTCCAAACTTGACACTGAACACGGGCGCGGATATCACGATCAACAACAGCCTTGTAGCTACCACGCGCTTCGGCTACTACTTCGCGAACTACCACGATTTCGGTTACCCGACCACGGGCGCTGTCGACGAGTGGTATGCCGACGGCACGAGCACCACCGATACCAACGGAAATGCACTGTCCTCGAGCGCATCCTCACTTGCTGAAGCCTCCGGCTTTCTAAATCAGGCTTTGGACGGCAACTTCACCCACACCAATGCGAACAAGGCGATTCAATTCGATCAGGATCTGGCTTGGTTTCATGCCGGCAAGGGTGGAACCCACAACCTGAAGATTGGTTACCAGCTCAACCGTAACTCGAACTTCATCTTCCAGGGATACAACGCACCTCTCGTTGAGATCTATCCTGGAACATCAACCCCTTATTCCCCCCAGGGTCCGGTTGGCATCGCGAATTGCGCAACCGTCGATGCGGCGTACCAAGCTGCTGAGCCCACAAGCGCGTACACGGCCGGCAAACCGACCGACTACGGTTGCATGGGCACCTATGGCACCGTCAACGTCAACGACTTCGGTAGCGGCGGCAAGGCAATCAGCTACAACCATGGCTTCTTTGCCCAGGATGCATGGACCGTTGGCAAGGGCCTCACGATCAACGCCGGGTTCCGCATTGAGCGTGAATACCTGCCGGCCGAAAACCAGCCCAGCACCGCCAAGATCACCACCCCTATCAACTTCGGTTGGGGTGACAAGATCGCTCCTCGCATCGGCGCGGCCTGGGATGTGATGAAGAACGGAAAGCTCAAGGTATTCGGCGGCTACGGCCAGTACTTTGACCAGATGAAGCTCAACGTCGCCATCAGCTCGTACGGTGGACAGTATTGGCAGGAATGCTGGTACGCTCTCGAAGAACCCAACGTTGCGAACATCCTCCCCGCATTGAATTCCTCGAACCGCTACTGCGTGGGTCCGGACTCCACAAGCCAGGCCAACTTCGGCGGTTCAACTCCCTCGGGACTCGTCTTCCTTGAGAACCAGAACCTGCGTGCATTCCCGACCACCTGCTCTACTTGCAGCACAACGCAAGAGGGCACGGCTCCTGGCCTGAAGCCCTATGCGCAGCACGACTCGAGCTTTGGCGTGGACTACCAACTGCAAACCAACCTTGCCTTCGAAGCACGGTGGGATCGCAGGCGTCTGGACCACGTGATCGAAGACTCGGCCATCTTCAACCCCGCACTTGGTGAAACATTTGTCATCGTGAACCCCGGACAGGGCGTCAATGCAACATTCAACGGCTTCTACAACTTCCTGTACGGAGTGAATCCGAGCTGCTCGGCAGGTTGCCCACCGCAGACGGTCATTCCGGCCGCCCGCAGCTATGACGGCATTGAACTTCGCCTGACCAAGGCAGTCAGCCAGCACTGGATGGGCATGTTCTCTTACACTTACAGCAACCTCCGCGGCAACTACACCGGCCTGACCAGCTCAGACGTAGCGGATGGCGGCGGCGGCCGTAACGCCCCCAACAACAGCCGAGCCTTTGACGAGCCGTTCTTCTCCTGGAATGCAAACGGTGGTTCTTCGAGCGGCCTGTTGCCCACCGATCGCCCCAACGCCTTCAAGGGCTACGTTTACTATGACCTGCCTTGGGCCAGGAAGATGGCAACCGACTTCGGCGTCTTCCAGTCTGCATACAGCGGCTCGCCGCTCACCAGCTACCTTGACGTGGGCTACGCCTTCCCAGGCGGTTTCCCGACCGACATCGTCAATCGCGGCATGTGGATCGACGTCAGCCAGAGCCCCTCAACCGGCTTGATCACCGCAAGCGCACCTTACGTCAAGCGCCTGCCCTGGTTCACCGACACGGATTTCAACATCAAGCAGAGCGTGAAGTTGGGAGAAGCGAAGTCGCTGGCATTCGACGCAACTTTCTCCAACGTCCTCAATCAGCACGCAGTGGTTTCCGAAGGTCAGCAAATCGACTCCGGTTACGCAACGAGCTTCATCGCTCCCGGCGGCCATCCCATCTTTGACGGACCCTCGTTCTACGCGGCAGCTGAAGGCAAGTACAACTACGTAGCTGAGATGAACCAAGCGTTCAGCGCCGGCGGCACTCCGCTCACGATCAACAGCCAGTATGGCAAGCCGTATTTGTACCAGGTGGCCCGCAACATCCGCCTGGGCTTGCACATCACCTTCTAACAAAAAACCAACAGCACAGAAAAAGGACCCGCTTCGGCGGGTCCTTTTTTATTCTTAGGTGCATTTATCGAAAGCAAATGAGCGTTCTACGAGCCAGACTCAGTTTCGCTCGCCGAAGTCCTACTTCTTCGGGACTGCTTTCTTTGCCACCCTCTTCTTTGCGAGGGGCTTTTTCGCAACCACCTTCTTAGCCGGGGCGGCGTTTGCGCTCGACGCTACCTTCTTTGCCGCCTTCCTCGCTTTTGGCGCAGCCACAGCTTTCTTTTTTGCGGCCTTGGGCTTGGCGGTGGACTTGCTCCGCGCGGCAAGGGTCTTGGCAGCGAGCTCGGCCTTCAACTCGGCGTCAAACTCAGCCGGGGTGAGCGGGCGTGCGGATTTGCGCAGCCTTTCGATGTCATAGAAGGCGCGGCGTTCGGCCAGAAAGACGTGCACGACAAAGTCCACATAGTCGAGCAGAATCCAGTGGCCCTGACGGCGGCCCTCGACAGAGTTGGGAACTGTCCCGAACTCTTTCTTGAGGCGATGCTCAATCTCATCGGCGATAGCGATGGCCTGACGGTCGTTGCTGGCAGAGGTTACGAGGAAGAAATCGGACAGGCCTGCGTCAATGGGATCGAGCTCGAGAATGCGGGTGTCTTCGCCCTTCTTATCTTCACAAGCCTGAGCTGCGGCTTGTACGAGGATGCGGGTTTGCTGGTATGTATCGGATATCGTCATTCGGTGGAAATAGTCTCCAACTTCAATCGTAGCCCCTCGGCCATGCCACCGCCAACTAATGGTAGAGCTTGCGGCCGCGAATGGCCTCAAATACAGCCTTGGGAAGAAGCTGTTGTTCAAGGTTTGGAGCGCCGGAGGTTCCTCGAACCTCTTCTCGAATTTGAGAGGCGCTGATCTCGACATCGACTCCGGGCAGGATGTAGAGGGGAGCCTCCTGGACGGCCGCATTGTGGAGAAGGTAGGTGCTCACCTCGTCGGCGGGCTGGCTATCACGCGAATCCGGGGTGGCTTGACTTGCCGGCGCGCTCTCGATGGTCAAGTCCCCTGGCAGCGCCGCCCTCAGATTGGCAAAGAGCAGTTCGGCCTGCTGGTCTGGGCGAGAGGCCACAATCAGCCGCGCTACAAACGGAATCTCCGCCGCCCGATGCCACTGGCGCAACCCGAAGAACGCATCGGCGCCCATCAGGCAAAACAGCACGGCGTCTGAAGCAAGCTCGGCGCGCAGGCCAAGCAGCGTGTCGATGGTGTAGTTGGGAGCGCCTGAGGCCTTTGGAGCATCCGCAAGCGAAATGGCAAAGCCAGGCTCGCCGGCAATGGCCAGGCGCGTAAGCTCCACGCGGTCTTCAAAGCTGGCGGTTGAGCCCTGTGCCTTCAGCGGCTGGGCACCCACGGGCGCAAAGAGGACGGTATCCAGGCGAAGAGCGGACTGGGCAGCGCGCGCCACGGCCAGGTGGCCCAGGTGCGGCGGGTCGAAACTGCCTCCGAAGAAGGCAATGCGCTGGCCTCGGCTTCGAAGCTCGGCGCCCTTCGCAGACACTGCATCGTGCATAGACCATGTTATCGCGCTGTGTCGTCCCGGCCAGATTCTGACAGTGCTCTGGTAGCATCAGACTCACGACGATGCGATACCTGATTGCAATCCTTGCCCTTGCCGGCGTAGTGGTTTCTTCACTCGCCCTCCGCGTTCACTACACCACCGATGTGGAACCCTGCTCCATCAACGAGAAGTGGGACTGCGGAATTGTGAACCGCAGCCCGTTTGCGGAGATCGCGCACGTCCCAGTCGCAGCCATCGGCATCGGAGGCTATCTTGGCCTGGTGGGCCTGGCGCTGGCGCGGCGTCGCTGGCTACTGGTGGTCGCGGCGATTGTCGGGCTCGGTTTTGCGCTCTATCTATCCCATATCGAGAAGGACATCATCATGGTCTGGTGCCTCTATTGCGTGATCTCGCAGGGGATTATTGCGCTGATCGCGTTGATGAGCCTGGGTTGGGCCATCACGGGCAGCATTTCGAAGAGACGCGCGTAATCGGGCAATCGGATCGCTTCTCCATTTCGAATTGAGAGGCTTCGGCGCATGCTGCTTCCGCGCTGATAAACTTGAACTCAAACCATGTTCAAGAAAAGTTATGCGCGTTGGATGTACGAGTGGGAGACGCGGCTGACCACGCGCGACGAAAACCGCGTAGTACGGCCGCTCGAGTGGGGCTTCGAATGGGTCGAGCCTTTTCTCGAGGCGAATGGCTTTGCGGCAGCCGTGCCGAAGCCTGAAGATCTGCGCAACCCGCTTGCGGCTGAAGCTGCGATGGTCCGCATCAACGAACTCCTCATCCGCAACAGCCACGCCTTCTTCGGGTACAAGCGGCCTACTGATTTTCGGCTGGAGGAACGGTATCCGCAACTGTTCCCGACCAATGTGCGCCCGGAGACGCTGGCCAAAGACGCCGCGATGCAGCGAATGGCGGCCGAGGGAAAGCTGGCGACCGCCCAGTATCTGCGCTTCACCTCGCCTGAGCGCACGCCTTATCCCGAAAACGACCAGGTGAACGCCCGATGGTATCCCGCACCGGCACACAAAGACCCGGCGCGTCCCAAGCAGGCAATTGTCGTGCTGCCGCAGTGGAACTCCGACGGCCTTGGCCACAACTCGCTCTGCACCATCTTCAACCGCATGGGCATCTCGGCGCTGCGGCTCTCTATGCCGTACCACGACATCCGCCGGCCCGCGGAACTTGAGCGGTCAGACTACGCCGTGAGCTCAAACATTGGCCGAACGCTGTCTGCGTGCCGGCAGGCGGTGATCGATATTCGCTGCTGCGTCGATTGGCTTGAAGAGCAGGGTTACGAGCAGTTCGGAGTCTTGGGAACCAGCCTCGGCTCGTGCTATACATTTCTGGCCAGCGCTCACGACCCGCGGCTCAGGGTCAATGCCTTCAACCATGCGTCGACAGCTTTTGGCGACGTGACCTGGGCAGGGCAGAGCACACGCCACGTGAAGCAGGCG
>Ga0302320_10022992_pt1 | contig 12269 bp, 14 predicted proteins | sample Bog_T0_3_FD_202130 | JGI IMG/M metagenome (GOLD analysis project Ga0302320, IMG submission 202130) | Peat permafrost microbial communities from Stordalen Mire near Abisko, Sweden - Bog_T0_3 | ecosystem: Environmental > Terrestrial > Soil > Wetlands > Peat | place: Sweden: Abisko, Stordalen Mire...
GGGGCAGGGTCGGGATACGTGTAAAAATTGGTCATAGTGCGGTTTTGAATGGAAGAGGCTTTGGATCAAGGGGCGGGGGCCGCTCGGTCATATCGAGAGCGAAGCGCCCGAAGCGTCGGATATGGTCGCGGATGTAGGGGCTGACGCGGGCGACGAGGGCCGGCGTGACCGGCTGACCGTCTCTCGCCATGGCTGACAGAACCTCGCTCAAATCCACGACATTGGAGAGCATCACCGCGTTTGCGACCAGGCTCGCATATTTCAGCTGCTTTTCTTGTTCGACGGGATCGCCGCTCTTGACCACGGGGCCGCCGAAGCAGACCCAGTCGAGAAACTCATTGTAGGCTTCGATTTTGGTGGTTTCGGCGCGAATGACGCGGCGAAGTTCCGCGTTGGAGATGAACCGTAGTAGAAACAGCGTACGCTCGACCCGGCCAAGTTCTCGAAATGCACGATAGAGTAGATTTTTGCGATTGTAGGCTGTCAGCTTTCGCAGCAGCATTGACGGCATGACCCGCCCGGCTTGGATTGATAACGCCACTTGGATCATGTCGCGCGCATGCGTGGCAATAAGATCCCAATCAATTTCGTCGCCGAACAACGCGTCCAGATGCTTATAGCGAGCCGACTTGCTGGGACGATAGAAGACCGCGTCACTGATGCCACGCATGCGCGGCATGAGCTTGATGCCGAGGAGCCGACACAAGCCGAATACAGGTTCGTTCTGGCCCTGCGTATCGGCATGGAGCGTGTCGGGCTGAACCTGGGATCGGTTCTTCATCAGCGCGTCCAGGATATGGACCGCTTCCCAAACACCGCAGGAAATGAAGCTGGTGAACAGCGCGATATAGTTATTGGCGATGTGGTGGTAGGCGATGCCGCCATAGCCGCCATATCGAATGTGCCGCGAGCCCATGAGATTGTTTTGGCGTAGCTTCACGTGCGTTCCGTCAGCAATGGCGGCCTGGCCGCCGCCCCAATGGCCAGGCAATGGAAAGCGAACATACTGATCGATGACGTCGACCATTGCCGCTTCCAACTTGTTGGCGTCGACATGTTGCGAGTTGATCCGGCGGAGAACATGCGCACTGGCAATTTCAGGGGCATGACGCGCTGTTTGATTAGGGCCGAGGTTGCAGCCATAGCCAAACACGGTGAAGAGATATCGTTGGCTCGCATTCGCGAGCTTTGGATCAGCGCCAGATGGTGGCCCGAAATGGCGGGTGTAGCCGGCCCAGTGCTCGGCGTTCTTGAGAATATCGAGGAGATGGCGCTCTGGCATCCTGGCATGGAGTTCCCGCTCGAATTCCGCCAACCCTTCGGGTTGGGCCGTCTTGTCGAGCTTCCTCAAATGTGGCGTGCCGTCTTCGTCGATGCTCAATTCGCTGTTGGCGGGAAATCCAGCGTCGATCTCGGCGGCCAGTGTCGTCAGTTCGGCCTTCAGCATGGCCGCGAACTCGATGCCGCTTTCGGGAATGCCGAGAGCGACGCAATAGGGGGCCAGCTTGGGTTCGCATTCCGACCAGGGCATGAGTTGGGCGCGGTAATCCGCGAATTTCTCCGCGCCGATGACGTAGAGGTCACCGGCTTCCAGGGCATCACAGAGATGGACGAAGACGCCCACTTCCAGCGCGCGTCTATCAAATATGACGGGATCGCTTTGCTCCTTGATGACGAAAGTTTGCCATCGCGGCGACGCGAAGCCGAGATCGACTTTGTCCGACACGTCGGCGCGGCGCGTATGACGGTGCTTGCGGATGACGGCCACCGCGTCCAGGAGGCTGTTGTCCTGGGTCGAAGAGCGGATTTCCAAGAGATCGAGCAATTGGAACAACAGACTGCGATGGTTGGCATGAATCGGCCACAGCAGTGGCAAGTCGTTGTCATTGTGCCATGCCGACACGACCTCGCATTGCTCGACCAAAGCCGCGACGCCGCCCTGCTCGGAGAGAAGTTTTCGTACTCGCCTCCCGAACGCGGCGTCGCTCCCCGTTGCCTGTTCGGTTTCCAAAACTTGGCCGAAAACCTCTACCAACGCCTCCTCGATTCCGCGATGTTGATCGTGGAGGTCCGCCAAATGTTCTTTCGCCAAAGCCTGGGTTTTTCGAACGCGTCGCAGCATCATTTCGACCAATTCATCCCGGCAGCGCATGTGCGCTTGACGCAGCAACGCAAGCAGCAGCGTCTTTTGCTTTCCCGCTTGGGAGATGTCGCGCATATCCCCTACGTCGAGCGCGGCGGCTTCGGCGGCGAACTGGCGCAATTTGGTGTGTGCGATACCCTCCAGCGGAGGATTGGGATCAATCATTCCCGTCAGCCAAGCGAGCCGGTCAATCCAGAGTCTCATGGTGGTCGAAGTCGCGGGCCCAGGCGTTTCCTTCAGCCGATTGAAGCCAGTCGTCACGCTATTTTCTGGCCTGATCAGCAAGGCGTCGAGCAACAGCGCATGTTCCGTCGTGACGCGGGCCAGAACCCGGTTGTAAATTTGCGCATGAACTTCGGCGCGCAGGTGGTTCACGAGGCGGTCGAGCGTGCTGAAGGCTGGCAAGTCTATCGCCGCGGCCTGCAATGCCTCGATCACCCGATTGATGAGGTCCGCGGGGTCGCTCATCGTTTCGGCGGCCTCGAGGGTCGTTCCGGTAACCAACTCCTCGGCCGCGTCGCCATATGGCGCCACGGAAAGACGCGACCGGACCTTCGCCTGGTAGCGATAGAACGATTTGGTCCCATGCGCCTCTTTCGGCCACGCCGAAACGGTCAATCCAAGCTGCGGCGCCAGATGCGCCACGGTATCGAGGTGAATTTCCTCACGGGTCGGGAAGCAGCCGAAGTCCTGTCGCGTTTTCAATAAGGTCGCCATCATCAGCCGCCCCGACTCGGCGCGCGTGCTCTCCCGAACGAAAGTCAGATCGGAATCGGTCAGCGCATATCGCGCGTCGAGTTCCTGGCGGGTCAGTCGGGCGCTCAGGCGCGGGTAGGCAGTGCGGTCGATGGCTGTCATAAAGTGTCCAGAAAAGGGGTCGCCGTCGTGGTCGGACGAAGCCTTCGTTTTGAAGGGGATGGGAGGTAGCGTTTTGGTGTCCGCGAATGAATACATTTATGGACGCAAGCGCCGGCCCTCAAAAGGCCAGGACGGGACACGCGCCGCCCTCTACTTGCGGGTCTCGACCGCCGATCAGAAGCCCGACCTGCAATTTGACGGCCTGCGCGCCTATGCGGCGCGGGCCGAGCTTGAAGTGGTGAAGGATTATCTCGATGTCGGCGTGTCAGGCCGGCGCGAGGGACGCCCTCAACTCAACGCCCTGATGACAGCAGCGCGAAACCGCGAAATCGACAGCGTTCTGGTGTGGAAATTCGACCGCTTCGCGCGCAGCACACGCCACTTGCTGGCGGCCCTGGAGGAATTCAATCATCTCGGCGTACGCTTCGTCAGCGTCCAAGATCAAATTGACACCGACAGCCCCATGGGGCGGGCAATGTTCACCATTATTGGCGCAATGGCCGAACTGGAATCATCGCTCATCAGCGAACGGGTCAGCGCCGGTATGAAGGCCGCGAAAATCAGAGGCAAACGTCTGGGTCGACCAGCGACCTCCCCGCGCATCGTTACCGAAATTGCGGCGCTCGCCACCTCAACCGAGCTGAGCATTCGCCAAATTCAAAGCAAAATCGACAAGCGAGCCAGCCGTGGCATCGTCGCCGAGATCACCAAACGCGCCCGAGAAGGCAACCCGCCCACCTTGTGACCACTTTTTACACGTATCCCGACCCTACCCCAATTTGGCGCGTGCGCGGTCCTTGTGGTGCTGTAGCCTCTAAATGACGGGGCCTTCGGAACCTCAAGCCCCTCCAAGGACACTCGCGAACCTTCCAACAAACTCCCAACAAAATCACGGACCTCGACACTTCGCTCCTTCGCCCTTTCTTCTTTTGTGTGTCCATAGACGGGGCGCATGTCTCTCAGTATTTCGTAGCGGTCCACGCGGTACTGTTCGCGTCCGGTGTGGAAATCGAGAAAATCTTCAAGCGATTGGTCGCGTCGAGCGCCCGTCAGGTCCAAACGCTGTTCGGCGAGGCTTATCAGGCGGTGAGCGTCTTCGTAATGCTCCGGCGTATAGAACAGTCTAAATTTCTTCATCGGCACGACATTGATCGTTTCGATTTCCTTGCCGTCCTTGCGGCGGGCAAACAGAGCTTGGATCAATTCAGGGATCGTGAGAACAGCTTGTTCCGGCGCGGCGAAGGTCGGGATTTCCGTGGTGTAATAGACGCCTTCGCGGTCGGCTCCGCATACGGTCGTTGTCACATCGCCCCACAGCGACAAAATGAACAGGCGCGAGACGTGCCCCCAGACCTTAGTGGCTTCTACTGCCTTTTGTTCAGGGCGAACCAGCGGGTTGGCTTCCATATATTCGTAGACGCCGACGCCATCGAAATTGATAAGGTACTGGCCGATCAGCGTATCGTCGATCAGCGCAGCCTTCGCCTTGTCGGCGCGGCGGCGAGCGCGGTCATGGTTGGTGTCTTGAAAGCCTTGAATATGCTTTCTAACAAAACGGCTTGGACCGGAATAGAGATGGGCGCGGCCTTGATGGGCAAAGGCGTCGTCACCAAGTTGCAGAACCAGTTCATCAATACGCGCAATGATCGCGTTAGCGTCAAGCCAGTCGGCCATCGTCCGTCTCCTGAAAAGATCGTGACGATTAGCCGCAACGAGCGGCGAGACTTGTATGCGCTACTGTCCACCCCGACAGACGGACAAGCGTTTCCTGCTCATCGCGGGTCAGTGTAGGTCCTTGGCCAGAATCTCTAACCTTGCTGTAGACTTGACTGTTCGGGAACTTGACGGGCTTTAAATCGGGATGCGGATTTTCAAGAAAGTACGCGTCGTTGCAGAACAACGTACCACCTTCGTCTATCTCAACATAAACCTGCTTCAGCTCTTTTTGAGCGTTCGGGATTGTGTAGACGTAACCGATAGTCGCGCGGCGGACGTCCGTATCCCAGTGGATGACGGCATCAGGTTCTTGCCAAGGGCGGACAGGCTCAATCACTTTTTTAAGGCTCCGCATGGGGAATTTGCCGAACGGCGGCAACTCGACCAAACAATCTTCAAAAATCAATTCGTCCCTCAACATAGCGTTCTCCTATCGGTTGTTTCAAATAGTTTCATCGTTATTTTCTAAATTCCGCCGTCCGGTAACCCCGAAGCTGGCGGGCTGTCTACGAAAGGCATCCTACCAAAAAATGGCGGCCTTTAGAATTGTGTTATTACTTTCAATGACTTAATAACTTTATTCGGTATGTTGTTACCGTTTACGGGTAAGTTTATGTTGAAGGAAGTATTAAAGCTCGGCGGAATGGCCGGAGGACCTCAGCGCATTATTGGGACACAGTTATCGAGTGCTGTCATGTGACCTGTATTAAGTAGATACGTGCGCCTTGCGCACCGCCTTAACCCATTCCGCAGGAAGATCAGCCGTGAGACCGACCCGCCGGTTGCGGTTGATCTTGGATTGTTGGGCATGCGTTTGTGCTTTCTGACCCAACTTGATGTTCGCTTTTTCCGCGAGCCTTGTGACCGTCTTATAGCTCATCCCGCCGAATTGCCTCGCGATAGCGCTGGCGTTCGGATTGAGCTTGAGCGCTTCGAGAATGCGCTCGCGTTTTTCCGCCGAGACCTTTTTTGGCCCGCTTCGTCCGAGGTCGATTTTCGCGGCCTTGGCTATGTAGTGGACTGACGACGCGCTAACGCCGCCGACCTCGCGCGCGACCGCGCTGGCGTTCGGGTTGGTTTTGAGCGCCTCGATGATTTGCGCGCGTTTGCTCTCGAGAATCATGGGCTCAGTAAAGCGTGACGCAGGTCTTATGACAAGACCGTAGACGAATCACTCAGAGCACGTCAGGCTACAAAGTTACGCGGCGCGATTCTCTCGCGCTGAGTCCAACCCTAAGTGGAGAGGCGAAGCCCCAGAAACACGAAACCCGCCACGAGGGCGGGCCGGTCCCCGGCAAGCGGGGGAAGATCAGTGACTAAGCAACTCTGATACTCCCCTAAATTCTGAATCGTTGCAAGCTCTTTTTGGGCAACGGTAGAGTCTTGCCTAAATCGTCTCGACTTCCGGCGGGTTCTTTGAACCCGAACGGAGAAACTATGCTCGATTTACCTCAAGAAACGACGATTCCAAGCGGCTTGCGCCGCTTTAGCCCTGCTATGCTCGCCGTCCGCGACCAAGCCGACGCCTTTGCCGGCGTGCCGAGGGGCCTCGGCAAGCCCTTCCGCTACCTCGCGGCCTTTCAGGAAGCGGAGCCTTATCTCGGGTTGCCGCCGCAGGCCTATAAGCTTCTTGCGTGGTTGGTAAAGCAGACCATGGCGCATGATTGGGAGGAAGGATCGCGGCCGATTTGCTGGCCTTCCGCCGCGCGTCAGGCCGAGTTCTTGGGGCTTTCCCCTGCCCGCGTCAAAGTCCTCAATCGAGCGTTGTTCGAGGCCGGAATTTTCATCATCCGCGACAGCGAGACCGGCAAGCGCTACGGCCGCCGCGATCATGACGGCCGGATCATCGAAGCCTACGGCTTCGATCTCTCTCCCCTCGCCTATCGTTTTGAGGAATTCATCCGCACGGCCGCCGAGGCTAAGGCCGAACGCGAGGCAATGCGCGCTTTGCGCAAACGCGCCACATGCGCGCGCCGCGCCATACGGCAAATCGGCGAAACGCTCGTCGCGCTCGCCGCCCTGCCCTCGTCGTGGCCGCAGCTCGCCGCGGAGACGGCTGATCTCGTCGCGCTCATTCGCCCCACGGAGCGCCGCGAGGACTTGAAGGCGATCGTCGAAGGTCTTGAAAGCCGGAAAATCCAAGCCGAGACTTGGCTTCGTGAGGCTTCGAAGTCTGTTAATACAAGCCCCAAGGGGCTCGAAAACGAGCCTCACACTATATCTACAAACAGACCTATTTATCCTTCGGATACAGTAATTGCTGCCGAAGATAGTAGTCGGGGTGGCGAGTACGTTCCCCTCCCCTGCCCTGCAGCTCTTGCCACAGAGACCGAGGACGAGGTTTTACAAAATTCCGTCGCCTTCAAGCCCTTTGAGCAGGTCGAGAAAATTGAGCCCGCTGAATTGCTGGAGCTTGCCCCGCGGTTGGCGGCGCATGTGACCGCGCGCTACCCCGATTGGCGCGACATCGTCGACGCCGCGGGAACCGCCCTACGGCACGAGCTGGGGATTTCTCAGGCCCTCTGGGGTGAGTCCTGCCAGTCGATCGGCCGGCAGATGGCGGCCGTAACGCTCGCCGTCGTCTCAACGAAGCCGGAAGACTATTTTACCCGCGGCGCGGGAGGCTACTTCGCGGCCATGGTGAAACGCGCCAAAACCGGCGAATTGCACCTCGATCGCACCCTTTGGAAACTCCGGCGCGAGCGTTGGACCCTTCCTGCGATACGCGCCGCGGGAGGTGCGTCGGTGCGACCATGGGCATGACGTCGTGTCGCGCCGAAGATCATGCGGAGCGCCTGCGGCGCGACATTGTGCGTGAAAAGGGGAACGATGATTTGCTCATCTCTCCCCTTTCGGCGCGAAGAGCGCGCCTATCCCCTCTCTGGCAAGCCACGCGGACGTGCGCCGTGGGCGCACGAAGTGTCTTGCTCAGGCGCTTCGCGCGGCTTGGCGGGGAAGGAGGGAGGCGGAAAGAGTGGGGATTAAATTGTCGGCCCGCAGCGCGCGGCTTGAGCGGTGTCGGTTATCGCGTTTCGCCGGTGAGGCCGTTGCGCAGGTCGACCATGCGAACGATCATGGCGTGGCGCGGGTCGAATGGTAGGTCTTCAAAACCCCAGTTGGCATAGAAGCGGCGCACGTTATCGTCGAGCGGATGCGTAATCACGGCAGAGCTTCCGACTTGTTCGGACGCTCGCAAGGCGGTGACCAGCGCGAATTTCATCAGCGACGCGGCGTGATGTTGGCCCTGATAATCTTTGTCGACGGCGAGCTGGCCGAGAAGCGTTACCGGCATCGGGTCGGGACTGTTTCGTTGCATCGCTTTGGGAAGAAACGCGCGCTCAATGTGTGACGAGCTCAGAGCGACGTAGCCGATGATACGGCCGGTCGCGGTGTCCTCAATGACGTTGATCCGGGATGCGCTGTTGATATGGTTTGACCACGCATGGCGGCGAAACCACAGGTTGAGAGATTCGCGCCCACAATCGAAGAGAGCCCGATTATCTTGCTCGGCGAGCGGCCGAGGCGGCGAGGCCGCCATCCTATTGTTCCCAAGTCGGCGTGAGTTCGAGAAGTTTGCGCAAGGCGGGATTCGTCACCGGCGGACGCCGTACCCATTCTTCAAAGGCTTCCCAATCCGCGGCCGGTATGGTCACGACCGAGCGATTGAGCACGTCAACTTCGGCCGCTTCGAGCGCTTTCCGGCGCACAAAATCGCTCAGACTCGTATGCGCCTGATCGGCCGCAGCTTCGAGAAGCGCGCGCTCGTTCGGGTTGATCCGGACGCTGAGAACGGAAGTGGTCGATAGGTTCGTCATGTGTGTGACAATAGCACACGATAGCGGAAAATTCAACGCTTTCAATAACCAATGCCGACCAAAGGGTTAGCCCATGGCCGGCGAAATCCGTTCAAGCGCGTCAAGGGCGTGTTCGAGCGCTTCGCCGAAGACCCAGCCGTTCTTGTCGGCGAGGGCCGTGAAGCGCGCGATGGTTTCAGGGGTCGCCTTGATGTTGAACTGGACGTTGCGACCAGTGCGTCGCCGGCGCTGGGTCGGAGCCGGCTCTTGTACCGCCGCGGGTTTAGCCGCCGCCCTGCTCGGAAAATTATTGGCCTCGGAGACCTCGCGAATAATCGCCGCTTCCACCTTTGGCTTTTTGGTGGCCGTCGGCTTGAAATCCGACAGATCGAGATCGCCGGCGAACGGATCGGCGCGATTTTCGGCGGCCATTATGCAACCTCCTTTTCGACTGTCTTGTTACCGTTGCGGAGGCGTTCAACCAGCTCAGACGTAATTTCAAGCGCATTCGAGAGGGCCGCCTGGACGTTGCTGACGCCTTTGTCCTTGAGACCGGCGACGGTTCCGCCGTAGGAAAATATGGCGCGAAACGCCTCACGATCAAAAAGCTTGGTCGCAAACACCGGCACCTTGAGCTCGGCAAAACGCTCTTCGATGAAACGCTGTGTCTTCGGCATAATCGCCGGATTTGTGCGCGTGAAGAGAACGGCAAACGGTATCACCCTGCCCGCGATGCGCTCTTGCGCCTTGATGAGCTTCATTTGCCGCGCCGCTTGCTTGGCGTCGAGTTGCGACCCCTGCAAGGGGATCACCACAAAATCCGACATCGAAATCGCGTAGCTGACCATGAGGCTCGCCGTGCCTTCGAGATCGACGATGACGAACGATGAATTTTCGGACGCCTCTTCGATTTGATCGACGATCGTCTCTTCGGAAACCTCGCCGATCACGGTGAGATTGGCCGGAGCGCCAGGGAGTTTCGCCCAATCGACGACGTTCTTGTTCGGATCGGCGTCAATAACTGTGACCGCAGCGCCACGTTCCGCGAGTGTGGTCGCGAGGATCGTGGCAGTGGTGGTTTTTCCGGCCCCGCCTTTGGGCGAGCTGACGGCGATGACGGGCATTGATGGACCTCTGTGCGAATCGATAGCTATCAGGAAGCTTCCTAGTACCATAAAGCTACCAAAATGTTAACTGGTAGCTATCAGATATGAAAATAGTATCTGGTAGCTATCGGATACCTTCATGGTAACTAGTAGATATCTTATTCTTTGGCGGAGCCAAGATCAGCAAACGGAATTCACGCCGTCGGTCTGTTCGCTTCGCGACGGGATTCACACGCGAGTTCACGTCTGCGATAGTGGCGGCTTTCCCGCAGCCGGCAGGGGAGGGGCAGCCACTGGCGATCACACGCAGGAGCTTTCTCGCCGGCAGCGCCGCGGCGCTTGGCGCGAGCGTCGCGGCAGGCTTGCGCGCCGCAGCGGAGACGTTGCCGCCCGTTCCGGTTCTGGACGTCGGACCGACCTTCACGACCGAGGCCCGACGTTCCGTTGACGCCGAATGGTTCCACATTTGCGCCGCGCACTCCGAATGGCAGTTCGACAGCGCGAGGTACCGCCAGCCGCTTATCCGGCACCGGATGACGGGGCTAACGTATCGCCTGTCTTTCGACGCGGCGGGGCAGCTTGAGGCGCGGCAACTGGCTTCGCAGTGTTGCCCATGCCGGGAAGACCTCGACCCCGACAAGATCGTCGGACACGCCGCGGTCTTCGTCGCCGAATTCGCGTTGATGGTCGACGAGGAGAACGTTGAGGACTACGGCGGGCAGTTCTATCTGAGCTTCCGCGTTCCGTTCCGGCCATGGCCGGAGCCGACGGCTTACGACCCCGAGGCCGATCCGTTCGAAGCAGGGCTTGTGAATCACGCCCCGCCGATTGAGGTCAGTCCGCTCTCCGTCGAGGCGGTTGCCGCTTGCGAGGCGGCGCGGGAACGCCCGGCAAGTCACCGACCCTGAAAGGGAATTCGTGCAATTTGGGGCCAAATCTGCTAGGCTTTTGAGCTACGGAGGACGAATGCACGGAACCCAGACCAGCAACGCCGCCGCCGCCATTCGCGCGTTGGCGGAGCGTTACAACGTCGCCTACAGGCCGACGACGACCGACGCTTGGGCGCACGATGTGACGCGGCTCGCCGGTGACGACGTGAAATTCGACGATACCGAATTGTTGCTGATCGCCTTGCAACGGGCTGGGCATATCAGCCGCACCGACGCCGTGTTGATGCAGGCGGATTATCTCGCCCAAGCGAAGCCGTGAGTTTCGATCCGTTCGACGACATCGCGACACGCGGCTATCTGCGCAACGTCGCCGGTCAAAAAGACCCTGACATCATCAAGCGTCTTGAACATAATTCTTTCCTGACCGGCGTCGACGAGGCCTTTGACAATCTCGCTCGGATCAAGCGCCTCACATATCGCGATGTTTTGGCGACCCATAAGACGCTATTCGAAGCCGTGTATCCGTGGGCGGGGCAAGACCGAGCGCAGACCGCCCCCGACAAAGCCGTCAGCCGAGGCCCCGTCTTTTTCGCGCATCCGAATGACGCCAAGAGCGCGGTCGAACACGCCTTACGCATGGGGCAAGACAAGGCGGTGATGGCGGCGAAGGCCGGCGAGGTTATGGGTTATCTCGCGTATGGCCATCCGTTCCTTGACGGCAACGGGCGCACCATCATGGTTGTGCATGCCGAACTCGCGCAGCGGGCGGGCTTCAGCATCGATTGGGCGGCGACCGACAAAGCCGCCTATCTCACGGCGCTGACGAAGGAGCTGGAGCGGCCGGGGAAAGGAATCCTCGACGCTTTCCTGAAGCCGTTTATCGGCCCCGCGCTTGGCCCCGAACGGCTTGCAAGCCACGTCATGCGCGTATCGGGGATCGACGGAGGCGTTCAAGAACCGGCGAGCGCCAACGCAGTCTTGGGTTCGTTCAGCGATCCGGCCTTGCGCGAGCGCTACCGGCAGCATGTCGCGCGACGCGGCGACGCCTAAAACGGAAAGGGCTAGCCCGTCGCCGAGCCAGCCCCATCACCTTGCACGGTCATCGGCGTCCCCGCCTGTACCGTGAGCGAATCCTAGCGTGTCGCGTCGTAAAGTCCAGACGGATGATTTAGCCGCGAGTCACCCTAACGTGACCATGCGCCGGACGGGGCGACGCATTGAGGTCGCATTGCCTGTATAGGGGAGACTGACGACGGCATTGGGCGTCCTGAAAGCGCTCAGGCCCACATAGAGGAGACGAAGGAGCGGCCCGTAATAGCGGATGAATTGCCATGACTATTCGACGTCGCCAGCGATGGCGGCGAACGACAAGCTATGGAGTCGGATTTGACGTTCATAAACCGCGAAAAGCTTCCGTTGCACCCCGTTGACGTGCTTTCCGACCTCGGCATGTCGGAAGAGATGGTCAACACGTATTTTTGGCACTGGCAGTGGAGAGACATCCACAACGCCGCCTTGAGCGTCCCACGGACGTCCCAGCCGTCGGTGCCGGGCTTCTCTATCGCCGCGCCGTCCCATTCCATCATCTTGCTTTGAAATATCCCACGGGGGTGCGGGGGTGTGAAACCCCCGCCTTCAAACGAAAATGCGCGCGCGCAGCGCGCACTCATTCTCCCGACGCCTTCGGCAGGAGGGCAGGGGGCAAGGAAGTCCGCAGAGTATCGCCGTGCATCGCGGCCGGACGGTCGCGAAGGCGCTCCCT
>Ga0302320_10022993_pt1 | contig 12269 bp, 10 predicted proteins | sample Bog_T0_3_FD_202130 | JGI IMG/M metagenome (GOLD analysis project Ga0302320, IMG submission 202130) | Peat permafrost microbial communities from Stordalen Mire near Abisko, Sweden - Bog_T0_3 | ecosystem: Environmental > Terrestrial > Soil > Wetlands > Peat | place: Sweden: Abisko, Stordalen Mire...
TTTCAACCCCCAAAACAGGTCGGGGTTATTGGCGGCGGACGCGGTGACGGCCTGGCCGCTCGGCAGCACCACCGTTGCGGACGTCAATTGGTCACACAGCAAGCCCGCATGCCGGGAATGGGCGCCCAGCCCGCCGCCCAGGGCGTGTCCCGCGGCACCGACCGACGGGCAGGTTCCCGTCGGGATGCCCCGGCCGGCCGCGGCCACCGCCTCGTGCACCGCGTACAGACTCGTCGCGGGCGTCACCGTGACCTGCCCGCTGGCGGCGTCATAATTGACTCCCCCGGGCAATTGGCGCAGGTCAAGCACCATGGTGCCGTTCGCCGTGGACGCCCCCACGTAGGAGTGCCCACCGCTGCGCGGGGCGACCTTGAGGTTGTGGGCGGTAGCGAATGCCATCGCCTTTTGCACGTCCGCCGCCGATGTGACGGCAACGATCGCCGCCGGCGTCGAGCCGTTGTAGTTGGTGTTGAAAACCTGCTTGGCCGTTGCGAATTGCCCGTCGCCCGGCGTCAGAACCTTCCCACCGATTGCGGTGGAAAGATCGCCCCACCCCGCGGTATGCGGCGGGTCGGCGACAGCCCGGGCCGGGCCGAAAACCGCACCGACGGCTAACGCTCCGGCCGCACCCCGCAGAAACGTCTGACGCGAGATCTCACGCCCCCGCGATTGCGTCATGTCCCGCATTGTCAACCACACGATGACAAAAACCGTGCTGCCGCACGACGTGTCGCATCACAAGTCGGCGCGCCGCGCCATCTATGTCAGGTTAAGCGGCCGACAGGAGCATCGCGATTACCGTCCGCTGAGCGTTAGCGTCCCTTTGGTTTTTAGCACCTTGCTGGCCGTGATCCTCTCGATCCTGCGGGCCTCGCGCTCGAGGTAGCGCCCTTTGGATTCGTCGAATTTGTCCGAGGCTTCCTCGAGCTCCTTGATTAGGACGGCGAGATCGTCACGCATCGACGCGGCCTCGCCGGTGAAGTCTTCGCGCTCGAAGATGCGCCACTTTTTCAGCACTGGCATGACCACCTCGTTGAGGTGTATGCGGGGGTCGTAGACGCCGCCAACGGCGATGATCACGGCCTTGCGCCGGAACTCAGGCACCGTAAATCCGGGCATCCTGAAGTTGCGCAGTATTCGATGCACCGACTTCATCGCCAGGTTGGGCGCCACGTCAAGACCTGCGGCGCTGACGTCGCGGTAGAAGATCATGTGCAGGTTCTCGTCTGCCGACACCCTGGCGAGTAACTGGTCAGCGATCGGGTCGTTACAGGCTTTACCTGTGTTGCGGTGCGACACGCGGGTGGCCAATTCCTGAAACGAGACGTACATGACCGAATCGAACAGGTTCTCGGCGAACATGTCGCCCTGGTTATTCTGGCCTGGGCTGAAGCCTCTCGTCATTTGCTCCATGCGCAGCTTCTCCAGCTCGACCGGGTCGACCGCGCGGGTGACCACCAGGTAGTCGCGCAGCGCGGTGCTGTGCCTGTTCTCCTCGGCGGTCCACCGATTCACCCAGTGCCCCCAAGCGCCGTCCATGCTGAAGTTCATCACGATCTCGCGGTGGTACGAGGGCAAATTGTCCTCGGTCAGCAGGTTTTGCACCATCGCCACTTTCGCCACGTCGGAGAGTCGACTTTGCCCGGGCTCCCAGTCCTGCCCGTCCAAGGCGTGGAAATTCTTGCCGTCCGACCACGGAACGTAGTCGTGCGGACTCCATTCCTTGAACATCGAGAGGTGACGGTTGAGCAGCCGCTCAGCCACCGGCTCGAGCTCTTGGAGTAGCTGCAGGTTCGTTAAGCTCTTGGACACAACTTCTCCCAGCTATGTGTGTCGGACAGTAACATGCATTCTATCTGTGTAGATCGGTTACATTCAAGTGCGACACGGCGTCGTATGTTGCTTTTCACGGGCTTGATCGCGGGATACGGCGCTCACCATCGCCGACCGGGGTGATCAACCCGAGGTCGCCGTCATAGCGTGGGTACAGCAGCCGGCCGCGGCCGCTATCCGAATCCGTGAAAAACAGCATTCGCAAGCCGTGCGCGCGCGCCCGGTGCACCGCAGCCTCCTCGGTAAGAGTCGGCGTCGGACGGGAATTCACGATCAGCGCCACCGGTGGACCAGAGTCGCCCGGCGACCACGCCCATCCGGGAGGAAAGACATGGCGCTGGCGGGCCAGCCGCAGCCCCGACGGCCCGGCCCGGTATAGCACTGCGTCCTCGCCTGTCTCGGCGTCGGTGAACAGATGCACGTCGTAGTCCATCGCGTCCATCACCGCCGCCGTCTGCAACGGGGTGGCGCGCTGCGGCACCACCAATTTGCGGCGAGTGACGACTGCCTCCGCCCCCACGGTCAGCATCCGCCGGGTCGGATCAGGCCAGGCTCTGGGGCGCCAGTCCGCGCCTACTCGGGCAATCTGGCCCTCGAGCCTGGTGAGCGCCGGCGATAGATCGTCGACGCTCGCCGTTACGGTGTGCACTCGCACCGGGGTGGCACGGACCCGCAGATTCACCTGCACCAGCATCGGTCCGTCGTTCGCCGTTTTCAGACGCACCCGAGCACCCTCGGTGATTCCACGACGGCCCAATATGTGACCTACCTCATGCGCGACGCGCTCGGCCTGCGACGCCGAAACCCGGCCAGCCGAAAGTACGAAGACATCGGGGAATTCCTGCACCGAACATTTCTCGGGTGCATACACGACGCAGCGACCTCGCTTTCTTTCCATGCTCCGCTTATCAATTCGGCTGGAAATGAAGCCTCGCTGGCCGACACTTCATCGACTAGGGCCGAAGGTCCCCGCGTTGGGAAGCGTCAGTCGACAAGCCATTGGCCCCAACGCGGATCGCGACGCCACATAACAGACACAGCCACAGACCGCTGCGGAACTGATGGCCGCCCGGCCCGTCAGCAAATCAGAGACTTACTGACGCGCAAGCAGATACGGCGCCACGGTGGAGAGCTTCTGGCAGGGCTCTTCGAATTCGCGCTCGGTTCGGACTCTTCGATGATCCCGGCGCAGGCCCGTATCGACGTGTTGCCGTCGGACTCGTAGGCCGCCCGCAGCGTCAGCGCGGAGTCCAACCCGCCGTCCGCCGAAATCATTACGACCGCTCCGGAATACAGTCCGCTTTCGGGATGCCCGACGCGGGAACCGTGGGACCGGCAGCAGCGCCGGGGCCGGCGGGGCCGGAATCAACGGCGGCAGCGTTGGCGCCAACGGCACGGGTGGCACGGGCGGCGGCGGCTACGGCGGCAGCGGTGGCCTGGGCAGCTACGGCACCAACGGCACCTAGCCCACCGCGGGCGGCGCGGGAGGTCAGGGCGGCGGCGGAGGCACCGGCGGCGCTGGTATTGGCAAAGCCGGCGGCGGTGACGGCGGCTAGGGCGGTCAAGGCGGTGTCGGCGGCCAAGGCGGCTTCGGCGCACCGCAGGAACCGGCGGTGTCGGAACCGACGGCGGCTCCGCGGGCGCCAACGGTACCGGTGGGGTCGGCGGCACCGGCGGGATGGGCGGCTCCGGCGGCACTGGCCAAAGCGTCACCGCCATCATCAACCTCGGCACCGAACCGCGCGGGGTGGCCGTCAGCCCCACCGGCCACTAGGCCGGCAACGTCTACGTCCCCAACGTCGACGACGGCACGGTGTCGGTGATTCGCTAAGGGCTTGCCCGTATTCTCACGCAGTCGTCCAACCCTGGGCCCTGCGCTACTGACGCGCAATCAGATACGGCGCCAGGGTGGACAATTTCTCGCAGGTCTCTTCGAATTCGCGCTCGGGTTCGGACTCTTCGATGATGCCCGCACCGGCGCGCAACCACGTCCTGCCGTCGCTCTCATAGGCCGCCCGCAGCGTCAGCGCGGCGTCCAATCCGCCGTCCGCCGAAACCATCACGACCGCTCCGGAATACAGCCCGCGGCCGCCTTCATCGAGGCGCAGGATGGCCTCGACGCCATCGGCTTTCGGGATGCCCGACGCGGTGACCGCGGGGAACAGCGCCTCCAGCGCGTCCATCCGATCGCTCGACGGGTCCAGACGGGCGCTGATCGTGGAACCGAGGTGCTGCACACTCCCCCGCTCCCGCACTGTCATGAAATCGGTAATGGCGGCGGTGCCCGGCTCGGCGATGTCGTTGATCTCCTGAAGTGAGCTTCGTACCGAAATAGCGTGCTCAACAATTTCTTTGGAATTCGATTCCAGATCTTCACGAGCCTGACGGTCACGAGCCGCGCCGCGCCCGAGCGCCCGGGTACCGGCCAGCGGTTCGGTCACCACGGTGCCGTCCCGGTGGACGGCGGCGACCAGCTCCGGACTGTAGCCGAACGCGCGAATCCCGCCCAGCCGCAACAAAAACGACCGCACCGGGGTGTTGTGTCGTCGGCCCAGCCGGTAGCTGGCCGGGAAGTCGAGCGCGAAAGGCACTTCGACACAACGGGATAGGATCACCTTGCGGTAGCGACCGGCGGCGATCTCACCAACGGCCGTCGCCACTCGATCGCGGTAGCCGGACGGATCGGCGACTATGTCGACCGCGCGAGCGTCGCACACATCGGGCACACCGTCGGCGATCAATCCGAGCACCGCTTCGCGGTGGCCGGCCGCCGCGCCAAACAGGCGAACCTCGTCTTGCGTCACCACTATGCGGGCACGGGGCCAAAACATCCGCGCCAGCGGGGTTCGCGGCGCCAGCCGCTGCTGCAGCCCGTAACGGTAGAGGCCGAATTCGAACGCGATCCAACCGAAAACCTGTTCGGTTTCCAGCAGCAGCCGGTCGATGGCTTCGCCAAGCACCGATCCCGGCCGTCCCGCCCACCGTTGCCGCTGAGTTACCCCGTCGCGGATCACGCGCAGTTCGTCGGTGTCCAGCTCGACCATCGCCTGCACACCGCTGGCCAACACCCACTGATTATCGTGCTCGTAGAGCAGGTATTCCTCGCCGGCACGCTCAGATAGCACCGCGGCCAGCTCGGCTGCCAGGTCGGCCCGTTCGATGTGGGCGGGGAGCGGAATCGACAGTGACGCGACGACTGCGGGACTTGTTTCGACGCTAGCCTCGGTCACAGTAAGTAAATGTAGCCTAACCTATGAAGGCGCGCGAAACTCGTCTCGCGAAGACCGTCCCATGAGGCGAACAGCGGCACGTTCTGGGAGCTTCGGGGGCCATATCCCAGGCCCCTCTGGCGTGTCGACCGAATGTGTAACACAACTTTAATGCGACCGGCCGAGCCCTCCCAGCTAACGTCCGGTCGTTAATCCACGACCCCATCGACAAAGAGATCCATCGTCATCCTGTTCCGGCTTGCGGCCGGCGGAAGAGCCGAGCCATCCGGCGCCGACGAGCTCGAAATCAGCGAAATAGACTGGTCCGCTGCGGATTTGGCGGGTCGGGTGATTTGGGGAAATCACGGCGCGTTACTCGCCTTCGGTACGGAAGTCGCCGCGACATCGCAAACGGCGGGCCACAGCTGGACTCTCGCTAATTTTTTTCACACATTGGATGCAGCATTAAATCCACAGTAAACGTACAGTTAATTCCCAAAGGATTGGCACTGATCGTGCCCTACCAGGCGCGATCCGAGCGCTGTGACCATTGATTTTGCCAGACTCCAGCCATTCCTGTGGGTCTTCCACAGCCCTGCCATTTTAGCGCTACAGCCGACTAGCGGTTTGGCATCAGCGGGGTTTAAATTTCTGCACGGTCGTCGGGTTGTTCGTTGTCCCGTATGCGGACGGTGCTTCCCCCTGACCACCGCCCCAGTCAAGAGAGGCTCCGATGCTCCAAGAGTTCTGGCACAACTTCACGCACAACCTGTTCAAGCCGCTCCTGTTGTTCTTTTACTTCGGGTTCCTCATCCCGATCCTGAAGGTGCGGTTTGAGTTCCCGTATGTGCTCTATCAAGGCTTGACCATGTACCTGCTGCTGGCCATCGGCTGGCACGGCGGTGAGGAACTGGCCAAGATCCCGCCCTCGAGCATCGCCAACATCGTGGGATTCATGGCGCTGGGCTTCGTGCTCAACTTCATCATCGGAGGCCTCGCCTATCTTCTGCTGAGTTGGCTGACGTCCCTGAGGAAAATCGACCGGGCAACGGTCGCCGGTTATTACGGGTCAGACTCGGCAGGGACCTTTGCCACCTGCGTGGCCGTGCTGGCCGCCATTAACCTCGCAGCCAACGCGTATATGCCGGTGATGCTGGCCGTCATGGAGATTCCGGGCTGCTTGGTGGCGTTGTACCTGGTGGCGCGGCTGCGGCACCGGGGGCTTAGTGAAGCCGGATACATGCCCGACGAAGACGGCTACATCCCGCCGGTCAAGGTTGGGGTCGGACCCGGCACGGCAGCAAAGCCTCCGCACGGCGGAAGCCTCGACAGCGAGCACGATCGCGGTGTCGAGCAGGAGCTGGAGCTGTCGCTGGAAAAGCTGGAACATCCGAACTGGGAACCCGACCATGTTCCAGCCATCGGTAAGGCCAAGAGGATGCCCATTTTCTCCCGTGAGCTCCTGCAGGAAGTCTTCCTCAACCCCGGGCTCGTTCTGCTCTTCGGCGGCATCATCATCGGCCTCATCAGTGGCCTGCAGGGACAGAAGGTCGTTGCAGACGACGACAGGTTCTTCGTGTTGGCGTTCCAGGGCGTGCTGTGCCTGTTCCTGCTCGAGATGGGCATGACGGCGTCCCGTAAGTTGAAAGACCTTCGGACGGCGGGCCCCGGTTTCATCTTCTTCGCTCTGCTGGCGCCGAATATTTTTGCACCGCTTGGGATGATCGTCGCCCACGCCTACGCTTCCCTGACCCACACCGACTTCAAACCGGGTACCTACGTGCTATTCGCGGTACTCTGCGGCGCGGCGTCCTACATCGCCGTTCCGGCGGTCCAACGGCTGGCGATCCCTGAAGCCAGCCCAACCCTGCCGTTGGCCGCATCACTGGGTCTGACGTTCTCCTACAACGTCACGATCGGAATCCCGCTCTATATCGAGCTCAACCGCCTATTCACACACTGGTTTTGACGCAGCAAAAAGAAACCGAACAGGAATTAGCCCAGTAGCGTTCGCACAACCGCGTCGGCCAGCAGTCGCCCGCGCGGGGTGAGGATCAGTCGGTCGCCGTCGGATACCAACAATCCGTCGGCGACCGCATCCTCGGCCCGTCCGCGTTCGGCGGCGCCCAGCCGGTCGAGCGGAAGGCCTTGACGCAGCCGGGTTTTCAGCAGCACATCTTCGGTATGCAGGGCGCCGGTGTCGAGTTGCTCGAAGCCCGCAACGGGCAGCGTTGCACTAGCCAGCATCTCGGCATAGGCGTTGGGGTGCTTGACATTCCACCAACGTGTGGCGCCGACGTAACCATGCGCACCCGGTCCGGCGCCCCACCACTGCCCACCGTCCCAATAGCCGAGGTTGTGCCGGCACTCCCCACCCGGCCGGGACCAGTTGGACACCTCGTACCAGTTCAACCCCGCCGCGGATAACCGCTCGTCGACCAACTCGTAGCGGTGAGCCAGCACGTCGTCGTCGGGTGCGGCCAACTCACCGCGGCGGACCCGCCGGGCCAGCGCGGTGCCTTCCTCGACGACCAGGGCATACGCCGACACGTGATCGACGCCGGTTTCGACCGCCGCGTCGACCGAGCGCAGCAGGTCGTCGTCGGACTCCCCCGGAGTCCCATAGATCAGGTCGAGGCTGACGTGTTCGAAACCCTCGTCCATTGCCTCACGCGCCGCGGCCGACGACCGGCCCGGCGAGTGAAACCGGTCGAGAGTGGTCAGGACCCGTGGCGCGACGGACTGCATGCCGAGCGACACCCGCGTGTAACCGGCCGCGCGGATCGCGGCGAAAAACTCCGGCCAGGTCGACTCGGGATTGGCCTCGGTGGTGATCTCGGCATCCGGTGCCAGGGCGAAGTGCTCCCGCACCATATCCAGCAGCCTGGCCAGGCGCTCACCGCCCAGTAGCGATGGCGTCCCTCCCCCGACGAACACGGTGCTTACCGTCGGTGCGTCTAGCCGCGCGGCCGCGAGCTCCAGCTCGGCCCCTAGCGCCTGCAGCCAGGCGTCCGGGTTGACCCCACCCAATTCGGCCGGCGTGTAGGTGTTGAAATCGCAGTATCCGCAGCGGGTTATGCAGAACGGGACGTGCACGTACATCCCAAACGGTTGGCCGGGGGTCAGCTGTAGTCCGGGCAGGTCAGCCGATGCCTCGCGAAGGGCCATGCCAAATGATCGCATCGTTGCGCCGCGAAACGGCAATTGGCAACGCATCGCCCGAGAAGCGCCGTCGGCAGTTGCCGTTTCGCGAGAAAAAATCATCGTGAGAACAAATCTGACCTGGTGGCGTGGCCGATCGGCATCCATGGCAGAATGGCAGCGTGACCGTCTCCCACTGCAGCTCGCGCGTTGCGCTGGTGGCGCGGCGGCATATCGACCTCAAGCGTGTCTGTAGCTGTAGCTGTCTGCCTTGATGTCGTAGACCCAGCCCACCCGTACCTCCAGCTGGCAGCCGGATCTGCGCCGCCCGGAATACCACCGGTGTGTTGCGCGTCCAAGCTGGCGATGTTCGCAAAGGAGACCGCCGAAATGACCACAGCCCGCCCGGCAAAGGCCCGCAATGAGGGGCAGTGGGCGCTGGGGGATCGCGAGCCGCTGAATCCCAACGAAGAGTTCAAGCAGGCCGGTCCTCCCCTCGAAGTGCGGGAACGCATCGAAAGCGTGTACTCCAAGCAGGGCTTCGACAGCATCGACAAAACCGACCTGCGGGGCCGCATGCGCTGGTGGGGCCTCTATACCCAGCGCGAACAGGGGTACGACGGCAGCTTCACCGGCGACGAGAACATCGACCTGCTCGAGGCCAAATACTTCATGTTGCGGGTGCGCTGCGACGGTGGCGCGCTGTCGGCCACCGCGCTCCGCACGCTGGGCCAGATCTCGACCGAGTTCGCCAGAGACACAGCCGACATCTCCGATCGGGAGAACGTGCAATACCACTGGATCCGGATCGAAGACGTCCCCGAGATCTGGCGGCGGCTCGACGAGGTCGGGCTGCAGACCACCGAGGCATGCGGCGACTGCCCGCGAGTGGTGCTGGGCTCGCCGCTGGCCGGCGAGTCGCTCGACGAGGTGCTCGACCCGACCTGGGCGATCGACGAGATCGTGCGCCGCTACATCGGCAAGCCCGAGTACGCCGACCTGCCGCGCAAATACAAGACCGCCATTTCGGGCTTGCAGGACGTCGTGCATGAGGTCAACGACATCGCGTTCATCGGCGTCAACCACCCCGAGCACGGGCCCGGCCTGGACCTTTGGGTCGGCGGCGGCCTGTCGACCAACCCGATGCTGGGCCAGCGGGTCGGCGCCTGGGTGCCCTTGGCAGAGGTACCCGAGGTGTGGGAGGCGGTGACCTCGATATTCCGTGACTACGGCTACCGGCGGCTGCGGGCCAAGGCGCGGCTGAAGTTCCTGGTTAAGGACTGGGGCATAGAAAAGTTCAGGAAAATTCTCGAAACCGAGTACCTCAAGCGTCCGCTCATCGACGGCCCGGCCCCTGAGCCGGTCAAGCACCCGATCGATCACGTCGGCGTGCAGCGGCTGAAGAACGGGCTCAACGCCGTCGGCGTGGCGCCGATCGCCGGGCGGGTGTCCGGCAGCATCCTCACCGCGGTGGCCGACCTGGCGCAGCGGGCCGGTTCGGACCGGATCCGGTTCACCCCCTACCAGAAGCTGGTCATTCTCGACATAGCCGGCGACAAGCTCGACGAGCTCATCGCCGGGCTGGATGCGCTCGGGCTGCCGTCGCGACCTTCGCACTGGCGCCGGAATTTGATGGCGTGCAGCGGAATTGAATTCTGCAAATTGTCGTTCGCCGAAACACGGGTCAGGGCACAATCTCTGGTTCCCGAGCTGGAACGCCGGCTCGAGGACATCAACTCCGTGCTCGACGTGCCGATCACCGTCAACATCAACGGCTGCCCGAACTCGTGTGCGCGAATTCAAATCGCCGACATCGGCTTCAAGGGCCAGATGGTCGACGACGGTGAGGGCGGCACGGTCGAGGGCTTCCAGGTACATCTGGGCGGCAGCCTCGGCCTGGACAGCGGTTTCGGCCGAAAGCTGCGCCAGCACAAGGTGACCAGCGACGAGCTGGGCGACTATATCGATCGCGTGGCGCGCAACTTCGTCAAACACCGCACAGAAGGTGAACGGTTCGCACAGTGGGCCGTTCGCGCTGATGAAGGAGACCTGCGATGAGCGGCGCGACGACCAACCCCACCGAAGCCGAGCTGCGCGACCTGGCGGCCCGTGGCAACGCGGAACTCGAGGGCGCCAGCGCCTCCGAGCTGCTGCGGTGGACCGACGAGAACTTCGGCGGCGTCAACGGACCCCGCGGGGGGGCTACCTGCCAATACGTGGTTGCCTCCAACATGCAGGACGGCGTGCTTGTCGACCTGGCGTCCCAGGTGCGGCCGGGCGTACCGGTGCTTTTTCTGGACACGGGCTACCACTTCGTCGAAACCATCGGCACCAGGGATGCCATCGAGTCCGTCTACGACATCCGGGTGCTCAACGTCACTCCCGAGCGCACCGTGGCCGAGCAGGACAATCTGCTGGGCAAAGACCTGTTCTCCCGCGACCCGGGCGAGTGCTGCCGGCAACGCAAGGTGCTGCCGCTGGGCAAGTCGCTGGCCGGCTACTCGGCTTGGGTGACCGGGCTACGCCGGGTCGAGGCACCCACCCGCGCCAACGCCCCGCTCATCAGCTTCGACGAGGCGTTCAAGCTGGTAAAAATCAACCCGCTGGCCACGTGGAGCGATCAGGACATGCAGGACTATATCGCCGAGCACGACGTTCTGGTGAATCCTCTTGTCTACGAAGGCTACCCGTCAATCGGCTGCGCTCCCTGCACGACCAGGCCTGTCGAGGGCGCCGACGCGCGCAGCGGACGCTGGCAGGGACTGAACAAAACCGAATGCGGGCTGCACGCCTCGTGACCGCGGCGGCGACGATGCAGAGCGCAGCGATGAGAAGGAGCGGCGCCATGACGACACTGGTGCTGACCGCGCACGGAAGTGCGGACCCAGAGTCCGCGGCCAACGCGCGGGCCGTCGCCGCGTGGGTGCGGCGCATCCGGCCCTCCCTCGACGTGCGGGTCGCGTTCTGCGAGATCAACAGACCCAACCTGATCGACGTCCTCGACGGGTGCTCCGGCGAAGCGGTCGTGACTCCCCTGCTGCTGGCGGACGCCTACCATGCCCGCGTCGACATCCCCGCCCAGATCGCGCGCTGCGGCGCCAGTCATCGCGTGCGGCAGGCCGACGTGCTCGGCGAGGACGACCGTCTGGTGTCGCTGCTGGCTGAACGACTGACCGAGTTGGGGGTTTCGCGGCTCGACGACGCGCTCGGTGTGCTCGTGGTAGCGGTCGGCTCGTCGGATGCCGCAGCCAATGCGCGCACCGCCGCGGTGGCGTCGAAGCTGGCCATTGGTACCCAGTGGGCGGCCGTGGCGACCGCATTCGCCACCCGGCAGGACCCGTCGCTGGCCGAAGCCGCCGACCGGTTACGTCGCCGGGGCGCGCGTCAGGTCGTCATCGCGCCATGGTTTCTGGCGCCGGGGCGCCTGCCGGACCGGGTGCGCCGATTCGCCGAGGACGCCCGGATCGCCATGGCGGCACCCCTCGGGCCGCACCGGCTGGTCGCACAGACCGTGCTGGACCGGTTCGACGACGCGATTGCCCAGCGCGCCGCAGCCTGAGCGGATCGATCCGATGGAATTCGGCCCGAATATTGGGATCGGTAGGCAGGTTGAGCGCATTACTGTCTGACGAAGCATCGCCTACTGCCCGGTTTGATAGTTCGAACCTAGCGCGCTCATAGCTCGGCCTTATCACTTGCGCGTTAGCTCAAGGCGTTGCTGGTCGGCGATCCGCAGGTGGTCGCCGCGTCGTTCGGAGGTCGGAATGTCCTTTGTCATCGCGGTGCCGGAGTACGTCACGGCGGCAGCCTCGGATCTAGCCAATGTCGGTTCGTCGATCAGTTCGGCCAACACCGCGGCGGCGGCCCCGACGTCAGCGGTGCTCGCCGCGGGCGCCGATGAGGTGTCCACGGCCGTCGCGGCCCTGTTCAGCGGGCACGCGCAGACCTATCAAGCACTCAGCGCCCAAGCGGCGGCGTTTCACGAGCAGTTCGTCCAGCTGCTCAATTCGGGTGCGCACTCCTACGCCAGCGCCGAGGCCACCAACGCCCAGCAGGTTGCGCAATATGACATCAACGCGCCATTCG
>Ga0302320_10022994_pt1 | contig 12269 bp, 12 predicted proteins | sample Bog_T0_3_FD_202130 | JGI IMG/M metagenome (GOLD analysis project Ga0302320, IMG submission 202130) | Peat permafrost microbial communities from Stordalen Mire near Abisko, Sweden - Bog_T0_3 | ecosystem: Environmental > Terrestrial > Soil > Wetlands > Peat | place: Sweden: Abisko, Stordalen Mire...
AACGACGGTCAGGTTCCGCTGTCGCTACCGAGCGACAACTACCATTTCGCGTCGCTCGATTGATCGATCTAGAACGTCGTACGCAGTGCTGTGCGCGACGCGCGGCGACGCCGAGGGGCGTCCGTCAGTACTGACGGCGCCCAACCAGCGTCATCGACGTTGACGTTCGTTCCCGGCGGGACGATCTCGTCGATGCGGTCCAGCACCGCGTCGTCCAACTGGATGTCCGGTATCGAGAGTTGGGAGTCCAGTTGCTCCATCGTCCTCGGTCCGATGATGGCCGACGAGATGGTCGGATGTTCGAGCACGAAGGCGACGGCGAGTTCGATGAGCGAGATGCCCGCTTCGTCCGCGACGGCGTCGAGCTGATTCACGGCGTCGAGCTTGCGCTGGTTGGCGGGGATAGTGAGGTCGTAGCGCGAGGGCAACATCGCTGACCGGCGACTCTTGTTGTCCTTGCCTTCGCCGAACTTGCCAGCCAGCCAGCCACCCGCCAAGGGACTCCAGGGGATCACGCCCATGCCGTAGGTCTCGGCGACGGGCAAGACGTCGCGCTCGATGCCACGTACGAGGATCGAATAGGGCGGCTGTTCGGTCATGAAGCGCACGTGTCCACGCCGCTCGGCGACCCACTGGGCTTCGACGATCTGCTCGGCCGGGAACGTGGAGCTACCGATGTTGCGGACCTTTCCTTGGTGGACGAGGTCGCTGAGCGCACCAAGGGTCTCATCGACGTCGACGCTCTCGTCGGGTCGGTGGATCTGATACAGGTCGATGTAGTCGGTGCCGAGTCGTCGAAGGCTGTTCTCGCACTCGGCGATAATCCAACGGCGCGAGTTGCCTTCGGCGTTGGGGTCGTCCCCCATCTTCCCGTGCACTTTGGTGGCGAGCACGACACGCGAGCGGTCGACGGAGGAGAGCGCCTTTCCGACGATGATCTCCGACTCGCCCTGGGAGTAGACGTCCGCGGTGTCGATGAAGTTGATCCCCGAGTCGAGGGCTTTATGGATGATTCGAACTGAATCATCATGATCGGTGTTGCCCCAGGCGCCGAACATCATGGCGCCTAGACAGAGGGGACTGACTTTGATACTTGTGCGGCCGAGGCTTCGTAGTTCCATACCGCAACCTTATTGCTGGTCGGGAATAGTTGCGAAGGTACCACAGCAGTCTCAGATTCTGACGTGAGAGAAAGTGAACGGAGTGGCGCGATAGCGTTAGAAACGTCCGAAAACTTCCGGGTTCTTAGTCTGGTCGTTCCGGTTTTGACCGGCGACGTCGGCCTCGTATTTGGAATGAAATGTACGATCACGGATCCGTGAAATCGCGAATGCGATGAAGAGAGTAATCAAAGGCTAAGGGCTATTGCACAATCGCGGACCGAACGCGCTGCACATGTTTTGTCAACGTCCCAGCCAATTTTTGACTCGGGATTCCGGTCACACCGTCAATGGCGACCGCCCGCTCTTCGCCGCGTTTGTTCAATATTGCTACCCACAGAGGGAGATACACGAGCGTCGATGATTCAATGGCGAGATTGCTTAAAGGTACCTGAATGCCGTATTTAACAAGAGACATCGCTCGCGCCTTCCTCTCATCGAGTTTCGTGGTTTGACGCCACTGCGTTATTTTCGAATTGAGGAACTTCACCACATCCGAGACTTTCAATGCTGGATCAATTGCATTATTCCCGACGGTTACATTTCCGAAGTTCGGGGAATTCGTAGCATTGAACAAGCAGCCACCCGCGAGTGCGTCATAGCCATTCCAAACTCTGGTTGCTCTCGCCGTTTTCTTCAAGAAACCTTCATTGCGCGTAATGCCTAGCTGCAAGGACCACGTCGGCAGCCAGAGTGCTCCGTACGCAGTTACTTCCTCTTTGCCTACTCCCAGAGTTCCGCTGGCTGATCGATTTACATGAACGAAAGCAGCCTTGCTGTCAATCTCAAATGGGGCCCCGATTGCGATGAGTTGCTTTGGCCCTTGATGCAATTGGCTCATCGAGAGCTCCCCCATACGGGCAGACAACTCTTCCGGGCCCCACATTTCAATATTGGCCTGCGTTGCAGCCTGACCCGCTTGAACCGTCCAACCCGAAAGCGTCGCAATGATTCCTTTCGCGGCGCCGAGATCGGCAAGCTCCGCAGCGAGTTTGTAAACCACGTCCTTATCTATCGGTGATTCCCAAGCTTTGCACTCAACTACCAACTCGAAAGTCGTCAACCCATCGTGCTTCTTTGCAACGACGTCTAGTTCATGTTGAGCGCCTGAGCGGCCCTGCCGAACTTGGTTTCTGGAGACTTCATAACCATGAGTGCGCAAGAATTCAGCGATGCGACTCTCCAATTCATCGCCCTTCTTTCTCGAGTCGCTCATAGATACGAAATCCTAAGTCGCGGAGATCAGAGAAGTGGTTGATGCTCGAGGTGATCGCTGCAGCTGCAATCCCGGGGAAGAGCGGCACTCCTCGCTTGGCCCACGGCTCAATTGCGGACATGATGGCTCGCATCATTCGTGGAAGGCCGAGTTAAATACCTCAATCCGATTCACGGGTCAGATTTACTTCGTGTTGCGACTGAGGATGGGATCCCTGACAGGGGGATTCAATGTTCATTTCCTAACTACCACAGCCGAGATAGGACCTAAAAATGATTGAAGTGGTAGGGTTGTCCCCCTGAGGGGCCGTTGGCGCAGTCTGGTAGCGCACTTGCATGACACGCAAGGGGTCGCAGGTTCAAGTCCTGCACGGCCCACCACCTGATTCCTTGCATTTGCAAGGGTTTTCGACCCGAGGCACCCGATTGTGGCGCCCCTGAGACCGTTGTGTCAGCAAATCCGTCAGCAAATTTTGCGGAGGTGCTCATGGCCGGTCGAAGGGGTAATCACGAGGGATCGATTTACCAACGGTCGGCCGACGGACTGTGGTGTGGTGTGGCCCTTCTCGGGTACGACATGCGCGGCCGGATGATCCGAAAGACCGTGACTGCGAAGTCTCGCGCCGAGGTGACGCGGAAGCTCGCACAGTTACGACGCGAAGTTGATGCCGGCAAAGTATCAAGAATCAAGACGCCTACGCTCTCCGAACTCATGACGCGATGGTTCGAAACCGTGCTGTCAAGGGAAGTGGCCCGATCCACGTACGACAACTATTACTCCATCGTTAAGTATCACGTGCTCCCGGTGCTCGGTCGACGAAAATTGACTGACATCACGGTCGCTGATGTAGATCGTTTGCTCACTTTCAAGCTGGACGCTGGGCTCTCTCCTTCCACCGTGCACCGAGTTCGAGCTCTCATCTCTCAATGCCTCGACCAAGGTGTCCGTTGGGGCGACGTGACCTCCAACGTCGCTCGACTGTCTAGACCACCGAGGATGGAGAGGCCAGAGGGTCGAACGTTGACGCGTGAACAGGCTCAGCAGTTGCTGGAAACGCTGAAAGAGCACCGACATGAATCTCTATATCTATTGGGCCACCTTCTTAAAAGAGCGACTCGTTCACGAGACTCCACGAACTCTGAGTCGGAAACGTCGAGTTTGAGCTTCCGCGGTTTGGATTGGAGCGGACCTACATACCTCACCCACGATGTCTCACCGGGCTCGCGCGAGACTTCCAGCATTGGCATCTCCAGTCTCTCTCGGCAAGCATCTGTGGCCTCGGCTATTGACTGGATGGCGCTTTCCTTCGATAACCCATCGACGGTCGAAAAATCTAAATCGGCGGAATAGCGGTAGTGCTCGAAGTAGCAGGAGCAGCGTGCCTCCTTTCAAAACGATGCGAGCGTCACCCCGAAGTCCAATCTCCGCGCTTACGCCCACTGGCAATCATGCGCTAACGATTCCCTGTAGCTCCGTAGCGGAGTATGGCCATGCGACGCCCCACTCTTTGTCGATCCAACCGTCATTCCTTCGGGCGTTACGGTCCAACTCAATAAGCGAGACCCAAGATGGGGCTTCGAGTCCGTCTCTAATGGGAAGCGACAATGTTGAAGCTAAAGACCCGATCCGGCGATACGCGGGCTTGGCGCCAATCAAAGTCGCAATCTCGCTCAGACCGCCAATATCACCAGTGGCGACCAGCGCCTCGGCAAGGCGCGACGCGCCACCAACCAAATGTGGGCGGGAAGCCACGTCGAGAAGAGCTCGCGGTACCGTGGCGATGCGTGACGGCCCCAAGGATTCAGTGCCTATCAAGACTGTCTCTTCGCTTTCATGGATTACGCGAAGCGGACGTTGAGTCAGAGTCCTCCCCCTTGGACGATAGGGACTCGCTACTTGAACGGACCGTACTGGACGAACAAGCAGCCCGTGATGATCAAGCGCGGTGAGATACCCGATTCGGTGAGGTTGGCCGGCGAACGCGGCCGCGACAGCTGAGCCCAGATCATCCCAGACAGCAGTGGACCCCAACTTACCGAGCTGTCGAATTGCATATCTACCTGAAGTGACGCGATCGACGAGCCCAAGTCTGGTCCAACGCGCAAGTAAGTTAGAAGTTGCTTGCGGTGAGGTCCCAAGAACGTCGGCAACTTCAGTCGCAGTAAAACCCGTTCGACCCTCATTAGTAAATCGATCGAGAATGTTTAGAGTTCGAGTGCTAGCCATGGTTGCCTCTGGTCGTAAATTCTACCAAATTCCTTTGTCGATCATGGCGATTATACACGTATAACGTGAAATTTCGCCAACTACGACAACTTTTCGACGTGAGGTGGCCTTTGATTCGGGGAATTCTGCCTCCGCGTCGGCCCGAAAACGAACACCCGCAAGAAGTTGAATCCCCCGCTCCAACGCTTGGGAATGTCAAGTTAATTTTGCTCCGTCGTGCGCACCACATTTGGCCCCACCCCGATCGGAGCGCAACTTCTAATCTGATGGTGTGAATCGCGAGAAGCAGTTCGGTCCCCGCAGCGCTTTTCAGCTGCGGATCCACTTGCGTGACATCGAGCCCCAGATCTGGCGGCGGGTCATGGTGCCGGGATCTTTGACGTTGGCGAAATTTCACCTGGTGATTCAGGGAGCCTTTGATTGGGATGACTATCACCTGCACCAGTTCGAGATCCATGGCAAGCGTTATGGTGTTCCCGACAACGATTGGGACGAGGATGACGCCCTACTCGATGAAGAGATTTGGCGACTTCATCAACTTTTGAAGACTCACGACCACTTCACCTATGTCTATGACTTTGGTGACCACTGGGTGCACGACATCGAAGTCGAGGGTGCCGAGCACGTGGCGCGAACGCTGAAGAAAGCGCTGTGCCTGGACGGCGCGAGGGCTCGTCCGCCCGAGGATGTTGGTGGCGTGTCGGGGTTTGAGCACTTCCTCGAAGTTATGGCCAACCCACGCGACGAGGAATACGCGGACACGGTGACCTGGCAAGGTGGACGCTTCCAACCTGATCGGTTCAGCCTCTTTGAGGTCAACGGCCAGATCCAAAGTCGCAACTAGCGAGTGCGCTTGGCATTCGTGGTGCGCAGTCGGTAGGAGACGCTTCCCCCGTTGTGGGCCTGGAAGGTGAGCCGAATGCAGACTCAAGCGCTTGTTACCGTGCCACATTCTCTCGTTCAAGTCAGCAATGCGGTCAGCATTTCGGTCAGCAAAGTGGATCTGGATGTTTTGACTTAGTGTTGACTTCTCGCACCTGTCGCTGGGCACGCCATCAGCAAATCAGTCAGCAATCTTTCTGAGCGACAGTGATCTTTGGCCAACTTCACTTTTACGCCGCTCAATTAATCTCGGTAATCTGATATGGAAGGAATCGCTGAAACGCGGCTTGATTCGATGACACGCAAGGGGTCGCAGGTTCAAGTCCTGCACGGCCCACCAAATTTCCTGATTACAAGGACTGTGTCGAAGGTTGCAGTTGAGTTTCAGAATCGAGGCCATCGAGTTCCTCACAGCTCGGGGTAAGCCTAAGCGGCGGGGTAGGACGAGTGCGCTGACTAATCGCATGGCGACCGAGTGCGTAGTCGAAGGGCGCGGTGAGTCGCTATACGGTGCGTGGGATGGTCACGATGACTCGTGTGCCCTTCTCCGCGTCAGAGACGAGGGAGACTTTTCCACCCAGGGCGTCGACGATACTGCGGACGATTGCGAGTCCCAAACCCGACCCGTTACTCGACCTACTCAAGTCGGCTTGCCAGAACCGATCAAATGCTCGACTCACTTCGTCGGGCGTCATACCGGGACCTGAATCTTCCACCTCTAGGAGAACGAAATCTCCTTCTTCGAGTACACGAACGGCAACATCAGCTTCTTGGGGCGTATGTCGGACGGCGTTGCTGATGAGGTTGACACATATCTGCCGCAGGCTGGCCTCGTCGCCTATAACAACGACAGATGGGGGAGCATAGAGCCCAATCGTCCGAGCGGGAGCCGAGGTCAAGACATCGGCTACGACGTCGCGCACCACAGAGCTCAGGTCGACCGGCGCACGATCCGTCGGTCGACCCTCGTCCAGCCGGGCCAGGAGAAGAAGGTTTTCAACCAGACTCCCCATTTGATTGGCCGAAGCACCGATTCGATGAATTGCCTCGTCACGTTGATCACCAACTCTCAACTCGCCTCGGCGCCATAGCCCTGTGATTCCGAGAATGACCGATAGAGGAGTGCGAAGTTCATGCGATGCATCAGCGACGAATTGACGAAGTCGCGCCTCGAGCGCTTGTTGCTCGTCCAGCATTACGTTGAAGGCGCGAGCGAGTTTCCCCGCCTCAGTTCTCTGACGAAATGTCGCTACCCTCCGTGTCCGATCTCCATCAACGATGGCCTCAGCAACCTCAGTGACCTCGGCAATCGGACGTAACCCCAGTCGTGAAATCCAGTAACCGGTGGCGACGAGGACGGCGAGAACGGCGAGCCCCGCGACGAGGAGTGCGAAACGGAGAAATCGTATGGTCGCGTCAACTTGATTGAGGGGGGCAGCGACGAGGATCTCTCCGTGGTTGTTAGGCAGTACGACGAGAACGGCCCTCCACGACAGTGAACCTGACCTCGACGAAACGGTCATGATCTTGACGTTGTCAAGCGATGTCGAAACGATCTTCGGTGACTGCGGCGATAAGTGCCTCGTGGCGAGTGGCGTCGAAAGCACTCTTCGCTTTCCATCTGACACGATCGCAAGATAGAGCGCGCTGAAATGACTGGTATTGAATCCCGGGGGCGTCGCTGGACCGCCAGGCTGGACTGGAAGCGTCGAGGTATTGAGAGTTTTCGTGATGGGAAGGAAACTCACCAACTGCTGATCTATCTGTCGGGTCTCTGAGGTCGCCACGGAGTGAATCAATAACAGACCAAGAAGCGACGTGGCCACGACGAATGCCAGGGCAGCGCTCAGGAGTCTGACGCGAAGGTTCACCACGAACTCACTGTCGTTCAAATCGATAACCGATACTTCGGACGGTTCGAATAATGGTTGGCGGTGAGGTGTCAATCTTCTTGCGTAGTTGGGACACGTACGTCTCGACAATCGTGGGGTCACCTTCGTATCCGTAATTCCACACGTGGTCGAGAATCTGCCAGCGGCTCAAGACTTTGCCGGCATTCATCATGAAGAAGAGCAAGAGCCGGTACTCGATCGGTGACAGATCCATCGACGTGCCGTTCTTAGTGACCGTGTGAGATTGATCGTCAAGGGTGATGTCTCGGAACGTCACGACGTCATCTTCTGGCACCTTGCCGAGGCGACGAAGCTTCGCTCTCACCCGAGCGGTGAGCTCTTCGCCGCTGAAGGGTTTGGCCAGATAGTCGTCGCCCCCGATGACGAGGCCCCGAACCTTGTCGCTGACCGAATCGGCCGCAGTGAGGAAGATCACGGGAGTTGTGGATCCAGCCTCTCTCAGTTTTTGGCAGACCTCGAATCCGCTGAGATCGGGCAGCATGACGTCGAGCACGATCAGGTCGGGTTTCTCCTCGCCGAGCGCCATGCGCAGCCCTTCGCGGCCGTCTTTTGCGCGCGTGGCGTTGAATCCACCGAGGCGGAGCGTGGTCATGATGACAAAGGCAAGATTGTCGTCGTCTTCAACCGAAAGAATCTCAACTGCCACCGCCGAAGTATGGCAGTGGATCCTGAGGATTATGTAAGAGGTGGGAACTTCTGATCTCAAGCCTGATCACATTGACGTTTCAACGCATGGAGTGGCTCAATCCAATGCTCAGGAAATCCTTATCGCGCTATCACCGATTCTCCAGGCTCGCCACGCAGACTGTGGCCCATGACCAACGACATCTCGAATGCGCCACCCCTGCATTTCGGCCTGCGACGTCGACGTGGACTCCGGTTCTGCTCAGCACTCGCGATGGTGGCGGTAATGGCCGTATCGGGAGTCGGGCTCGTCGTCGGGGGAGGCGTCGCATCAGCCTCATCTAAGTCGGCGACGAAACAGTCGACCAAAAAGTCTTTGAAAAAGTTTGACAGCTGCATGAAGAAACACGGAGTCACAACCTCCTTCCCGGGTGCGGGCGGCCCTCCGAAGGGTGGCGCTCCCACTGGGACATTCCCCTCTGGCGGAGGCGCACCAAAGGGTTTCAAGGGCGGAGCCAAGATGCAGAAGGCCCTGAAGGCGTGCTCCAAACTCCTGCCCGCGGGCTCCCAGTTTGGCGGCGCTCCCGGCACCGGGACCGGGAATCCCTCGACGGCGTTCGCCTCGTTTCGCAACTGCATGACGCTTCACCACGTGACCTTGGCCAAAGGTGCCTACGGGAACACCAAGAAGTCGTCAAGCGTCACGGCCACGACTAGTTCGACCTACAAGACGGCGTATTCGGCGTGCTCCACACTGTTGCCCAAGACGTCCCCCAAGAGCGGTTGATCCCGCTGCATCTTTGCATCGCATCGCGCGTCCCCATTGGCCCCAACTGTACGGAGATACAAAAATGAGTTCTGCAGGATCCAGTTTCCTCTCACGCAAGCGCGTGGGCTACACCGCGCTGGCCCTTGTCGTGGCCGTCGTCGCGGCCTTCGCCTTCTACTCGATCTACCACACCTCGTCCTCGAGTGGGGCCGTCGCGCGGACCGTCAAAGTGACCAAGGGAACGGTGCAGGCGAGCGTCTCGGCATCGGGCAATCTCTCGACGGTAAAGACCGCGCAGGAGAACTTCGTCTCGGGTGGCACGCTGACCACCTTGAACGCGACGGTCGGCGAGAAGGTCAAGGCGGGTCAGGTGCTCGCCACGATTGATGCAACGTCGCAGAGTTCCGCCCTCCAGCAGGCCACGACGTCTCTCAACGTAGCGAAGATGAACTACGCGGACGCGCTGACGTCACAGCGAAATGACGAGCGGACACTCACGAGGGATAAGTCAAACCTGGCCACCGCTGAGGCCGGCGGAACCCAAGTGCAGCAAGATCAGAATCAAGAGACTCTCATCAACGCCGAGCAGCAGCTCACGAACGACCAGAATCAACTGACGGCCGCCGAAACTCAAGAAGCCAACGACGAAACGACGCTCTCTACCGCGACCGCCACGTACAGTGCTGATGAGAATCTTGGGTGCCCTGCCTCCTCGACGAGTTCGGGGTCTTCGGGTGTCTCCTCGGGAACCGTGACGGCGTCCGCGAACTCGGCACCGTCGGTCGCTACCGGCTCCGCCACGGCGCTGTCAACGACGTCGGCCGTCCTCAACGCCACCGTGAATCCCAACGGTGCGATCACCACGTACTACTTCGAGTACGGCACATCCGACAGCTACGGTTCGGCCACGGCCGACGAGACGCTGAGTGCGAGCACGAACGCGACGCAGGTGTCGGCAACAATTAGTGGCCTCAGCCCCAATACAACGTACCTATTCACGATCGTTGCGTCGAACAACGTCGGCTCCAGCGCAGGTAGTGGAGTCACCCTCACCACCGCCAAGACCTCGTGTTCTCTCGACGCGGCGGCCGTGACGACTGACCAAGCCCAAGTCACCACGGACGGAAATCAGATCACCCAGGATCAGTCGAGCATTACGGCGCAGGAGCTCGCGGTGAAAGTCGATCAAGCGAACACGAAGGTGTCATCCTCCAGCGTTCAAGCCGACCAGACGACAGTCACTCAGGACGAGTCGAACATCTCCCAAAGCAAGGTCAGCTTCGTGCAAGACGAAGGATCGATCGCCCAAGATGAGGCCACGGTCGAGCAGGACAAGAAGTCACTGCAAGAGACCCAACTCGTGGCGCTGGTCAGCGGCACGGTAACGGCGGTCAGCGGATCAGTGGGTCAGACGGTCAGCGGCGGTGGCTCCTCTACGTCAAGCTCGACGAGTTCCACGTCAAGTTCAACCTCATCGTCAACGAGCTCGGCGCTCGTGACGATTCAGAGCCTCGGTTCGTTTGAACTGGTCGCGGACGTCGCGGAGGCTGACGCGATCAAGATTGAGGTGCACCAGACGGCGTCAGTAACGCTCGCCGCCTTGCCAAATACCGAGGTAACTGGCGTGGTGACTGCGGTGTCGCCGGTATCGACGGTCACCAACAATGTCGTCGAGTATCCGGTCACCATCGCTCTGGAGCGCGCGCCAACGTCGCTCAAGGACGGAATGACCGCGCAGGTGGCGATCGTCGTACAGTCGGCTTCGAACGTACTTCTGCTTCCCAGTGCAGCGATAACGACGACCGGGAACGCGTCCACCGTGAGTGTCTTGAGCAAGGGCGTTCAAAAGACTGTCCGAGTGACGCTTGGAATCGTGGGTAGTTCCTTTACGCAGATCACGAGCGGTGTGACCGAAGGCGAGACCGTGGTCGAACCCACGGCCTCAGTCAGCGCGTCGACCAGTTCGGGAACTTCTGGTGTCACCGGAGGATTCGGCGGCGGCGGCTTTGGAGGGGGAGCGCCGTGATCGCCGCAAGTCAAGTTGACGCGAGCGACGAAGCGCTCGATGCGAACCAGACGTCGCCGATCATCGCACTAAAGGACATCGTGAAGAGTTACAAGATGGGCGGCCTGGAAGTGCTCGCGACACGCGGTATCTCGCTCACCGTGGAGAAAGGCGAATTCGTCGCGGTCATGGGCACATCGGGATCAGGCAAGTCGACGCTGATGAACATCATCGGATGTTTAGACGTGCCGACGAGCGGTCACTATCGCTTGGATGGCGTGAACATCCGCCATCTCGACGACCGAGCCCTCTCTCGTATTCGGAATAGGAAAATCGGCTTCGTGTTCCAGGGGTTCAATCTGATCCCTCGAATGCCCGCGATTCAGAACGTCGAGTTACCAATGGCCTACGCGGGCATCAAACCGGCTGATCGAAGGGAGCGTGCGGAGACGGCGCTTGGCATGGTCGGGCTCGCCGACCGTCTCCATCACTTCTCAAACGAACTCTCAGGCGGTCAACAGCAGCGCGTAGCGATTGCTCGTGCAATGTGTACGAATCCCGCGCTCATCTTGGCCGACGAACCCACGGGAAATCTGGATTCGAGGTCCTCGGCCGAGGTGATGTCTCTGTTCAGTGATCTCCACCAACACGGTCGCACCATCGTGATGATCACTCACGAACCCGAAATCGCCGAGTACGCGTCTCGTGTCGTAGTGCTGCGCGACGGTGCGGTAGTCAGTGACCGACCGCAGAGTGCCTCCCATGCGGTGTCCTACGAGCTCGAACCATCGGGCAGATACTCCTTTGGAGACGGAGCAGTTGAAGCATGATGTCGACGGCGTTCGGGAATCTCGTCATGGCGGTGCGAGGCATCGGGTCAAACTGGCTCCGAACACTCCTCACGATGCTGGGGGTACTCATCGGAGTGGCGTCAGTCATCGTGCTGCTAGCAATCGGCACGGGGAGTTCCCAGTCCATCGAGAAGTCGATCGAGAGCCTTGGCTCAAACACGCTGACCATATTCAGTGGCTCGAGCTCGGGCTCATCGAGCGGCACGGAGATCCGCAACTCGACCCTCAATTCGGCCTCGGTGACCGCTCTGTCGAACTCTCTAAACGATCCCGACGTGAAGTCGGTGTCGCCCGTAGTCACGACGAGTGTGAGCGCCACGTACGACGGGTCGACCTACACCACCTCAGTCATCGGCTCGACGAACTCGTATCTCGCGGCCGAGAACTATACGGTCTCCTCCGGTCGTTCGATATCGCACGCTGACGTCGTCGACCACGCGCAGGTGATCGACCTCGGCACGTCGGTGGCGAGCGCGCTTTTCGCCACTGGATCTGATCCCCTCGGCAAGCAGATCCAACTCGGGTCCTCGGAGTTCACGGTCGTGGGCCTACTGGCGTCAAAAGGGTCGAGCGGTCTCTCCAATCAAGACGCCGTGGCCATCGCTCCCTACACCGCCGTACAA
>Ga0302320_10022995_pt1 | contig 12269 bp, 13 predicted proteins | sample Bog_T0_3_FD_202130 | JGI IMG/M metagenome (GOLD analysis project Ga0302320, IMG submission 202130) | Peat permafrost microbial communities from Stordalen Mire near Abisko, Sweden - Bog_T0_3 | ecosystem: Environmental > Terrestrial > Soil > Wetlands > Peat | place: Sweden: Abisko, Stordalen Mire...
AGATATTGGCGTCGATATCGAATCGATTCCCCAATCCTCGAGCGACGCCGCCCAGAATCTTCCCATTGGTACTTCGTCGCAAGGTGCGTACCTCGCCACGTTCTTCTTCGTGAGGCGGCGGACTGGTCACGGGGGCATCGGTCATGCTTTCAACCTACGAAAGCTCAGCGACCACGGCTATCGGGATTTACCCTGAGGCGCTCGACTCGCATCAGGGAGTTCCCCTAGTGCGCCACGGACACGAAAGTGTAAGGCTAGAAGCATCACCGAGAGAGACGGAGGATCTCGTGAGTAGCAAACTTCAACAGCCTCTTCTCGGCGTTCCCCAGCATCCACTTCGCCGCAACGTGCCCGATGCGGTGCTCGGTGGCGTGTGCGCCGGGATCGCCTGTCGTCTTGGCGTGCGACCACGAACCATCCGTGTCGTCGCTGCCTGTATGTGCCTATTCTTCGGCGCGGGTCTCCTCATCTACACGCTCCTTTGGCTCTGTGTGCGTCGCGACGGCGAAACTGAGTCAATCGCGCGACGATTCGAACACCAGCGACGCGCCTCGAGCCTCGTGTTGTGGATTCTGGTCGTCGTGCTTGCCATCTTGGTTGGCGTCTCCATTCTCCAACTTCGGGCGATCACCCCCTTCGCCTGGTCGGTGCTGTTGAGTTCGGTGGGCCTCATTGCAATCTGGCGTACGTCGTCGCCCGACGAACGACGCCACATCGATGACGTCTCGCAAAGCGCGCCAGTCCTCGGCGTCGCGTCGGCGCGGGGATGGCGCTCGGTCGTGTGGCGCGTGATTCCCGCGACAGTGCTCATCATTGTTGGCCTTCAAATTCTCAATCACGTCGGAGGATTCTGGAGCGGCGCGGTCCCGGCTCTCCTCGGGGGCATCATCTTCATCGTTGGCGCCCTCGTCATGTTTGCACCCTGGTGGTTACAGAACGTACGTGACCTGTCGAGTGAACGACGAAGCCGCGTGCGAGCAGAAGAGAGAGCGGCTCTCGTCGCGCACGTCCACGACTCAGTGCTGCAAACACTGACGTTGATCGAGCGATCTTCCAACGATCCCAACGAGGTCCTCCGACTCGCTCGGGCCCAAGAACGCGATCTGCGTGCGTGGCTCTTCGCTCCCGATTTGATTGGCGTCTCGAAGGGTGACGCCAGCACGTTCGCCGAACAACTTCACGTGCTGCAAAACGACGTCGAACGTGACTACGGTATGCGCATCGAACTCGTGATCGTGGGTGACTGCCTGGCCGATCAACGCATTAGCGACATCGTTGCCGCGGCGCGAGAAGCCGCGGTGAACGCGGCGAGGTGGTCGGGTATCGACCACCTAAGTGTCTACGGCGAAGTCGAAGCGGACGAAATCTCCATGTTCGTTCGCGACACCGGCAACGGTTTTGACCTTGATGCGGTCGCGGCGGACCGCAAAGGGCTCACCCACTCAATTCACGAACGTGTCCGACAGGCTGGCGGGACGAGCACGATTCGCTCCACGCCCGGTGAGGGCACCGAGGTCTCGATCATCCTGCAACGGGTCGCAAGTCCCTGATGAGTCGGCCGCGTGTCTTCCTCGTTGATGATCATGAGCTGATCCGCTCAGGCATCAAGGCTGAAATCGCGGACCAGGTGGACATTATTGGCGACGCGGATGAGGTGGACGCCGCCATCGAGATGATCATCGAGCGACGTCCCGACGTCGTGTTGCTCGACGTCCACATGCCCGATGGCGGCGGTCTTCGGGTTTTGCGAGAGGTACTCTCACGCTGCGATGACGTGCGTTTCCTCGCGCTGTCGGTCTCCGACGCCGCCGAGGACGTGATCGCCATCGTACGGGCCGGGGCGCGAGGTTACGTGACGAAGAACATCTCTGGCGAGGAATTGGTCGAAGCGATCTGGCGCCTTCGAGCGGGTGACGCCGTCTTTTCTCCTCGACTCGCTGGTTTCGTGCTCGAAGCATTCTCGGGCGATCCCGTCTTGTCCGACCAGACGTCAAGTGGCGACCCTGAACTCGATCAATTGACTTCCCGCGAACGCCAGGTCCTTCGTCTCATCGCTCGTGGTTACGCCTATAAACAAGTCGGCGTTGAACTTGAGATCTCCCCCAAGACCGTGGAAACCCACGTATCGTCGGTGTTGCGCAAGTTGCAACTCTCGAATCGGTACCAGCTCTCTCATTGGGCGAGCGAACGAAAATTGACCTAGAAGATCGTCGCGACTCGCCCAAGGCCGCAATTCTCGGGCAATCGCAGGGAATGTTTGCAATACTTGCTCAACGTTGTCGATTCAGTTGATGTTCATTCGTCGTTGGGATACGGGAAAACCCGAAACGATCAAAGGAGCTGAGGTGTCAGAGTACCTAATTTTGATTTACCAGGATGAATCCGACCCATTCTGGCGTGACGAAGCAAATGGCGAGGGTCTCATGAAAGAACACATGGCCTTTGGCGAGAAGCACGGGGCCGCGCTGCGAGGAGGTAACGCCCTTCACCCCACGGCCAGTGCCACCTCGGTGCGCCACGGTATCGGAGGCAAGGTCGCAGTGACTGATGGTGCCTTCGTCGAGACGAAGGAAGCGCTGGGTGGTTACTACCTCATCGAAGCGGCGAATCTCGACGAAGCGCTCGCCATTGCGAAGGATGTTCCCGCTCCCAACGGTGGGGTCGAAGTTCGACCCATCATGCCAACCTGAGCACATCACGAGCTGACGTGGAGTTCGCGGTGGCGGAAGCTCACCGCAGCGAATGGGCCTACGTCTTGGCGGCAACGATGAGCGTGACACATGACATCGACGTCGCTGAAGAGTGCGTCCAAGAGGCCTACGCGCGTGCCCTCACCGACTGGACTGCCAACGGCATTCCTCACAAGACAGGTGCCTGGCTCACCACCGTCGCGCGCCGCCTCGCTATCGATCAACGAAGGCGGCGCGCGACACACGAGCGGCTCCTGCCCATGCTCGCGCCAGACGACGAGGGTTCATCGGAAGGCGCTCGCGGCGTCGACATCGTCGACGATCGTCTGCGACTTATCTTCACGTGCTGTCATCCCGCGCTTGACCTGGAGACGCAGATTTCCTTGACACTTCGTTTCGTTTGTGGCCTTACCACCTCCGAGGTGGCCCGAGCATTTCTCATCAAGGAATCAGCCATGGCCGCGCGATTGACGCGGGCGAAGAAGAAGATCGCACTGTCGCACATCCCCTACCACGTACCCGCCGCGAAGGAACTGCCCGATCGAATCGACGCTGTCCTCGACGTCGTGCACCTGGTCTTCACCACCGGCCACACCGCACCGTCCGGTGCCGATCTGGTGCGCGACGATCTCACCACTCGCGCCCTGCAACTCGCGAGGATGTTGCGTGAACTACTGCCGCAGGACCCTGGTGTGGCGGGACTGCTGGCGCTCATTCTCCTTACCGATTCTCGGCGAACGACTCGGACGTCGAGCGACGGAGGACTCGTGCTGCTCAGCGACCAAGACCGATCGCAATGGGACCGCGAGGCGATCGACGAAGGGATTGGACTGGTTCGAGAGTCGCTGCGTCATCGCCCCCCGTCGCGATTCGCACTGATGGCAGCGATTGCTGCGGTCCACGCCGAAGCCCCTTCGTTCTCCGAGACGGACTGGAAGGAAATCGTCTCGATGTACGAACTTCTCCTCCTTACCTGGCCCTCGCCCGTTGTTGCGTTGAACCGCGCCGTTGCGGTTGGCTTCGCCGAAGGACCATTGGCGGGTCTCGCCATGCTTGACGAGCTCTCCGGTGATCCCTTTCTCGCCCACTACACCTATTACGAATGCGCACGAGCCGATTTCTTGTTTCGGATAGGGCGAACCAACGAGGCCCTCGCCTCCTACGAATTTGCGCTGGAACTAAGCGAAAATGAGGTGGAACGCGCGTTCATTGAACGACGCTGTCGCTCCATCAAGGCTGAAGTCGAGGCCCTATGACTTCACATCAGATGCGTCCGAGCTCGCGCAGAATTGCGGCACCTCTGGCCGCGTCGGGTTTGAATTTTTTTCGTCGTATGACGGTGACCACTCGGTTGTTTCGCGCGTTAATAAGAAGGGGAAAACATGAAGAAGCATGATGTATGGTCCAGTATCCACAAAGAACGTGAGAGCCTCGTCGAGACATTGTCGTCGCTCTCACCCGAGCAATGGTCCGCTGCCTCGTGGTGCGGCGCGTGGAATGTCAAGGAAGTGGTCGGTCACGTGTTGTCGGCGGCGGAACAGACGACGTTCAACTTCTACAAGCAGCTCGCGAGCGCCGGGTTCAAATTCGACGTTTTCGCCGATCGCGACGCGAAGAAGCTCGGTGCGTTGGAGCCAGACAAGTTGATTCGGCGTCTCCAGGCGCGGACCACCACGACCAACCATCCTCCCGCACCCGTGATTGCGATGCTCGGCGAGATCGTGGTCCACAGTGAGGACATCCGCCGACCGTTGGGTATCAAGCACCAGACCCCCGAAGCGGCTCTCGTTGCCGTTGCCGACAATTGGAAGAAATCGAACTTGCTCATTGGCAGCAAACGTCGGATCGCTGGGGTCCACCTGCAAGCCACCGACGTCAACTGGTCGCACGGTAGTGGTCCCGTTGTCTCGGGCCCTCTGCAGTCGCTCGTCCTCGCTATGACCGGAAGGAAGGGAGCGCTTCCCGACCTGAACGGCGACGGCGTCGCAGTGCTCGAAGGTAGAAACTGAAACTCGTCACTACTTCATTTCACAACTCCAAGGTGCTTTGACGAGGATTCTCTGACGCAGCGCTGTCTGAGATGATTGCAGTACTGACGTTTATTGCGATCGACCGTTCGAAGTCCTTCGGCGCGAGAAATCAACTAATAACTTATGTCGCCGTTGACAGGATGCTTGGGGCGTGACATTGCGCCTTCTACAATCACTCGAGAAATTGATCACGGTGATCTGAAGGAGACGTCGAGATGGCGGCAGAAGTAATCACCCGAGCAGAGGTGAAGGACTTTGAGGAATGGCAAAAGGGATTTGCAGCGGGCAAGGCCGTGCGCGACGCTGGTGGCGTCACTGGTGTGCGCGTGTTCCGCGATCCAGAGGAGCGCAACACGGTGGTCGTCTCACAAAGTTTCGCGTCACTTGACGCAGCCCGCGCGTTCGCCTCAAACCCGGCACTCGCCGAAGCAATGCAAAAGAGCGGTGTACTCGGCAAGCCCCGCATCGAGATCCTCGAAGTCATCTGAACTTCGAGAAAGAACACCGTCAGTTCACACGGCGGCGTGGTGTCTCGCGACGTAGTGCTGCATTCGTTGCTTACTACGGCACGAGAAATCCCTCGCCGTTGGTTCATTTGGCGCATCCACGTGAGTCCGACCTCTTGCGGGTAGTGCAACCAGTGGGGATTCGACACACTCACGCCATGTGGAACGTAAAGATCTTCGACGCGTTGATCCGAGCACCCAGGGGATCTTCGTCGACCAACCACTTTTCAAACTCACTTCCTTGCGTCGGCTTGTAGTGATCGAGCATCGCGTCACGCAAGTCGGCGTGCTCCGCGTCCAAGACATCAAAGAGTTCGACGTCACCATGTACGGTCACGGACAATTCTTCGCCGGGAAGATACACCGCACTGGCGTGGGGACGAACCGCGAGATGACGCATCTTGACGGACTGCCGTCCCGAACTGAAGTGAAAAGAACCGTGTAGAAAATACGAATCGACCGGTCCGACGAGTGGACGACCGTCCTTCGTCGAGGTAGCCACCACGAGCAAGCACATCCCTTGGAGTCGCTCGCAAAGCTGTTCCGCACTCAATCTTCGATTCACGGTGATGATGTCCTTGAGATGCGATCCGGCGTGCTCGTAACTTTCGTCAAGAAGAGACTGCAATGTGCGCAGCTCTTCATCGGTCTCGAACACGTGGACATTCAATCACGGATCCGGTACGCATCTCGAAACTTTTGTCTACGCGCACGCACCATCACTTCGGTGCCGAGAGAACACCAGCAATCAGAGTGTCTTAGACCTCGTACAACGTCGCGTTAGGTCCCGAGGTTATTTCGGCACCACCGCCTGCTGGAACTCGGATGAACACCAGCGCAATCAAGAAGCCTACGAAGCTGATCACGGCAGACCAGAGGAACGCCGTCGTGTAGCCGTGGACTGTGGCAATCTTCATGGCGCTCGTGAGCGACGAGTGCAACGCGTGCAACTTGTTATTGGTCGCATCAATGGCGATCGTCGCGAGTACCGCCAAGCCCAACGCTCCTCCCACCTGCTGCATCGTGTTCAAGAGCGCTGAAGCGAGTCCCGCTTCGTCTGCTTGGACGCCCGAGACTGCCGCCAACGTGATTGGCACAAAGGAAAATCCCATTCCGAGCGCAATGATCAACAGTGGGAAGAGCACGTCGATATACGAACTCGTCGGTGTTAGTCGGGTCATCCAGAGAATTCCCACCGTTCCCGCGGCTGGTCCCACGATGAGTGGCAGACGGATACCGAATCGCCCCACAAACTTCGAAGCGGTTCCCGCCGCGAGGATGATGCCCATGGTCATCGGAAGAAATCCCACGCCCGTGCGGATCGGACTGTAGCCCAGCACGTTCTGCAAATACTGGGTAAGGAAGTAGAACATTGAAAACAGCGCAATACCAATACACAGCATCAGACCGTACGACGCGGTGCGATTGCGATTCTTGAAGATGCTAAAGGGCATCAGAGGCTCCTTACTGCGTCGCTCCACGAAGGCAAATGACGCTAACAGCACCACTGAGACGGCAAGCGACACGATGGTCGACGTGCTCGTCCAACTGTGACTCGACGCGTTCGAAAGGCCATACACCAGCGCCAGCATTCCTCCCGTCGCCGTCAGCGCCCCCGGCACGTCCAAGTGGCCCGACGTCGTCTGAGACTCATTGAGGGCACGCGGTGCGAGGAACAGCACCAGCGCCGCGATCGGCACATTTACGAAGAAGATCCATCGCCACGAGACATAGCTCGTCAAGACGCCACCGAGCAACAACCCGAGTGCCCCGCCGCCACCGGACATCGCGGCGTAGACGCCCATGGCGCGATTTCTTTCGGCGCCTTCGGGAAAGTTCGTGGTGATGAGCGAGAGGGCGGTCGGTGCCGCGATGGCCCCGCCGATACCTTGCAATCCTCTCGTGAAGATGAGCCACACGTCATTCGTTGCGAGACCGCCAAGAAGTGACGAGACCGCGAAAATCGAGATGCCGATCATGAACATCCGCCGTTTGCCGTAGAGGTCACCCGTGCGTCCACCGAAGAGCAAGAGCCCACCGAAGGTAAGCGAGTAGGCCGTGATGAGCCACTCAAGATTGCTCGACGAAAAGTGCAGGGCACGGTGGATCGTGGGAATCGCAACGTTCACGATGGTGGCGTCAAGCACGATCATGAGTTGTGCCGCCGAGATGACGGTCAGGGCGAGGCCCAAGTGTTTACCTTCGGTATTACTACCCGTTAATTCGGGCGTTTCAGTATTGGACATTGGGGGGCCTTTCTGGTCGTAGTACTACGCGGAGATGCCGTCGGCATCCTTGTCTTTTGGTACGAACCTCACGAGAGGAAGAAACACGTCCTCGACGATGGAGGTAAACAGCGATTCATCAAAAGTGGAAGTAACGAGCAGATGTTCGTGCAAGACCAGCGCGGGAAGAATCGAGACGACCAACGACAAGTTGGCGACCGGCTCGATTTCATTTCTCGCAATCGCGCGCTCGAAGACGCTCGCGAGCGCTGACTCGAGAGGTGCGATGAGACGATCTTGAAAGGCGTCACGAAGTTCTTTGTCGTGCGGCAGCGCGCTCACGAGACCCACCATGATGTTGACTTCGAATTCGCTCTTCGTACCTTTGTTGTGATTGAACAGCGCGGCGAAGTCACCTCGAAGGGTTCCGGTGTCGGGCGCGTTCACCATTTGCTTCTCACACGTCAGGGCGTCGAGGACCAATTCCGCTTTATTCGACCAACGCCGATAGAGGGTTGCTTTCCCTGCCCCCGCCCACGACGCGACCGCGTCCATGGTCAAACGCTCATAACCAACCTGGGCGAGCAATTCGAGTGCGGCCGATCGCAGCGCCTCGTCGCGAGAAGTGTCAAGAGGCCGACCACCGGCATGGCGCTCCACGAGAGTTTGGCCGTCAAGGAGTAAGTGCTCGATGATCATGGAGAAACGATACCGGTACGTTCTGAAACTGTGACGTTTCGTTTGGTAGCACAGGAGAATTTATCGAGAAGCCTAAAATATAAGGCTTTCACTGACGAAAACTTGCGCGGCCGTGCCCCGTGGGCTGAGAACCCCGTTCAATTCAGGTCTTCGTTGACGAGACCTGATCCAAACGAACCTTGACCAATCGTTCGACGACTGATTTTGGGAGAGGATCGTCGATGCCAAAACGGAGGGCACCTTTGGACTGCGAATAGGCGCGAAGCTCTTCTCCGAGCACCGTCAAAACAGAACCACTATGGGGGAAGTAACTGAGATGGTCTTTGAAGGCGCCAAACCCGGCGACGACGCTTCCCCGCCAGCGAAACGCGGGCAATCCGTAAGAGATGCATTCTTGCGCGTCGGGAATGATGCGGGCGATGTCACGACGAAGAGCAGCGAGCGTCGTGCGCTTGGGTTCGTCGATCCCCGCGAGGTACTCGTCTATCTCGTTCTTCGCCATTCGTCAAGTCTTACGCCCACGAACGCTCGGGTCAAACGTCAACCCTGAGTTCATTCTTCCAAACCAAGGACGAGCGTACGTACATGGGCACTGTGAAAGCCCCAGGCGCCGCGCGATTCACTTCGAATTTGAAGTCCTCACGACGAATTAATGTCCCAGCAACCCACGAGGACGAAAGATTTGCCAGCATTCGTCTATGGAGAGGTTGAGCGCGAAAGGTCCCGACGAGCACGTCATCGTCTGTGGTCTTCACGGTGTCGGCGTGCGCATCGTCGAACTTCTCCACTCCAGCGGCACGCAAGTGACTGTGGTCGATGACGATTCAATGGGTCGGCACGATCGATTACTCGCAACAATGGGAGTGCGTCATATCAAGAGTCGCGCCTATCGCGGCGAAGGCTTACTCGAGGCCGACCTTCACCATGCGCTCGCCGTCGTGTGCGTCGAAGTGGACGACATCCACACGCTTGAGTCGGCGCTTCGAATTCGAGAGATCAGGGACGACCTTCGCGTCGTAGTTCAATTGGCCAATCCAGCCGTCGGCGGGGCTCTCGTTCGTGTCACGGGTCCTGGAAGCGTGCTGGACGCCGCGGCCCTGGCGGCACCGTCCTTCGTCGAAGCGTGTCTCGGCCAGCCCGTGCACGAGATCAGGTTCGCCGAGACGCTGTTTGCCGTCGTACGCACTGAAGTGCCCGACACAGATGGTCACCATTCGACGTTCCGGGCATTCTTTGGCGACCTCGCGCCCGTTGCCGTCATGCCCGCCAACGGTGAACTTGTCCAATGTCCTGGCCGCGACCATATGGTCGGGCCCGGCGACAGGGTTGCCGTGCTTGGCACCATCGAGGAGTTACTCCGTTTTGGTCTGGACGCCGGAAAGGCTGACCGGCCCCTGCGACGTATTGGTTTCTTCACCCGCGTGAGCCGCCAGATGAAGACCGCGTTCGAACAGGGCAACAAGGGACTGGCCGTTGTCGTTGGCGCCATTGCACTCCTCATCGCTCTTTCGACGGTGCTCCTTCATGTCTTCTATCGAACCGACAATGCGCACCACCTGACGTTGCTCTCGTCGGTGTATTTCACGATCGAGACCATTGCGTCGGTCGGCTTTGGCGATTACTCGTTTGCGGTGCAGGACGCCTGGATGAAGGTCTTTGGTATTGGCCTCATTTTCATCGGTGTCACGCTGCTATCGACAGCGTTCGCCCTCTTCACCAACATCCTTGTGAGCCGCCGCATCGAACAGTCACTCGGTCGCCGCGAGGTGCCTGGCATGGTTGATCACGTCGTCGTGGTCGGTCTCGGCGCAGTCGGTATCCGCGTCGTTGAGTTACTTGTCGAACAAGACCAACGTGTGATTGTCATTGAACGTGACAGCACTAATCGATATTTGAATCAAGCACGGTCACTCAGGGTACCCGTCATCATTGCTGACGCCACGCTTCCTCAGACCCACCGGCTCGCCAACCTTCACGACGCGCGAGCGGTGGCGGTGCTTACGAGTGCCGAGATGACGAACATCGAGACGGCCCTCGCGGTGCGCGAGTCGTTGGGGGCACGATGGCACGATGTTCCGGTCGTCGTGCGAGTCTTCGACCGTGAGCTCGCTCGAATGATGGAACAGAGCTTCGGGTTTCAAAACGTCCGGTCCACGTCCGCTCTCGCCGCACCGTGGTTCGTAGGCGCAGCCCTCGGGCTTGACGTACTGAGTACCTTTTACGTTGACCAGCAGCCCTTTCTCGTGGGCAAAGTCACCATCAAAGAAGGTGGCGGACTCGAAGGTCTCGCTATGGCGGATCTCTCAGCGAATACCAGGGTCATTGCGCTTCAACGCTCCAACGGCGGGGACCTCGAGCATCCCCCACGGCGCGGGACTCGATTCGCCGGCGGCGACGAGGCATACGTAGTGGGACCATACGAGGAAATTCTTCGGGTGCTGCATCACGATCGAACACTCAGAAATTGACGAGGGCGCTCGGTAGCATGGGAGTCATCGAGTGGGAGCGTGCACGTGAGACGAGGTATCGCATCTCCGCCACAAGGAGAGGAGGGTTTTTCCCTCATCTCACTCTTGATTGTCGTCATCATCCTCGGAGTCATGATGACGCTCACGATCGATAGTTTGGACGGCACGGGAATACCCAACTCGTCGAACGGCACGACGACGATCCCCTCAACGCCTTCGGGCGCGAACGACGTCATCACGCAAGCACAGATCGATGTCTGCAAGGCGGACTTTTCGTCAATCGAGACCGCGCTTGTGACGTATCTTTCCGACAATGGCAAGCCTCCCGGTCCCGGCACGTCGTGGGCGACGTCAAATCCCAATGGTGCTCCAATTTTGGCGGCGTGGCCGTCCGAAGCGCCTAACTTTACGTTCACGTGGAGTGGCACCACGTTGGGCGTCATACCTGAACAGGGGACCGCTTCGTACGACTCCTTCGGGACGAGCTCGCCACCGACGGGTTGTTACGCGCACTAGTTCAGGTCGAGTGCGCGTTGCCCTCGAGAGGAATGGTCGGTGGTACCAAAAGTTTGGCAACGCCAATGCGAAAGTCGTTTACGCCGTAGTAGACGTCGTAGCGATCGGGTTCATTGATGTCGAGTCGACGGTCGATGCCCGTCGGGAACACCACGTTCGCGAACGTTCCACGTCGTTGTTCAGATGGTGTGGGCACCAACACTGGTTTCGCGGAACGAAAGATGAGCTCTTGAGGGAAATCCACCGACAGCACCATCACGCCCGCGCTATAGGTCAGACGGTGCTCGTCGCTTCCGGGTTGCACGACGTCACTCACGCCGTGATAGACGATGAGCCAGCCGTGACGCGTCATGATCGGGGGTGTGCCGCTACCAATCTTGAGTGACTCCCATTCGGACACCGGCGCCGCCAAACGGTGATGCGACGTGAAGTGGCGCAGCTTGTGGTGATCATCAGCGGCAGCATCGATGGAACTGTAGGAAATCCAGATACTTTCCTTGTGAAGGTCGACGTCGCGTCCTTCTTCAAGCGTCAGCGTTTCCTCGGGCAACGTGCCGGGAAAGAGCGGCCGGTGCAGTATCGCCAACTCCAATTGTCCCGAAGGGTTCGGTATGGCGATAGGAAAACCAGTGGCGTCCTTATTGTCAATGCCGTTGAACTCGATCCCTTCGTAGGGCGTAAACGAAGCCAAACCAAGTCGGTGCCAATGGAGAAGGTCCTTCGAGATTGCGAGGGCGATCCGTGGTCCTTCGGGCGAAAACGCCGTGTAAGTCATCATGTAGTGCTGCAGTGGTTCAACGAACGTGACGCGAGGGTCCTCGCACCCACCGGCGCCATTCGGCCGAAGTTCGTAGGGCATCTCTGGCTCGAGCGCGATGCCCACGCGCTGCACCCCGTACGGCTCGCCTCGTTCGTCAAACAACACTCGCATGATGCCAATGCGCGAGAAGTTGCCGGCGCCCACAATGCGAGGAAAGAGGTACAACTCACCGTCGGGGCCGCGAGCGGCGGCGGGATTGAGTATCCCCTCCATCTCGCGCGGATCACTGAGGTCGGGTTCGATCACGAGATCGAGCGGGTGCATGGTGAACGGATTCATGTCGCCCTACCGGGTGACGTGATCTGGGTCGTGTCA
>Ga0302320_10022996_pt1 | contig 12269 bp, 9 predicted proteins | sample Bog_T0_3_FD_202130 | JGI IMG/M metagenome (GOLD analysis project Ga0302320, IMG submission 202130) | Peat permafrost microbial communities from Stordalen Mire near Abisko, Sweden - Bog_T0_3 | ecosystem: Environmental > Terrestrial > Soil > Wetlands > Peat | place: Sweden: Abisko, Stordalen Mire...
CACTGTGCCGAAGAAGTTCGTTTCAAAAGTGCTTCGCAGCGTTTGGATGCTGACATCACTTGCATGTCCATCGCCCTTTTCGAAGACTCCGGCGTTATTCACCAGCACATCCAGGTGCCCGAACTCTGCGCCGATTTGCTTGGCAAGCTCTGTTGCACTTTCGACTGCGTTGTTGAGGTCCGCCGCAACGAAGCGCACATCGAGGCCCTCTTCCCGCAGCTTACGCGCAGCCTCTTCTCCTCGCGAAGCGTCGCGCGCTCCTAGCAGCACCGTAAAGCCGGCATGCCCCAATTGACGTGCGACCTCAAAGCCGATGCCCTTGTTGGCTCCTGTGATCAGAACAACCTTTGCCATGAATCCTCCTACGCGGTTAATTGCAAGTGATCTGCGAAGATGTACACCGTTCACCACGATTATGTACACCGTACATCTAGGATTGACTGCGCGTCAAGATGTACAGTGTTAATTGATGGCGTATCCGGCAAAGACAGATCGAGAAAGCATTCTGCATGCAGCCCTGGAACAAGTCGAAAGCGAGGGTCTTGAGAACCTTGCCATTCGGTCCGTGGCCGCAAAGTTGGAATTGGCGCCTAATGCGCTCTACCGATACTTTGAGAATCTCTCCACTCTAGAACTTGCCGTGGCAGAGGAAGTCCGCTTCCAGATGCTTGAAGTCATGCAGAAGGAAATCGGCCGAAAAGGCCCAAGCGAGTCGATTCGAGCCATCTCTGAGGCATACCTCCGCTTTGCCCACGAACGGCCTCGCGCTTTTGCGCTGTACTTAAAGAATTCGGATTCGCAAACTCCACAGTGCACAAGGAACACCGAATTTTTCATAGAGTTGGTGACGCGCGTCTACGGAGAAGACCGAGCGCGAATGGCGGCACATGCGCTTTGGGCGCAGATCCACGGTCTAGCCGTTTTGGTCGGCGCCGGCGTTCTCCCTTGGGAGGAGGCGCACGTGCGCCTTAAGTTCGGTCTCAAGATCTGGATCGGCGGCGCGGCGGCTTCGTAAGAGGATTTGTACTGGGAAGCGCTGACTGCAACTGCGATCCTTACCCGAAATATTACCCAGCTTCGCCGCAATGGTTACCACTGAAATCTGCGCGATACCCGCAATACCTGTACGTCCTTGCTCATTTCCTGTGTGCCACAGTCACGTTGTGCGTTAGCGGAGCATTTGAGGGTACAAAATGATTAGCGCAGAGGAGCACTCGGAAAAGCCTCCTGTTTGTCAACAATTTTGACTTGCTCCACCAGTGTCCTGTCTCTGAAATAAGTTGAACAACATTTAGCGGTTGGTTCATCGGATAGAGCGGGAGGAACTCCGATGGGGCGACCGCTAGTTCCGGTATCGATCAGCGCCGAAGATCAAGCGCAGTTGCAGGGTTGGACCAAGAGGCCGAAGACCGCGCAAATCGATGATCGCCACCGTAGGAGTTGAACTGCGTCCGCCGGTTTTGCGGCCTTGCTCCCGCAAGGCTTTAGTCACTCGTTCCCAACGCCCCTGCAGCCGCCAAGCTACTCCAGAGCTACTGAGAAATTGTAGCTTCCGGGAGCTAGCTCGAATCCGGTTTCGGCGTTGCGCGTGATGGGTTTGGCATCTTTGCTGGCAGGGAGAGAAACTCCGTTGAGGTTGTAGTGAGCGGCTTGTGCGGAAGTAAGGGCCAACCAGCCGGTGGTATTGGCGGGTAGAGTGACGTGCCACGTGGCGGCAGTTCCCTTCACTACCCAATCGGAGTGGATGAGGCCGTAAGTGGAATCGTAGTCGAAGTTGACGCTGCCCAGTTGCGCATCGAAGGTGGGATGCAAGACGACGGTGTGGAAACCGGCGTCAAGCGGCGTGGCGTCGATACCGGCGGCGTAGCGGTCGATCCAGTCGGCCACCGCGCCATAGGCGTAGTGGTTGAAGGAATTCATGCCGGGATCGGCGAGCATCTTGTCGCCGTTCCAGCGCTCCCACATGGTAGTTGCGCCGTGCTGAACCATGTAGCCCCAGGAGGGGTAGTCGGTGTTGAGCAGCAGCTTGTAGGCGAGCTGGGAATGGCCGGTCTTGGTGAGTTCCTCAAGCAGATAAGGGGTACCGAGAAAACCGGTGGCGAGGCGGGAATGATTGGCGACGATCTTGTCAGCGAGCTTTTGAGCGACGGCGGCGCGCAGATTCTCCGGCGCGAGATTCATATGCAAGGTGAGCACGTAGCCGGTTTGGGTGTCGAGAGGGCGATTTTTGGCTTCAGGATCGGTGCCGAGGACGAGGCCGTCGGGGCGAATGAATTGCTTTTGGTAGGCGGCGCGAATTTTGTCGAAGAGCTGGGCGTACTTCTGCTCGTCGGCAACGCGGCCGGTGGCGTGAGCCATTTGGCGCATGAGGGTTACGTCGTAGGCCCAGTAAGCGGTGGTGATGAGGGTGTAATCGGTGGTTCCCTCGGGCGAAACCCAGTCGCCAAAGGCCGTGCCGGTTTCGTTCTTCCACAGGCCGTCGGAGTTTTTGGCGGCGATGGCGGCGAGATATTTTTCCATCGCCGCCCAGTTCTGCTCGATCACGCTCAGGTCTCCGGTTTGCAGCCAAGATGTGTAGGGGATGATGACGCCAGCGTCGCTCCAGCCCGCGCCGGAGCCCATGTTGGGCCGCACGGTACCGGGGACGTAGATGCCGTAGTAGGGCGAGGTAGCCTGAGAGCCGCGGAAATCGGCGGCAAACTTGCGGGAGAAGGCGGCCAGATCCATGTTGTAGCTGGCCGCGCGCCAAAAGACCTGGGCATCAGCGGCCCAGCCGAGGCGCTCGTCGCGCTGCGGGCAATCAGTGGGAATGCCGACAAAGTTGGAGCGCTGACCCCACTGGATGTTGCTCCAGAGCTGGTTGATGAGGGGGCTGGCGGTGGTGAGTTTGGCATCGAAAGCGGCGTCGGTGTGGAAGACGAGACCGGCGAGATCGTCTTTGGCGGGCGCGGTGGGCAGGCCGGTCAGCTCGACGTATCGGAAGCCGTGGAAAGTAAATTGAGGGATAAACTCCTCGACTCCGTGGCCGCTGAGGGTGAAGGTGTCTGTGGCTTTGGCGTTGCGCAAGTTGGCGATATAGATCGTGCCGTCGGGGTTGACGATCTCGGCAAAGCGCAGTTGGACAACCGTGCCGGCCGGGCCCTGCACACGCAGGCGAGCGACGCCAGCGAAGTTCTGGCCCATATCAAAGACATACACGCCGGGCTTGGGATTGGAGACGGACTTGGGCTCAAGGGTACGCTCGACGCGGATGGGGGGATAATCGGCAGCCTCGATGAGCAGAGGCTTTGGGTTGATGGGCTGGGCGCTGTGCCAGCTTTTGGCATCGAAGGAAGCGGTGTCCCAACCGGGCTGGCGAAGGCGGGCGTCCTGGCTTTCGCCGTCGTAGAGCTCGGAGTGAAGGATGAAGGAGGGCGCGGCCTGCCAGTTCGTGCCGGTTGCGACCCACTCGACAGAGCCATCGGCGTATTCAATGCGCAATTGAGCCTTGAGGGCGGGCGGAGTTGCGCCGTAGTTGTTGGCGACCTCGTACCACTCCAGAGAGGTTGAATACCAACCGGGAGCAAGCAGCGCGGCAAGAGCGTTTTTGCCCTTGCCGAGTTGAGCGGTGACGTCGTAGGTCTGGTAGTCGGCGCGGAGTCGATAATCGGTCCAGCCGGGGGCCATGACCTGGTCGGAGACGCGCTGGCCGTTCAAAAACAGCTCATAAGTGCCAAGGGCGGTAGCGTAGAGACGGGCGGACTTGACCGAACGGCTGAGGGTGAAAGCGTGACGCAAGGACTTAACGGAGTCAGGAATCCAGGCGCGGAGGTCGGGCTGAGGCATGGAGGGGACGGCGGCCTTCCAGGCGGCGTCGTCAAAGCCGGGCTGCTGCCAACCAGAGGGGGCATGGATCGCGGTCTTCCAATCGGCGTTGCTAGCAAAGGCGGCGCTGGTCCCGTCAGTGTATTCGACGACCAGAGTAGCGAGCATGGCGGGGGGGTCAGCGCGGGCCAGATCGTCGGCGTTGGTGGCGTAGTGAATGGCCTCAATGGCGATGGAGTTGACGCCCACGGCAAGATGCCCGGTAGCATCGGCGCGAAGGAACTTTTTCCAGGGAAGACGGCCCCAGGGCGGCAGGTGCTGGGCAGTAAGTAACTGCGCTCCATTGACCCAGGCAGAAACCGTGTTTTCCGCGTTGGTGTAGAGGGCGGCGCGGAGGACGGGCTTGGTGAGGGTGGCATTGAGGCGGTAGGCGAAGCGCTCCTCGAAGGTCTTGCCGGGGGCGATGGTTTGACCAGCGCCGAGGGATTTGGCGTCGGGATTAGCAATCCAGAGGGCGGCAGCGTGGCGGACGGCGCCTTCTTCCGGGGTTTCAAATCCGATCCACTGGGCCTGCTGCCAAGCTGAGGGCTTGAGAAGGCCGGTCTCCCACCAGGAGACGGAACTGGCCGGGTAAGGCCTGCCGGATGCGTTCCAAAGTTTGACGCACCAATAGTAGCGGGTGCTTGCGGCGAGCGCCGGACCGGCGTAGCGAATGTTCAAGGACTGGCTGGATTCGACACGGCCGCTCTGCCAGATGTCGGGCTTGCCGGCGGCGAGCAGTTCGGGCCGGGAGGCGACCCGAAGCTCATAGGCGGATTGAGCGGCTCCTCGGGCGGGGTCGTGCAACTGCCAGGAGAAACGGGGTGCGGGATCATCGATGCCGAGGGGCATTTTGAGCTCGTCCACGTGCAACTCCGCCGGTCCAACAGAAACCGCAGTCACTGCCCAGGCCATTGAAGCCGACGCCAAAACCAATCCCCATACCATCGAACGCAGAATGTTCATCATCACCTCAGTTGGTTGTCGAGCGAAAAATCCGTAAAAGTTGAGCCAGAAGCGGGACGGATGATCTATATTTCCAGTTTGAAATAAGTTCTGATGCGCACAAGTTTAGCAAGGCGCTATAGGCTTGTCAAAGACGTAGGAAGGCCGCGTTGCCGAGCGGAGAGAAGCTGAACCATCTGCGGTGGGGCAGGAAGTCAGCGACTTTACAGCCCCGCCCATTCCGCGAGGGACGCGGAATGGGCGGGGAGACACAGAGTTTGTAGTGGTATTGAAAAAACGCAGATCCTAGATGTCGAGGTTCTTTACATCCAGGGCATTGTCTTCGATGAACTTGCGGCGAGCTTCGACGTCTTCGCCCATGAGGGTGGTGAAGATGAGGTCGGTCTCGGTAAGGTCTTCGAGTTTAACCGAGAGCAGGGTGCGGCGCTCGGGGTCCATGGTGGTTTCCCAAAGCTGGGTGGAGGTCATTTCGCCCAGCCCCTTGTAGCGCTGGACTTGATAGTCCTTTTTGCCCTGCTCGACAATGTAAGCGAACAGCTCACGCGCGGTCTGTTTTTCGACCGGGTCGCGTTGGGCGCGGAGGTTGCGACGGGGCTGCTTGGTTTCGGCGGGAGCCTCGGCGGTGTCGGAGTCAGCCTCTTCGCTCTCCTCGACGGCCGCAGTCTTGGTGGCGAACTCGATGACGTAGGGGGGTTCAAGGAATTCTTTGATGAGGGTGTATTTGGCCATCATCTGACGGAACTCGGGGCTGGAAGCGAGGGTCCAATCGACGCGGCGCTCAGCGCCCTGGGCATCTATGAAGCTGATGGACCAGGTGTGGTGCTCCTCGTCCTCGACGGGATCGTGGAGCTTGAAATCGAACTCGTCGGCCAGCGCCGCCAAGTCTGCGTGGAGTTGGGCGAGTTTGGCCGGAACCTCGTTTTCGGCCTTGGAGGCGAAGTCAGCACGGTGAATCAGCTCGGCGCGGGCAAGGAGTTCGGTGAGTTTCTCGTTGCGGATGCGACGATCAACCTTTTCGACAAAGCCAAGATACTCGTTGAGGGTGCCCATGAAGCGGGTAAGGTCAGTGCCCTCGATACGCAGAGCGTCCTCGCCATGGCGGACGATCATGCCCTCGGAGGCGCGGTTGACCATGACCTTGACGAACTCGCGCTCATCTTTAATGTATTGCTCAAAACGGCCCTTTTTGATTTTGAACAGAGGCGGCTGGGCAATATAGATGTTGAGGTGCTTGATCAGCTCCGTCATGTGGCGGAAGAAGAAAGTGAGCAGCAGGGTGCGAATGTGGGAGCCGTCGACATCGGCATCGGTCATCAGGATGATTTTGGCGTAGCGGATTTTGGCCGGATCGAAGTCGTCCTTGCCGATGCCGCAGCCGAGGGCGGTGATGAGGGCGCGAATTTCCTCGTGGCCCAGCATCTTGTCGTAGCGAGCTTTTTCGACGTTGAGAATTTTGCCCTTGAGGGGAAGAATCGCCTGGAAGCGGCGATCACGGCCCTGCTTGGCGGTTCCGCCTGCGCTCTCACCCTCGACCAGGTAGAGTTCGCAGCGCTCGGGGTTGCGTTCGGAGCAGTCGGCGAGCTTGCCGGGCAGGCCAGCGCCGTCCATCACGCCTTTGCGGCGGGTGAGGTCACGCGCCTTGCGGGCGGCCTCGCGCGCACGAGATGCTTCAATCGCCTTATTGATGATGCGCTTGGCGATTTGGGGGTTCTGCTCGAGGAATGCACCAAGGCGCTCGTTGACGAAGGCCTGCACGGTGCCGGCGATGTCGGAGTTGAGCTTGCCCTTGGTTTGGCCCTCGAACTGGGGCTGGGGAAGCTTGACACTGATCACCGCGACCAAGCCCTCGCGCACATCGTCGCCGCTGAGGTTCTCCTTGAGATCCTTGAAGAGACCGAGAGACTGGCCGATGGCGTTGATGGTGCGGGTGAGCGAGGTGCGGAAGCCGGACAAGTGAGTGCCACCGTCCACAGTATTAATGTTGTTGGCGAAGCTGAAGACGGTCTCTGAGTAGCTGTCGTTATATTGGAGAGCGATTTCGATTTCGACGCCGTCGCGCGAGGCCTCCATCATGATGGGCTTTTCGTGGAGGACGGTTTTGCCGCGATTGAGATGCTTGACGAACTCGGCGATGCCGCCGGCGTACTTGAACTCGGCGCGGCGGGCCTCGCCGGTTTTGGGATCGGCGGTACGCTCGTCGGCGAGCGTGATCATGAGGCCCTTGTTGAGGAAGGCCATCTCACGGAGACGCTGGGCGAGGGTGTCGTAGTTGAACTCGGTGACGGAAAAGATGGTCTTGTCGGGCAGGAAGTGGACCTTGGTGCCGCGCTTCTTGCTGGTGCCAACGCGGCGCAGTTCGCTGACCGGATCGCCACAACTGAAGTCCATCTCCCAGGTGAAACCGTCGCGCCAGATCTCGACATTGAACTCTTGCGAGAGAGCGTTGACGCAACTGACGCCGACGCCGTGGAGCCCGCCGGAAACCTTATAAGTAGAGGCGTCGAACTTGCCGCCGGCGTGCAGGATGGTGAGCACGACTTGGACGGCCGGCATCTGTTTGCCGTTGGCAAGGGTCTTCATGTCCACGGGGATGCCGCGGCCGTCGTCGACCACGGTGACCGAGTTGTCGACATGGATAATGACGTCGATTTGGGTGGCATAACCAGCCAAACACTCGTCGACGGAGTTGTCGACGACCTCGTAGACGAGATGGTGGAGGCCCATTTCGCCAGTGGAGCCAATATACATGGCCGGACGGAGGCGGACAGCCTCGAGACCCTCGAGGATCTTGATGTTGTCGCTGGTGTAACTGTCATTGTCGCCGTGGAGATGGGCAGGGATCGTTTCTTCAGTCGCCATAGGATTCCATTCGCAAAAGTTTCGCTTAAGAGCTCCGCGCGGGGTGCAATGCCCGACAAGGAGTTCCGGGCTGAAATTGGGAGTAACCCTTTGAAAGACGGGGGCTTTGAAGTGCAATAGCCAACCTTGATTTTAACATGCGGGTAAGGTTGGAGGGGAGAGAAGAGTGGAGGAGGCTACGAAGGAGGGAGAGCGGGTTGGGGGCCATGAAATTACGTTAGTCACGTGCATGTTTTAATTTGCGCAAACTTTTTGTAATTAAACACTTACTCCATTTTAGATCGTTATTATTTCAAGAGTACAGGAAATCAATTTCTTGTCAAACCAATTCCACACAGAGGGTATCCACAATGAAACTCGCTATCCGCATCTTCGCCATTGCCGTTGTTGTTGCCGGCGCCGCCGCCGCTACCGTTGCTCCCAAGACCGCGAATGCCTTAGCGAGCCATCAGTCTGCCAGCGCCAGTGCACCTAAGCCAGGATGCACCATTCACCTGCCTTGCCCCATTCGGCCTGGAGACGACGACTAGGCGAGACGAATCAGAACGTAACCCTAAGCTGATTATTGCCGAGCGAGAGAAGATTTTGGCGTTATGTTATTCTGAGTGTGAACTTAGAATAGCTGGAGTTTTCATGTCTTCTCAGACCGCAATGAACTTGATGACAATCGCTGAATTTGCGCTTTGGGCTGTACTTGGCTTTCTGTTCTGGCGCAAGCGTTTGCAGCGCCGCTTCCCGGCAATGGGCATATATTTGGCGTTGCAAATAGCCGCAACGCCGGTGCTGATTCTTGCGCTCTATGGCGAGTCGCAGCACTGGCTGAACGACTACTGCGATGTGGTGTATTTTTACACATATTGGGCGACCTACATTGCCAGCGCCGCGCTGATCTTCTGTATCTGCCAGGAAGTTTTTCGCTCGGCGTTAGTAGGCTTCGCCGGTTTGCAGAAGTTCGGTACCGTTGTCTTTCGCTGGGTTGCTCTGGCCTCGCTGATCGTGAGCCTGTCGTCGGTTCCTCATTTCCACCATGGCGTTTTTATTATTCAAGATATAGCCTTCGCGCTGATGCGCTCGATCAGCATTCTTGAGCTATGTATGCTGGCGTTCCTTTGCCTGAGCATGAATGCACTCAATCTCTCGGCGCGCGGTATGACCTTTGGAATCGCTTTGGGATTGGGCTTGATGTCTTCAGGCGATCTTATCTACTCTACCTTCTGGTCGCGCAGAATGTCTGCGACCGCACCTTTGCAATTTGTTTGCGAGTCGATCATTCTGCTTTCAGTAAGCGGTTGGATTGTGTACTGCGCGATGCCGGAGCCGGCTTTGAAGCCGGTCATGATGCCGGTTAATTCGACGATTTATCGGTGGAACGAGATAGCCTCGGCACTGGGCCACACGGGAACCCAAGTGGCCATGAGACAGCCTGCCAACAGCTTCTTTTTGACCGACGTGGAAAAGGTTGTGGAGAAGGTTTTGAGCCACGGGATGAAGAAGCAGGGATCGGAAACGTAGGGCGAGCGATGATTCACACACAAAAAGGCCACGGTTTGCACCGTGGCCTTTTTTGTGTGTGAATGCGAAGAACTACTCGGCGGCTACAGCCTCGACGATTGGTTCGACCGAGGCGAAACGACCGCGATTGCCGTGGTCGGAGAACTTGACCCGGCCATCGATCTTGGCGAAGAGCGTGTCGTCAGAACCGATGCCCACGTTCAGGCCCGGCTTGATGCGAGTGCCACGCTGACGCATGATGATGGTTCCGCCGGTGATGACCTGACCGCCAAAAGCCTTGACGCCAAGCCGCTGCGCATTAGAATCCCGTCCGTTTGTGGAGCTGCCTCCACCCTTCTTATGTGCCATTGCTGAATCCCCTTCCTGATCTGGAGCTTGCTGCCACCCTTGGCAAAAAAAGCGAAGGATGGCGGGCGAATCTTCCGTTCAAACCGAAAACGCCTTAGACTGCGGCGGAGTAGGTGACGCCGTCGGCCTCGATGGCCTTGATGCGGACCTCGGTGAAGTTCTGCCGGTGACCCTGCAGCTTCTTGTATTGCTTTTTGCGCTTGAGGTGGAAGACGAGGATCTTTTCGCCACGCCCCTCGCCGAGGACTTCGGCGGTGACTTTGGCAGTGGCCGGCTTGGCCACGGTTCCCGGCTCACCGGAGACGGCGAGTACGTCGGTAAACTCGACGGCCTTGTCTTCCTCGGACAGGATGCTTTCAATCTTGACTACGTCGCCAGGAGCGACCCGATACTGTTTTCCACCGGTGCGAATAACCGCGTACATAAACCCTCCAGCGCAAGTCCGGCTCGGCCGATGCGCGCCTCAAATGAAAATCTCGGGCGGAAACTTCCGTGACATGGACCGCTCAAGCCCCCTTGTAACCGGCGGGCGAACGTCAGGCTCCACGACAACAGGCAGGAATCGCCAAACTAGAGTAGTTTACCGGTTTTGGAGGCCAAGGTCAATCATCACCACCAACGGTCGGGACAACTGCCACCTGCGGTGGGGCCAACTGCTCGCTTTTCGCTCGCGCTGGCTTTGTGCTTCCCACTCCGAAACCATCTGCGGTGGTGCTAGCACAGAGTTTGGCCGTATCAAGAGGACTCAGGCCGAGGGGAGGGCTTCGTCGCGCAGGCGAAATTGGCGCAGGCGGCCAAGGAGCGACGCTGGGCCGCTGACGGTGAGCAGAACCAGATTGCCTTCGTAGGCTCGGGAATGCACGACCATGCCTGCCTCGATGGCAGCTAGGACCGCGCCCTCGTGTTGGGGGATGCGCAACTCGGCAGTGAGGATGGGATCGGTGTGGAGGGCGCGATCGATGGCCGCTAACAGAGCGTCAATCCCCTCGCCGGTGCGGGCGGAGAGGACTACTTCGCCGGAGGCCGCGGAGCGCTCTAGCTGCCCCGTCTGCTCGTGTTCGTCAAGAAGGTCGATCTTGTTGAGCACCTCAATGCGGGGCTTGGCGAGACAGTCAAGTTCGCCGAGAACGCGCTCGACCTGGGTTTTCTGCTCTTCGCCGTAGGTGGAAGAGGCATCGCGGACGTGGAGGAGCACCTCGGCCTGGGCGACTTCTTCGAGAGTGGCGCGGAAGCTGGTGACCAGGGTGTGGGGCAGATTGCGAATGAAACCTACGGTATCGGAAAGCAGGATTTTGCGGCGGCTGGGCAGCTCGATGGCGCGAAGCTTGGGGTCGAGAGTGGCGAACATACGCGCCGACTGCAAGACCTGGGAGCCGGTAAGGCGGTTAAAGAGGGTGCTTTTGCCGGCGTTGGTGTAGCCGACCAGGGCGACGGTGGGCACGGGAACGGACTCGCGGCGCTGGCGCTGCTGCTTGCGGACGCGGCGGACGGAGTCAAGGTCGAGCTTGAGGTGATCGATGCGGCGCTTGATTTGGCGGCGATCAGTTTCGAGCTTGGTTTCGCCGGGGCCGCGGGTGCCGATGCCACCGCCGAGCTGGGACATGGCCTTGCCTTTGCCGGCAAGGCGGGGGAGCATGTAATCGAGCTGCGCCAACTCGACCTGCAACTGCCCCTCGCGGGTGCGGGCGTGGCGGGCAAAGATGTCTAGAATGAGCTGGGTGCGGTCGAGGACGCGGCAAGGCAGAGCGGCTTCGAGGTTGCGTAACTGAGTGGGGGTGAGGTCGTGATCAAAAAGAACGAGATCGGCCTCGGTGGAAGCGGCGACACCGGCAATCTCCTCGACCTTGCCAGCGCCGATGAGGGTGGCCGGGTCGGGGCGGGCGCGTCGCTGGATGATTTCAGCGACGACGATGCCGCCAGCGCTGGAAACCAGCTCGCGGAACTCGGCAAGGGATTCGTCGGCATCAAGTTCGGTAGAGGCGGGGTCTGCTGAGCGTGGCGGGAGATCGTCGAGGGCGGAGTCTTCGTCGGAACGCAACTCTGCTGGCCGTGCGGCAGGCACCGCTGTGCGGCTGTTGCGCGAACGGCTTCCGAGATCGATTTCCACCAGAACCGCGCGTTCGGGGCGTACGGCCAAATCGCCGGTTCTGGTCTCTTCAGCGGCCAAACGAGTATGCTCCCCGCGGACTATCGCGGCTCCACCGTAGCGGGAACAGCCGCCAAACCACTGACCGGAGCCGCGCCAGGAACAGCCGGAACGGCGGAGATGGGACGATGCTCGGTGTGGATGACGCTGCGATTGCTGACGACGGTGGAAATGGCGTGCTTGAAGATCAACTGCTCCTGGCTGTTGTTTTCGAGGAGCACGGAATACTTGTCAAAAGAGCGGATCTTACCTGTCAGCTTGACGCCGCTGACAAGATAAATGGTGATGGGAGTTTTGTCTTTGCGAACCGTATTCAGGAAGGTGTCCTGAATATTTTGTGCCGGCTTGTTTTCCATGTGCCGATCTCCATTTTCTTTTTGAGTGATTGGATGCACCTAGATGTGCATCCGTGTGAAACAAAAAAGCCACGGGTATGGTACCGGAAGTCCCGGAATCGCCAGTTATCCGCAATGTGACTAACAATATATGGGTTGCCTGACCTTTTCAACTCTGAAATGAGAGAAATGTATTGAGGGCTGGGAGCTCGGTTGATTTCTAGAGGTGGGAGGGGGTTGGCGGGATCGGTGTGGGACAT
>Ga0302320_10022997_pt1 | contig 12267 bp, 8 predicted proteins | sample Bog_T0_3_FD_202130 | JGI IMG/M metagenome (GOLD analysis project Ga0302320, IMG submission 202130) | Peat permafrost microbial communities from Stordalen Mire near Abisko, Sweden - Bog_T0_3 | ecosystem: Environmental > Terrestrial > Soil > Wetlands > Peat | place: Sweden: Abisko, Stordalen Mire...
AGATTGTCTTAGTCGAGGCAGTTAGATCCGCCGCGCCGCCAAAAAGCTCCGGCACTAACTCGGCAATCGCGTTCATAATTGCCCCGCCGGCATTGCGCGTAGCTTGTGGCTTGCCTGCTGGATAACTCGGAATCGCCTTTTCCCAGCCAGATTTGCGCACATCCTTCTGTGTGCGCTCAAATTCGGCGGCTAACTCGGGATTAGCTTCAGCGTAACCTTCAAATTCTTTTTTCCACCTAAATTCCAGTTCCGCGCCACGATCGATCGCTTTGCGCCAGTTCGCCAACGCATCGTCCGGCACAAAGAAGCTCTGATCCTCAGGAAAGCCGAAGAACTTCTTGGTTGCCGCTACAGCCTCCGCGCCCAGCGCTTCGCCATGCACTTTGTTAGTGCCGGCTTTGGGGCTGCCGTAGCCAATCACCGTCCGAACCGCGATGATCGACGGTCGCTCAGTTTCAGCCTTGGCGTTTTCAATAGCGGCTTCAATGGCAAAAAGATCGTTGCCATCGGCAACATGTTGCGTATGCCAGTGGTAGCCCTTGAAGCGCTCCATGACATTGTCGTTGTAACTCAGCTCCGTGGGTCCATCCAGCGAAATCAGGTTATCGTCGTAAATCCAGATCAGCTTGCCCAGGCCCAGCATTCCTGCTAGAGCCGCGGCCTCGTGACTCACGCCTTCCATCAGGTCGCCGTCGCCGCAGAGCGCAAAGGTATGGTGATTCACAATTTCGAAGCCCGGCTTGTTATAAATAGCAGCCAGATGCCGCTCGGCCATCGCCATGCCGACGGTCATTGCGATCCCCTGCCCCAACGGCCCCGTTGTAACTTCAACGCCTTCAGTATCGCCATATTCAGGATGCCCAGGGGTGATCGATTCCCATTGCCTGAAGCTCTTCAGATCGTCCAGCGAAAGCTTGTATCCGGATAGAAAGAGCGTCCCATAAAGAAGCGCGGAGGCGTGTCCATTCGACAGCACAAAGCGATCCCGATCGGCCCACTTCCAGTTCTTGGGATTGTGTTTCATCAGCTTGTGAAACAGCAAATACGCAATCGGAGCACAGCCCAGCGGAGCGCCCGGGTGGCCGCTGTTGGCTTTTTGAACGGTGTCCACGGCCAGCAGCCGCAATGTGTCGATCGAAAGTTCGTCGAGTGAAAGTTCCGCAATGCTTGGACTCATAAAGTTGGTAAGTGTCCTTTCCCTTGCTGTTCGATGCGCCGGCAAATCAATTTATTCGGATTTGCGCGGATTTCGTTTTCCCGCTCGGCTATTGGCCCTCAACTTGCACCTCAACATTGTAACCAAGCCAGGCGTTCTGTTCTGTCCAATGCAAAGTCCATTGCAGTTTGCCGTTGTTCTCATCTCCGCTGCTGGTGGCCGGAATATCGGCGCTAAAACCGGAACTGCCTAGGCTGCGGCTCATGATCGTTTCCTTCGTCTGCCAGCCGTCCGCACTCCATACCAGGTCGAATCGCTTCTCATCTAGAATCCGCAGAGTATTCCCCGCTGCAATTTTCTGGATTGGCCGCATTAGAGAATAAATCTCCAAATCTCCGCGTACTTTCTTGCGTCCCTCAGGCTCGCAGTACCGCTCATAAACCGCATCAATGCGGTCAAAGACTTTTCCATCCACGGCTGACCGCAGCAGCTTCACATACTCTGCATGGGCCCACACCAGCGGCACCGCCGACCCGGCCGGCTGACCCAGCCGCGCATTCGAACCGCTCTGACTAGCCTCATCCCAAACCTGCTCCGGCATCATCTGTCCGGCTGTGGCGAACCTCTCATATGTCCTAATCAGCTCGCTGATATCGTTTCCCGCCGCCAGCTCATAGTGCGCACGCTCACCGGTAAGCAGCGGCCACACGCGCCCCTGGCCCCATCCCTGGTAGGGCCCGCCGTCCGGCCGGTTTCCGTAGCCGTCCCAGTTGTAGCGCAGCCAACCTGGCCCCTGCGGCAGCCCGCGTTTGAGCACTGCATCGACTACCTTGAGCGAATCCACCATCAGCGGATCGTCCGCTCTCCGAATCCCATAGCGCACCAGTTCCAAAAAGCCCGCATCGATGATTTCGCGAGCCTCGAATTCGGTCCGCGTCCCCGGCGGCCGGTTTTGCAGGCGAATCGTCTCGATCCCGCAATCCTCGCACGCATACGCTTCGCCCGTTTCCGGCGGACGGACGCGCATGTAGTGCCTCGTGACTTCCGGAAGCAGCATTCCGTTGTTGGTCACGGTCCAATCTTCAAGATGCTTTTCGATCCAGTCGGCGTACTCTTCCAGAAACACGGCCATTTCCACCGAATCGTGGGCATGCGCAATGTCCGCGGCGCAAATCAGGCCCGCAATCACAGCTGCCAGGGTCGAAGGCGAGTAGCCTGCATTCTCTTCCCAACGCTCCTGGTGAGTAATGGGCGCATGCCGCACCAGGAACCCGACCGCCCGCTCCACAAACGGAAAAATCTCCAGATCGCCTAGCGCATTCGCCTTCCACAATCGCCACGCCAGAATCACCGGGAAAGCCACTTCGTCCAGTTGCATTCCGCTCCAGTAGGCTGTCCCGTCAATCCAGAAATTCTGTGCGAATCCTCCATCCGGCTTCTGCGTACAAGCAAGATAAACCAGCGCCCGCCGGGCCGTTTCCGCACGACCGCAGGCCAGCAACGCGGATGCCGTCTGCACCATGTCCCGCGTCCAGACCAGGTGATAGCCGCCCAGGTCATCGTCGCCCTTCGCCTGGCCCCACGGGATCGACAGAGACGCGACAAACGCTCCTGAGAATGTCTTGTCCTCATGCGCCAGCAGCACGTTATGGCTGGTCCCCAAAAGTTTGCCGCCATCACACGCCTTGGCCGCCAGCCACATCGGATTCGCTGCCCGGTGCCATTGCGTGATAAATCGGCTGCGATGATCCGCAAACGGAGTGGCCAAAGACTCCCCCGTTTTTTGCGCCGCCGCATGATGGCCGTCCCCAATGCCGAAGGCCAGAGTGAAATCGATTGCCCCGTCTTTCCACATTCCGTCCAGGTCCAGTTCACCGGTGACCGCAATATTGCCGCCGGTCGCCGAGCCGAACTCCCAGTCCATGCGGAAGTTATCCATGAGGTCGCGCCAGCCGTCGCTTGCGCCCACAAACCCGCAGCTCACCCGGCTGAATCCACAACTGGCAGCCATCGCCAGAGAAAATCTGTCCTTCCACGCCAGCAGCACTTTGTGGCCCGCTATGTCCACCGCCCGCGCGGAATTCCCCGCGCCGCCGCCATCCAAATGCGGCGCCAGCAGCGCATAAACTTTCAGTCGCGGCAGCAGTTCTGCATCTCCCTCAATGCGGACATGGTTCAAAACCACGGCATGGTGCGGATCGCAGATGATCTCCTTGGTCAGCGTGTAGCGCCCCTCAGGATCGCGGTTCACATACCGTACTCCCAGCGCCTCCGGATGGATGTATTCGAATGTCGACTGAAGGTCGCGCTTTTCCTCGTGAACAAAGGTCTCGCCGTCCGTGACCAGGAACTCCATATCACGAACCTGGGCGCGGTCGATCGTGGGGTGGTAGACCTCGTTCAGAATCCCGTACGCGCATGTAAACCAGATGCGGCTCGACGCGGCGTAGGCTGTCCCCACCGCATCTTTTACGCTTGAAGTCCACCGCGGCTCTGAGCCTGGCCCGCCAAACGCCTCGCCCTGCTGTTCAAGCCAACGGTACAACGGCTGATTGCTCATCGTTCAATCACTCACTTCGAATTCGGGGAATTGAGGTCCAAGGCCAAACTTCAGAAACGAAAGGCAGGGAATTCGCGCAATGCCGTCCATTGTATCGATGTTCCCCAAGGCCTGTCGGTTTCAACCCGGTGAATATTCCCGAACGCTGGTGCCGCGACCGCCCGGCGAATGCACCGGAGACAGAAGAGGAGCACCCTGGAATGATAGAATGGTTTTTACTTCAATAAAGTGCGCGATAAGTAGCCTTAGGGACGCGATTATCTAATACCTCACATGACCCCATTTTCAGGGAAGTGCTCGTTATCCACGCAACTGCGCTGTGTTGTTACTCCCTGGCGGCCACTCGGCGTTGGTATTCCACAAGCGACCTGAGTTGAAATTGGCCCTCTCCTAAGCTGTGCTACCCAACAAGGGAAGCGAACACACTATAACGAGGTATTTCCAAATGAACCATCGCCCCAAAAAGCAATTTGATCCATCCGCATTTCTATCCCACCCCGGGCTCGGCCGACGGATCGTGACCCTTGCACCCAAAGAGACTTTCTTTTCTCAGGGCGATAGTGCGGATTGTATCTTCTACCTTCAAGAGGGCCGAGCGCAACTTGTAGTGGTATCCGCCAAAGGCAAAGAAGTTACCGTCAGTCTGATCGCCGCAGGCGAATTCGTGGGAGAGGAGTCGCTGGCAGCAGTGGCCGGCTTGCGAATCGCCACAGCTTCCGCATTTACCCCATGTACAGCGCTCAAGATCGTGCGGTCTGAAATGGTGAAGGTGATGCACGAGGAAGCCGCATTTACAAATATGTTTGTAAAGTTCCTGCTCGGCCGAAGTATGAAGACCCAGGCCGATCTTATTGATCATCTTTTCAATGGAAGTGAGAAGCGACTGGCCAGAGTGCTGCTTATCATGGCAGAGTTCGACCAGCCAGGCACGCCGAATAAGTACATCCCACCCGTCACCCAGGAAACACTCGCAGCGATGATAGGTACCACCAGGTCACGCGTCAGTTACTTCATGAATCGCTTTCGATCGCTCGGCTTCATCGACTACAACGGACGCATTCAGGTGCATAAATCTCTCCTCAATGTGATCCTTCATGACCAGTTGCCTGAACACAAAGCCCGAAAGCCAGTCACAATGCGCTCTTTAATTGATGAATCCCACCCGCCCCGCAAACCCTCAAAAGCAGCAGCAAAGTAGTCTTGCCGGGGTGCCCCTCGATGGGTTGAAGGGGCGGGTGGCCGCGCTCTCGGGGGCTTTCCAACCGAGATGAGGGTGCAACAGGTCCCTCGCATTTAGGGACCGGTCATGTCTGCAAAACTACAGCTCGCACTTGAGTCACCGCCTATTCGGCAGGAACGTTTGAGCAACATTGTTTCGTGATCTCGCAGTGGACAACGCTCTTGTCCCTCCCGATTCAATCGCGAGGCGGCTCTAAGCCGTATCCGGCGGAAAAACAATCTCCACTTTTCCCAAAGTTTGCAGTTCAATGCGGGGAAACCTCCACACTCGACTTATGGACCTCAAAACATCGCAAATCGCCTGGCTCAATCAATTCCGCCAGTTGAACTTCTCACGCATGTGTTCCCTAAAACTTTCCCTCGCACCCTCCTTGCTTCTTCCGGCATCCAAGTAAACGACCGCGCAAGAGCGTGTGAAAATTGGATTTAACCTCTTTAATTTCGCCACCCTGCCCGGCACCGGGCGCAACCCCCGCAGTACAATCCAATGCTAAGGAGATTTCCCCAATGGCTTACGAACTTCCACCACTGCCGTACGACTATGCGGCGCTCGAACCTTTTATCGACGCTGACACGATGAAGTTGCACCACGACAAGCACCATCAGACTTACATCACTAATGTGAACGCTGCGCTGGCCAGCCATCCTGACCTCGCCGCCAAGTCCGTCGACGATCTGGTGCGCGGACTGGCCAGTGTTCCCGAGGATATTCGCGGCGTTGTCCGCAACAACGGCGGAGGCCACTCCAACCACACTGCCTTTTGGACCCTGATGGGACCTGTCGGCACTGATGGTGTTGGCGGTGCGCCCACTGGCCCCATCGCTGCGCAGATCACCGCTGACTTTGGCGACTTCGAGGCATTCAAGAAGACCTTCAACGAGACCACTGCCAAGCAGTTTGGTTCCGGCTGGGGCTGGCTGATTTTTGATGGCGGCAAGCTGAAGATTGTGACCACTCCAAACCAGGACTCGCCACTCTCGCAGGGCCACTATCCCATCCTCGGCAACGACGTCTGGGAGCACGCGTACTACCTCAAGTATCAGAACCAGCGTCCCAAATACCTTGAAGCCTGGTGGAACGTCGTCAACTGGCACGAAGTGAACAAGCGCTTCGCAACGGCGAAACAGTAGCCAGTTCTCAGTCGAAACGGCTGGGTGCCCCATCCTTTCCGCTTTTTCCTGCGGAAAGGATGGGAAAGCGCAACCCTCAACCGGACCGCTGATAACTGACTCCAACAACTCTTTCCCTATTCAGGTGTCTAACCAGGCAGGGACGACCTGCAAACTCATGCGCAAACTTGTTTCCTTTGCAACCTTTCTCGCCTTGATCACGGGCATTCTGTCCAGCGCCGTGGCCCAGTCCGGCAGCTTCGTCATTGCACAAAATGGCACAGCTGTGGGAAAGGCCGAGTTCAACATCGCCTCCACGCCCCGCGGCTACGACTCGACGTCTTTTGTCCATTTGGACATGAAGGGACTCAGCTATTCGCTCTCCAAGACCGAGACGCTCTCGGCCTCCCGGCATTTGCGCCACGTTCAGGTCAGCGCCACGCTCAACAATGCCGCCGTCAACATGACCGCCTCAGCGGGCACAGCCCAGTTTTTGCTCAATGTCTCTGCCGGCGGCAAGGATTCCTCCACACAGCTCACATTGCATCCCGCCGCCGTTTTCCTTCCGGACTTCGATCCCGGCGCGCTTGAAACGCTTCTAGCCGTTGCCGTCACTCGCAACAACCGCGACCTCTGGGCCATCCTCCCCAAGAAGTCGACCGCGCCAGACGGAACTGTCCAGGACGCATCCATTGCATCCGTCGAGCTAGCCACCTATGCCGACGAGCAAGGCACTCTCGACAGCAAGCCCATCACCGTCCATCACTTGGTTGCGAACATATCTGGAGCCAAGACAGAGATCTTTTCCGGCCCGGATAACCAGTTGCTCCAGGCCGAACTTCCGCAGTCCGGCTTCGCGTTGGTCCGCACCGGATTCGTGCTGACTCCACCCACCAAGCCGGGCGCCCCGCCGGTTCAGCCGCCCGCTGCAGCGACACCGCCGCAACCGCCAGTGCAGCAGTAGAATCGCGGCGTTGCGTTGAATTGTTAAACCGCCTTCCCCGCCGCAACACCCGAAGCCCATGCCCACTGGAAGTTGAAACCGCCCAGCCACCCCGTTACATCCACCACTTCTCCAATGAAGAAGAGTCCAGGTACGGACCGCGCCTCCATGGTCCGCGCATGGAGCCCGTTCGTATCCACACCGCCAGCCGTCACCTCAGCCTTCTCGAACCCCTCAGTCCCGACCGGATGGAGCCGCCAGCAATGCAACTTCTGCTCCCAGGCCATAAGGGCTGTATTCCCCCAGCCGTCCGGAGCTCCCGTTTCCGACAGAAACGCCGCCAGTCGCTGCGGCAAAATCTCCCTCAAAGCCAGCCTCAGGGCAGCCGTATCTCGCCGCGCTCGCGGCTGCATCAATGCCCCTACCACTCCTCCTTGCATCTGAGAATTGAGCAGTGAACCTGGCGCGAAATCAAGAACCAGCGCCTCTCCGGGACGCCAATACGACGAAGCCTGCAACACCGCCGGCCCACTCACTCCTCGATGCGTCACCAGCATCTTCTCCCGAAAAGGTACAGGATGGTGGTTATGGGCCTTCGCTGCTGGACGGTCCTTCGAAGCCGGCTCCGCCCACGCCACTACCTCTGCCGCAACCCCTGCCAGTTCCATCCACCGCGCTTCATCTCCGCCTAGCAATAACGGAACGAGCGCTGGCCTTGGCGTCACCAACCTCAATCCAAACTGCGCGGCGAGTTCATAACCTAGGCCGGTAGCCCCCATTTTCGGAATCGACAATCCGCCCGTCGCTACAACCACCGCCTCGGCCCGCATCTCGCCTGCTGAAGACGTAACGCGGAACCCATCCCCCGAGTCGCGTGCGACAGCGATCCCTCGCGCGTTCAACACAAGCTCGACGCCGCCCAGCGCACACTCCGCCAGCAGCATATCCAGAATCGCCCGCGCTGACCCATCGCAAAAGAGCTGACCCAACGACTTCTCATGCCAGCGAATCCCATAGCGGTCCACAAGGTCGATGAAGTCTTGCGGGCTGTAACCGGCGAGCGCAGACTTCGCGAAATGTACGTTTTCAGAAATGAAGTTTTGAGGTCCGCAGTGCAAATTCGTAAAATTGCATCGCCCGCCCCCGGAGATAAGAATCTTTCGCCCCGCCTGCCCGCCATGTTCCAGAAGCGCGACGCGCCGTCCACGCTGCCCAGCGGTGGCCGCACACATTAATCCCGTCGCCCCTGCGCCGAGAACAATCACGTCGAATTGGCGCGCGGCCGGTGGCATAAGGTCTAGTTCACCATAGCGACCTGCCTTCAGCTGACAAATCCGGGATAAGGCTCGAGAGGAATCAGCGCGACAAGCTCCAGCATGCCGGCCTGAAAGATCGGAAGACTCTCAATGGCCGCACGCACTTCATCTTCACTGCCAGCCTCCCAGATGATTGCCGCGCCGGGCATGTCGCCGCGCCTCCAGATCTGGCGAAGGATGCCTGAAGCGTAGAGCGATTTGACGCGCTGACCCTCCTCCGCACTCAGCTCGGAGGTGAAGGCTTCAGGGGGAAACTGCTCGGTACGGCGACGAGAAAACGAGAGAAATTGCATGGAAAAGATTGTAACGGCATTGCTCCCTCCCTGAAATCGGATAGTCGTTTTGATGTCATGATGCCCCCAATTCCTATGAAACGGCATGTTCAATCGGGAACACAGCAGCCACCCCTGGTACATCGGTCCTTCCGTGGTCTGCATCGGACTTGGTGTGAACGTTTTGAAGCTACTCCTTGTCGACGATGACGATGCTGTACGAATCACTCTTAGATCGGTGCTTCAGCATCACAACTTTTCTGTGACAGCTGTGAGCAATGTTCCTGACGCGTTGGAACTTATCAGCAGTGAGCGGTTTGACGTTCTGCTGGCGGATTTCAACGTTGGCCAACCTGGAGACGGCTTTACCGTTGTGAGCGCCATGCGGCGTGTGCAGCCAGAAGCGTGCACATTCATCTTGACGGGCTATCCGGATTTTGAATCTGCAATTCAGGCGATGAAGAACCAGGTGGACGAGTACTTCTCGAAGCCGCTCAAGGTAGAAGAATTGATAGCGTCCATTTCGTCCTTGCGAAAGGGAATGCGTCCAGCCCCGAAGACATTTCCCACACGCAAAATGTCTCAGATATTGCACGACCTCTTACCGCAGATTTGCCGGCGCTGGTTGAATGAAGTGTTGAGCGATGCCGAGATTATGGCGCTCCCGTTGACTGAGGCACAACGGAGCGATCATATTCCAGACCTGGTCGGAGACGTGATCCGTCGACTCGAAGCGGGAACGGATGAGATGAGTCCAGAGGGCGCGGAGGCAGCGCGCAAGCACGGCAAGCTCCGCTACCAGCAGGGCTACACCATTCCGCAAATTCTGTTTGAAGCACGTTTGCTCCAGCAGGTTGTGAGTTCAACCATTCGCGAGAACCTTTTCAACATTGATTTAAGTTCGCTGGTTTCAGATATTCTGCAAATCGGCGAAAGTCTCCAGGCAGAAGTGGAGCTTTCGATTCGCGTTTATCAGTCGCAGATTCCGCGCTCGCTTCAATCCTCGTTTTCGCTGTTGTATCAGTCTCCATATCTGGGAGTCATGATCGCAGATGAGACCCGGCTCATTGATGCGAATGAAGCCCTGCTTAAGATGATTGGGCATGGACGCGATGAGTTGGCGGCGGGGTTGATCGATTGGCGAAAGTTGACGCCTGAGAAATTCCGCCTCCTCGATACGACTGCGATCGAGCAGCTGCGGGAGTTCGGTACATGTGTTCCTTATGAGAAGGAATACGTGCTGCCGGATGGGTCTTCGGTGCCGTTTCTAATCGGTGGCGTGCGGCTAGGGCTTGAACCATTTCAATGGTCTGCCTATGTGGTGGATTTGACCGAACAAAGGAAGTTACTCGCCGCCGACCAAAAGCTGAAGTCATGGGAAACAAGATATAAGCTGATCAATCTTCTGGCCCACGAATTAAACAACCCCCTTGCCGCTATGACGTTTACGCTTCATCTGCTGCGCACGCAAAGAGACCTCTCGGAAGACGTGCTGAAATTGCTTGGCGACTCCGTTGTCATGCTTGACCGGATTGGAACCACAGTGCGCAGGGTCCTGCTCGAATCAAGCGACGAAACCACCCTTTAAGTCGCCGACCCAGCGCCGGGTTACGAGGGACATTCCGCAGCGAGCTTACGGAAGTCGATGAAGAGTTTGGCGCGCCAACGCAAAATCATCCCAAATGCCAGAATGAAGAACAGAGCTGCGGTCTGTTGCGCAGTGAGGAGGGTGTCGAAGTATCCGCGCGCGAGGAAACGGACGGCCGCCAAAACAAAAATCACGGCAAGAAACGCGCTGGACCGCTTCATCATGATCGCGTCCCCCTCCCGGATCAGCCGAGTCGTGAGCACCAGCGGATACGCTAGCGCAATGGCTCCGATCAGGAATGCAAGTCCCGCCCAGGCCAAGGGTATGCGAAATGCCGGAATGAAAAACATGCTGAACCCAGTCGCCATGCCGAGCGGAGGGATGACAATCTTCCTCAAGGAAACGGCACGACGTGTCTCACGCAGACGCCACGTAATGACCGCAGCCATGCCGGCGAGGGAAACAAGGATGGACGCTCCAGAAGGAAGAACCATAAAGTCAATTTTAAACTGTGCAGTCGGTCTGATGGCCTTCTTTCAGGCTGCCGCTAAGGCCGCTTTTGACACACGATCCGGACCCTACTCGACTGTTAGGACGACAGTACTGGAGTGCGATAAGGCGCCCGATGTCGCAGTGATGGTGACGGTGTAGCTCTGCGTTTGCGCGGCTGCGGTGCCATTGCTCGCAGAACCGCAGGCGCTGACCCCCGTCAAAGCGGCCACCGAAATTCCCAGAAGCAACAGGACGGAAAGCGTACGGCCGACCCGTTTGCTCATGCGTCGCAACCTGCCGGCAATTGGCGCCAGTAGGAACGCCAGCGAGAATGGCGCCAGCCAGCCAGACCTGCCGAAAACTGAAGGAAGTATGTGTCGCGCACTGACCTGGGTCTGCGGAATTTCAACAGTGAGTGTCACCGTGGTTGCGCTCGCGCCCGCCGCAATCGAGGTGGGTGAGAAGCTCGAAGTTGCACCCGAAGGCAATCCGCTCAGTGTCAGGGCGATTGGAGACGGAAGGGTCGATCCATCCACCGGATTCACAGTGAATGTAAAGGTGCCTGCTGCTCCCGGTTGCACCGCTGCCGCTGGCGTGGCGATGGAGATGGCGAAGTCCTGGACCAGTTCCGAGATTGGACTGCTGGAGGCGGCGAGGAAGTTTGCGTCGCCGCCATAGGCCGCGGTGATTGTGTGCGTGCCGGCTGCCAGGCTCGTCGAAGCGAGCGTTGCCGTGCCGCTCGTCAGCGTGCCTGTGCCCAGCGGTGTTGTGCCGTCCATGAAGGTCACCGTGCCAGTTGGAGTGCCCAAACTCGAAGAGATGGTCGCGGTGAGCGTTACAGAATTCTGCACAAGGATTGCGCTTGCGCTGGTTGCGATCGTCGCAACAGGCAAAGCCTTATTTACCGTGATGCTCTCTGTGATTTGCGGTGCGGCAAGGTAATTGGCGTTTCCAGCCTGGTTTGCGGCGATTACTACCGTCCCGGCGCCGGTAAGCGTCAGCGAGCTTCCGCTCAGCGTCGCCGGCCCGGAGACGAGAGAGAAAGTTACAGCCATCCCCGAAGTCGATGTGGCACCCAAAACGAGAGGAGGCGTTCCGAACGTCACCCCCGATGCGTACGACAGAGTGCCGGATGAAAAGCTGATTGCCTGCGATTGCTGGTTCACAGTCAGCGTGACGCTCGCATTTGCGGAGATGTAGTCTGTGGTATCAGTTGGATTGAAGGCGACCGAAAGTTGCTGCGACCCGGCTGCAAGAACAGTTCCGGATGTTGGAGTATATGCAAACTTGCCGTCGACAGGCGATGTGGCATCCAGCTGGGTTGCGCTCAGCGCCGTGCCATAAGTGATCGCAGCCGGGGTTGACCAACTGATCGTGGGTGTTCCCTTTGCGATTACCAGCACTCCCGTAGCAACTCCGGTGTAGGTCGCATCGCTGATGCTCGCCGCGACTTCGTAGGTTCCCACCGCCGTTGGAGCGGTTGCCGTTGGGCCATAGGTCGTGCTGCCGGCTCCGGTATATATGAAGTTCACGGTCAACCCACTCGGTATTGTGGTCGCAGTCGCCGCCAGAGGAGAGCCGGTATATGTCT
>Ga0302320_10023001_pt1 | contig 12266 bp, 9 predicted proteins | sample Bog_T0_3_FD_202130 | JGI IMG/M metagenome (GOLD analysis project Ga0302320, IMG submission 202130) | Peat permafrost microbial communities from Stordalen Mire near Abisko, Sweden - Bog_T0_3 | ecosystem: Environmental > Terrestrial > Soil > Wetlands > Peat | place: Sweden: Abisko, Stordalen Mire...
AACCAGTTCGGACGGCGGCAAGGCCGTGCGACTGTTGGGTGACGGCCGGGTGGCGGCCGCGGGGTTGAACCGCGTGGGCGGTGTGGTGTTGATGGTTTGCATCATAAATTCAAAGAGGTGGAAGCGCGAAAGCCGCGTGAACTTTCGTTCACGCGGCCAACGCAAGGTGCGTAGTGCACCGGGAAACTGCCGTCAACAGGACGGCAAATTAATTGCTTCTGGATCGTTGAAGTTTGTAAAGTTGCTCCTGACTGACTGCCATTGCCGTCCAAGCTGCGCTATGTTCTGGGTCTTCGGCAGCTATCTTCCGCAGCATCTGAGCATACGTCATCCCCAGTCGCAGGTGAATCTTGTAAAGGGCAAGAAGTTGTTTCTGCACTTTCTTTGGCAGCTTAGCAAGTTGAGCACTTTCGAGGGTGATGATCGGGATTGCGGGGCGGTTTCTCATACGTCAATGCGGGTGTTGTCCATCGCTTGTTCTAGGAGTCGGTATTCGGCGGCGTCGAGGTTGTCGGCGTCGAGGTTGTCGGCGTCGAGGTTGTCGGCGTCGGGGTTGTCGAGTCGCAGATGTTTGATGTGGAGGTCGTTACGAGGCACGATGACTTGGATGATTCCGTTGACGGCGTCGGTGTCGAGTTGCATGGTTTCTTTTTCTTGGTGGGTTTGACGTATGGGTTTTTGACCGCCGGTGGTCGCAAGGCCCAAAACTTCGCCGCTTCTTTGGGGGTCACCAGCGCCATGTAATTCTTGCGCATCACCGCTTCGGAGTGGCCGAGCGACTTGGCGACGGTCTTGCTGTCTTTGCTGTGCGCAAACCACATGGATGACGCGGTGTGCCGTGTGATGTCTTTCGGCCAATCTTCCCACCCTAGATGGTCGCGCAAGGGAATGCGTTCGAGTTGGAGTTGTTTCCTTGTCAGTGGCAGTTCCGAGTTCATCTCCTGGGCATACTTCAGCCAAGCCATGGCCTCGTCGCGCGGCTCGACGATTCGCCGCGTCCGCGTCTTGGTCGTCTGCGCCTCGACGCGAATCCAGCCTTCATCGAAATTGATCATCGTCCACCGCGATTGTTGCGCCTCTTCCGGTCGCAGTCCACAAAAGGTAGTCAAGACAAACCAAGCCACCGCGCGCGGATGTTTTTCGAGCCACTTCAAACACGTCGTCACTTGCTCCACCGTGAACACCTTGGGCGGCGGGTCGGTGCGCCTGATTTTGAGCAGCTTGAAACAGGGGTTATCCACCCGGTAGTCGCGCAGGACTGCGTACTTGAAAAAAGTGGACAGTTTGGACCGGAGGGTCTTGCGTGAGGCTAGCTTGTTGGCATCCAAAAACACCTCCAGATGATGCACGGTATATTGGTCAATGGGCAGATCCCGCTGCCCGGGTTCCTGGGCTTTGGCGAACCGATTGATGATCTGGCGGAGGGTGGTCACATAGTACGTGTTGGCCCCCGACTTGAGCTTCCTGGCTTCCATTTCCGCCAGCACCGCACTGAGCGTGGGGGTGGCGGGTTTGCCTTGTCCAGCCGCCGCCATCCCTTGCAGCACCTGGGTAAGCGTTATTCCCTGCGCTTTGGCCGCGCGTTGGATTGCCAGAAACAGTTGTCCGTCTTCTTGTGGCTGCAACAGAATCTGCTTGGTGGACGTGACCGCTTGACGGTTGAGCAAGGCGGCCTTGGAATCGGCCTGCGCTTTGCTGGAAAAAAAACTCCGATGCACCCGGCCCTCCTCATGCCAGCGAACCTGCCACACAAATTCTCCGCGCCGCTTTATGTTGGTGACGGTGCAGGCGTGATCCATGTTATTCATGATTGCTTTTTCTTGACGAACCGATGGATGATTTGACGGAGGTCATAAGCTGCTCTTGCCCAGGCTCCTGCTCATTGACGAACCGATATGTGATCTGGCGGAGGGCGTTCACATAGTGCAGCATGAGCTGCTTTGACCGCATGACTGATCGGGGGGCGACTGATTGGCGGTCGATCAAGGCGGCCTGAGAATCGGCCTGCGCTTGGCTAGGAAAAAACCTCCGATGCACATGGCATTCCTCATCGCGCCAGCGAACCTGCCGCACGAATTTTCCTCGCCGCTTTATCTCGGTGACTGTGCAAGTGTGTTTCATGTTTTTCATGGCATTTAGTGGTGCTACGTAGCGTAGCACCAGGACCGTTTTTGTCAATTTGGTTCTGGCGGGTTGTGGCCGGTTGGCCGTGAGTTCGGAATCCATTGGAATTCAGATCGCCCTTATTTTAAGGGTATTTAGTGAGTTTCTCCCTGTAACGATTGAGTGGCGACCCTACCGGGAATCGAACCCGGGCTACATCCGTGAAAGGGATGTGTCCTAACCGCTAGACCATAGGGTCGTCAAAGGGCGTGAAATATAGCAGCCAAACGCGCCGTGTCACGCGGAAATTCACGTTTGCCACGACAATTCTTTTGGCGTATTTTGAAGGTCTTTGCATGAAGATTTTTATTGATGGCAAGTTTTACAGCGAGCGCGACGCCAAGGTTTCGGTGTTCGACCATGGCCTGCTTTATGGCGACGGCGTGTTTGAAGGCATCCGCGCCTACAACGGCCGCGTGTTCAAGCTCAAGGAACACATTGACCGGCTCTTTTATTCCGCCCACGCCATTTTGTTGGACATTCCCCTATCACACGCGGAATTGTGCCTGGCCGTGGTCAAAACCATCCGCGCCAACAAGTTGAAGGACTCATATGTCCGCTTGGTGGTGACGCGCGGGGTGGGCACGCTTGGCTTGAATCCGCGCAGTTGCAAAAATCCGTCCGTCATTGTCATCGCCGGCAAAATCCAGGTTTATCCGGCTGAGATGTATGCGCGCGGCATGGACATGGTCACCGTGCCGACCGTGCGCAGTTTGCACAGCGCGCTCAATCCGGCCATCAAGTCGCTCAACTATTTGAATAATATTCTCGCGAAGATCGAGGCCAACAACGCCGGGGTGGAGGAAGCGGTGATGTTGAATGCCGAGGGGTACGTGGCCGAGGGTACCGCCGACAACCTGTTCATTGCGAAACACGGCGCGCTGTTCACGCCGCCGCTGTCCGCAGGAGCGCTCTACGGCATCACCCGGGCCACGGTCATCGAACTGGCGGAACAGGCTGGAATGAAGGTGACCGAGCCGAATCTGACGCGCTACGACTTGTTCAACGCGGATGAATGCTTCGTGACCGGCACGGGCGCGGAAATCATGCCGGTGGTGAAGATTGACGGACGCAAGATCGGCGCCGGCACGCCGGGACCGTTGACCAAGAGGCTGGTGGCGGAATATCACGCCTTGACACAAGTGTCCGGGGAGCCGATTTATAAGGGACGTTGATTTATGCAATGCTGCGTGTGCAAAGAAAAACCGGCGACGGTGCATTTGACCCAAATCGTGGGCGACAAGATGCAGAAACTTGATTTGTGTGAAGAATGCGCGAAAGCCAAGGGTTTTAATGACCCCACTAACTTCGGGATGGCAGACCAGATGCTCGGGCTGGGCGCGTCGCTGGAGTTGGACTCCGCGGCGACGGGCATGGAACTGAAATGTCCGCGATGCGGCTTTTCGCAGGCCGATTTCAAGAAATCGGGCCGGCTGGGCTGTCCGGAATGTTATCGGACTTTTGCCGAGGGGTTATCCGGACTGCTAAAGACCATGCACAAAGGCACCCGCCATGTCGGCAAGGCGCCGGAAGCGTTGCGCCAGTCGCGCGACAACGTTGACCGGTTGAAGGTGCTCCAAAAAAAGCTGTCCAAAGCCGTGGAAGACGAGAATTACGAATCAGCGGCCTCATTGCGAGATGAAATCAAGTTGCTCGGCGGCGCGGCCGCCAAGATCCGATGAAAGATATCCACACTTTTCTTTGTTCAGCGGCTGAATCCACGCAGCGTCATGGTCCGCATGACCGCATCGTGATGTCCAGCCGGGTGCGCTTGGCCCGCAACCTGCGCGAATTTTCCTTTCCAGGCTGGGCCAAAAAGCCCGAACGGGTGAAAGTGCTCGAAACCGTTCTGCCGGCGGTCAGCGCGCTGCCGGAAATGTCCGATTCCTTCGCGGAGGCGATGGATAATCTGACCGCGCTGGACAAGCAGTTGCTCGTCGAACGACATCTCATCAGCCGCGAACACGCCGCCAAAAGCGTCGGCAGCGGTTTGGTGGTAAACCGCGCCGAGACCTTTTCGGTGATGATCAACGAAGAGGATCATCTGCGCATGCAGGCCTTGCGCCCCGGTTTTCAAACCCGCGAGGCGTGGCAAGCCGTGGACAAGTTCGATTCCGCGCTGGAGAAAAAACTCAATTTTGCGTTCGACAATGAGCTGGGTTACCTGACGGCCTGCCCCACGAATATCGGCACGGGCATCCGGGTGAGCGCGATGCTGCATTTGCCAGGCTTGGTGTTGTCCGAGCAGATCAATCCAATTGTTCAATCGGTGAACAAGCTCGGCCTGGCCGTGCGCGGACTTTACGGGGAAGGCACTGAGGCGCTCGGAAACGTGTTTCAGGTTTCGAACCAGATGACACTCGGCGAAAGCGAAACCGTCATCGTCGAACGGCTGGAAAAAGTATTGTCTCAAATCATTGAGCATGAGGAGAACGCGCGTCAGACGCTGATGGAGAAGAAGCCCAAAGTGGTATTCAACCATATTGGCCGCGCGTACGGCATCCTCGCGAACGCGCACAGTATTTCGTCGAAGGAGACGATGAATTTGCTGTCCTTCCTGCGGCTGGGGGTGGACATGGATTTGTTCCCCGGCACGCAGCGCTCACTGGTGGACGAACTGTTCCTGATGACGCAGCCGGCGCACCTGCAAAAGCAGCTCTCCGACAAGCTGTCCGCCGAGGAACGCGATCTGGTCCGCGCGGACATGGTGCGGGAGCGGCTAAAGAACGTGAACCGGCCGGTGGTGAAGCCATCGGGTAGCGCGGCCAATTGACCTGCCACAGAGAATTCATGCGGCCACGGCGTGTTTTTCAATGCGGACGGAGCGCGAGTCTGTAATCGGTAGCCGCTTCGCCAATTGGAACGAGGCTGAAATACTCAACACGCCCTGACGCCTGGAGGTTCCTGCGGCTCACCTGGCTGCGCTCCATGAGAATGGAACTGGGCCCCCCCCACTGGCCCCAAGCCTCACTTTTGACACATTTTTTTCCGGTTGGAATTGGACAAATGCGCCGATTCATAGCAGAATAGTTCAAGTATGAGCGACGAAGCCATGAGTAATTTTACGCCGCGCGCACAGCAAGTGCTGGCGCTGGCCCGAAAGGAAGCCGACCGGCTGAACCACAACTTTCTCGGCACCGAGCACCTGTTGCTCGGGTTGATCAAGCTGGGGCAAGGCGTGGCCGTGAATGTGTTGCAGAAGATGGGTCTCGATCTCGAAACCGTCCGCATGGAGGTCGAGAAGCAAGTCGGGACCGGTCCGGATCAAAAAATGATCGGCAACATCCCTTACACGCCGCGCGTGAAGAAAGTCATCGCCTTGGCGCAGAAGGAGGCGAAGAACCTCAACCACACCTACGTCGGCACCGAACACCTGCTGCTGGGCTTGTTGCGGGAAGGTGACGGCGTGGCCGCCAAAGTTTTGCGCGCGCTGGATGTGGACATTGAACAATGCCGCCAGGAGATTTTGAAGGAGCTGGATCCGAATTTTGCGGCCCAGCCCGGCGAGGAGCAGCCGCCGGGCGAGAATCCAGTGGAGAAGCAGCCTGCCGCAACCGGGGAGAAGAAGGGCGAAGTCAAGACGCCGGCCCTGAAGGCGTTCGGCCGCGACCTTACGGAAATCGCGCGCAAAGGCGACATGGACCCCGTCATCGGCCGGAAGAGTGAAATTGAGCGGGTCATACAGATTCTATGCCGCCGCACAAAAAACAATCCCGTCCTGCTGGGTGAGGCGGGCGTGGGCAAGACAGCCATAGTGGAGGGTTTGGCGCAGGAAATCGCGGCGGGCAATGTGCCTGAACTCTTGTTGAACAAACGTGTGATCACCCTCGACTTGGCCCTGATGGTGGCGGGCACGAAATACCGCGGCCAGTTCGAGGAGCGCATTAAAGCGGTCATGGACGAAATCCGCCGCGCCAAGAACATCATTCTCTTCATCGACGAATTGCACACGATTGTCGGCGCCGGTTCCGCGGAAGGCACGATGGACGCCAGCAATATCATCAAGCCGGCGTTGTCCCGCGGCGAGATGCAGTGCGTGGGGGCGACCACGTTGACCGAATATCGCAAGTACATCGAAAAGGACGCCGCGCTGGAACGGCGTTTCCAGTCGGTCAAGGTCGAGGCGCCTTCCATAGATGATGCAATTGAGATTTTGAAAGGCCTCCGTCATAAATACGAGGAACATCACAAGGCTGAGTTCACTGACACAGCCGTCGAGGCAGCCGTGAAGCTCTCCGACCGCTACATCACTGACCGGTTCTTGCCGGACAAGGCGATTGATGTGCTGGACGAGGCTGGTTCGCGGGCTCGTATCAGCACGATGACCCGTCCGCCGGAAGTCAAAGGCATGGAGGCCGAGATCGAGGAGATCAAAGGCAAAAAGGAAAAGGCCATCAAGAACCAGGATTTTGAGGGTGCCGCCCAAATGCGCGACCAAGAAAAGAAAGCCAAGGAGAAGCTTGAAACCTTGCTCAAAGAGTGGCGCGCGCGCGGCGACGAAAAGCGCGTCGTGGTCGGTGAAGGGGAGATTTTACACGTCGTCTCCAAATGGACCGGCATTCCGTTGCAGCGGATGGGGCAAGGCGAGATGCAGCGACTGCTTACCGTGGAGGTGGAGATGGAAAAGGTCGTGGTTGGCCAGCGCGAGGCGGTGTCCGCCCTGTGCAAGGCCTTGAAGCGTTCCCGTGCGGATTTGAAGGATCCGCGCCGGCCCATCGGCACGTTTCTGCTGCTTGGCCCGACCGGCGTGGGCAAGACCCTGCTGGCCAAGACGCTCGCGGAACAAATGTTTGGCGACACGAAATCGCTCATCCAACTGGACATGAGCGAATACATGGAAAAGTTCAACGTCTCGCGCCTGGTCGGTTCGCCGCCGGGTTACGTCGGTTATGAGGAAGGCGGCCAGCTGACGGAGAAAGTGCGGCGCAATCCGTATTCGGTTGTCCTGTTTGACGAGATTGAAAAGGCGCATCCCGATGTGTGGAACATGCTGTTGCAAATCCTGGAGGAAGGAAAATTGACCGACAGCCTCGGCCGGGTGGTGAATTTCCGCAATACCATCATCTTGATGACGTCAAACGTCGGCTCGGATCTGATCAAAAAGCAATCCACGCTCGGTTTTTCGCCGATCAGCGATGAAACCAGCTACGAGAAGATGCGCGAGAAGATCCTGGAGGAAAGCAAGCGCACGTTCCGGCCTGAATTTCTGAACCGGTTGGACGATGTGGTGGTCTTCCGCTCATTCACCAAGCCCGATCTCATTCAGATTTTGAACTTGGAAGTGGCGAAAGTTCTGGAACGGCTGCGCAAAAAGAACCTGAAGCTGGAACTGGATGACAAGGCCAGGGATTTTCTCGTGGAGAAAGGGTACGACCCGCAATACGGGGCGCGCCCGATGCGCCGGGCCGTCGAGCGTTTCTTCGAGGACCCGCTGGCCGAGGAAATTCTTAAAGGGGTGCTGCACGAAGGCGAAATGATCCAAGTTACCGCCGGCAAGGACAAATTGTTGTTCGATCAAAATGCCGCCGCCACGGCTCCGGGGGCGGTTGCGAGTTGATCAGATCTTGGTGATTTCGGACCCAGCCCGCGCAAGTGCGCGGGCATCTTTATTCAGCCACAAATCCGGATCCCGATTTCCCAAAAAAACTGTAAACCTTGCGGGGAGTTTGGCTGAGGAACCGGGCGCAGACTGGCTGGTGGGAAAAACCGTTCGGGGAAGTCGCAGCCCGGGACGCTGGCGCGAACGCTGAGCCTTCCGACCCGCGCCAAGCGTCTTGGACCGCGCGCGGCCCTCCGCCGCTTTCTAAACGCGCTGGCCTGAGAACAAAACCGCGCCAACCCGCTGGTTCTGCTTCCGAACTTCAGAATTAAATCGGCAAGGCTTCGGCGACCCGCTCAATTTTAATGGCCTTGCCGGAGACCTCGTCAATTTCGATCACTGCGCCGTGCAGTTTTATATCGTTGCGCGCCACTTCAAAGCGTTGCGGCATGCCGGTGCGAAATCGCTGGAGCACGGGCTGTATCTCGCGGCCTAACACGCTCTCTTGGGGGCCAGTGAAGCCGGCATCGGTCAGATAGGCCGTGCCTCCCGGGAAAATCTGTTCGTCCGCCGTTTGCACGTGCGTGTGCGTGCCGACCACGGCGCTGACCTGTCCGTCGAGCATTCGCGCGAAAGCGATTTTCTCCGAGGTCGCCTCGGCATGAAAGTCCACGAAGATGAGGTTGGTATGCTGCCGCAGCCATTTCGCCTCTTCCATGGCCAGGAGGAATGGGTTTTCCAGCGGCGGCATGAAGGTGCGGCCCTGCGCGTTCATCACTGCCAGGGGCGGGAGATTGCGGATCTTCAAGACGGTGCTGCCGCGGCCAGGCGTGCCGGGCGGATAATTCAGAGGACGCAGGAAACGCGGTTCGTTTTGCAGCAATTCAAGCACTTCTTTTTGGTCCCACAAATGATCGCCGGTGGTGATCGCGTCAACGCCGTAGGCAAATAGGTCGGCGGCGATATCAGGCGTGATGCCGTTGCCGCCGGCGGAGTTTTCGCCGTTGGCAATGATGACGTCCAAGCCGTGCGCCGCCCGCAGCTTGGGGAGGAGTTCGTTGACCGCACGCCGCCCCGGACTGCCGACGATATCGCCGATAAACAAGATTTTCACAGCGGACATTAAAACATGAACTGTCCGAAAGACACGAATAGAAATCGCCGCCCCGGTCACGGCCACCGGGGAGTTGAAAACAGCCGCCGACGCAAGGAGGCGAATTGCTCCAAAGAAAATGCCGGCTCCGACCCGCCGCCTCGTGTCCGCGGCTACTTTGGCAGCTGCCTTTGTCGCCGAATCCATTTCACAGCCACAGGGCAACGCCGCCGATTAAAGTTGCCGCCAGCCAAAGCACCAGCACGGCCGTGGTGCGATTCAGCCCGGCGCCGACGAGCCGGTGGGAAAGATGATTGGTGTCCCCGACCCAGAATGGCTGGTGCTTGAGCGTGCGAAACACGCTGACTTGGGCCAGGTCTAGCAGGGGAACGGCCAGCACCAACAAAGGCGCCAGCACGGCCAACGGACGCGGATTTTGCCGGGTATAAAAATGCGGCAATATGGCCATGACTGCCAGCAGGTAGCCGACCAAATGGCTGCCGGCATCGCCGAGAAACGCGCGGGCGTCGGGAAAATTCCACGGCAGGAAGCCGGCGAGCGCCCCACAGATCAGAAAACCGGTGATGGCCACCAGATACTCGCCATTGGCGGCGGCGAGAAGCGCAAAAATCAAAGCGCCAATTGCACCGACCCCCGCACACAGACCGTTCATGTTGTCCATGAAGTTGAACGCATTGATGAGGGTCAGCAGCCAGAGCACTGTGACGGCGTAGCTGAAGACTTCGCTGTGGACAAACAGAGTGATGCGTTTGCAGGCGCCAGCCACGGCGATGGCAATGAGCATTTGACCGATGAATTTGGGCAAAGCCTTCAGTTCGTGCCGGTCGTCCAGCGCGCCGAGCAGGGTGATGGCCACCGCACCCAAGGCCAGCACACCCAATTCCACCGCCCGGCGGTCAAGCCCGTGGACGATCAGTGCCGCCGAGGAAGTCTTGAGCAGACCCAGCTTGAGCCAGATCGCGCCGACGGCGAGCGGCAGCAGAATCCCGGTGAGTACTGCGAAGCCGCCGGCCAGCGGAACCGGCGCAGCATGAATCTTGCGATGGCCGGGATCGTCCACCAGCTTGGCCCGCAGACACCATTTGCGCCAGAGCGGCAGCGCCAGAAGCGAGGTCAAGCCTGCGCCCAGAAAGCCCGCCGCAAAAAAATTGAACGGAAAAACCATGGGTGAATCACGAATGACGCATCCCGAATGGAGCGCAGACATTCCGATCTGCGGGTTCACGGGACTTTTCAGTCCCGGGGTTCAGGAACTGCCGACTGGAAAGTCGCCAGAACGCGCAAGCTGGAAAGCCTGCGCTACTGATGCAACCCAATTCGACACCGGTTATCGATCTGAGTTTAGTCATTGTGGTCTTGGATTGATGATTTTAGCCGCGATCAGTTTCTGATACACATGGTATTGGTTGTCCACCATTTTTTCGATGGAGAAGTTCTCTTTTACGAAAGCCCTGCCGGACCGGCCCAGTCTTTCGCAGAGTGCGGCATTACCGGCGAGTTGCGACAGCCTCAGCGCCACCGCTTCAGTGTCACCGGTCCGCACGACAAAACCGGTTTCATTTTCCAGGCAGACTTCGTCCGCGCCGTCAAAGTCGTAGGCGACGACGGGTTTGCCGGCGGCAAGTGCCTGGGGCAAAGCGCGGGACAACGCCTCGCGATAAGATAAATGGGCCAAGCAGTTCATGACTCCGACGTGCCTGGCCACGTCCGCGGGCGGCACCAGGCCGGCAAAGACCACCTTGCCGGCCAGGCCGAGCGCCCGGACCTGGGCTTCCAGTTCGCCGCGCAACGAGCCATCGCCGACCAACAGCAGCCGTGCGCGGGGAATGCTCGGGAGCAGCCTGGCGAACGCGGTGATTAAATCCGCGTGGCCCTTAAGCCGGAAGAGACGACCAATGGTCCCAATGACGAAATCGTCAGCTTCAAAGCCCAATTGCCGGCGCAGCGCCGGGTCGTTCGCGGCGCCAAGAAATGGCTCCAAGTGGAAGCCGCTGAAAACACGCGTGAACATGGAGGGACGTCCGATACCGGCGGCAAGATAACGCTTCGTCATCGCTTCGGCGGAACAGAAGAAGTGGTCAGTGACGCCGGCGGCGCGCTTTTCGGCGGCGGTAAAAATCCAGTTGGCGGGAGCGCTTTGGAAGTTTCCGAACGAAGGGCCGTGAATGTGGTGAATGATGATCGGAACCCCCGCGCGTTTCGCCGCCAGCCGGCCCAGAATTCCAGCCTTGCCGCTGTGCGTGTGGACGAGCCCGGGATTTTGCTCGCGCAGGATTTCCGTCAATTTGCGGAGGGCCGTGAAATCCTTAAGGGGATGGACCGGCCGGACGAGTTCAGGAACCAACGTGAACATTCCGGGAATCTTCCGAGCCTCGGCTTCGAGCGAGCCCTCAGGACCGGTGGTGGGGCCGGAAATCAGCTTGATTTCCAAGCCGGGTTTTTGCCGCAGCCCGGCGATGCTGGCCAGCGTGTTTTCCTGCGCGCCGCCAATCACGAGCCGGGTGATTATATGCGTGACGCGCATGGCGTCATTGGCCGCCGAGTTGGGTCAAGTGTTCATGGACGGTCTTGAGCTCGGGGGCATTAGTCGGCGCGTAGGCCAGATAAATATGGTAATTGCGGATGGCCTCGTTGGTTTGGTGCTGGCGCCAGGCGATTTCGCCCAAGCCGTAGGCCACCTGAAAACTGTTCGTATGGGCGGTCTGAAGCTGGCGAAAATCGGCGCGCGCGGCATCCAAGTGGTCGCTTTGCAAATAGGCGACGCCACGGCGGAATATGGCGTCCGGATAATTGGTCTGCAGCTCGAGAAATCGGCTGAAAGCGGTTACGGCGGCGTCATAGGCGCCCATTTGCAGGCAGACCCTGCCTTTGCCATAGAGCCACGTGGGATCATTGGGGCTGCGGGCAAGCTTCCGCTCAATGGCGCGGAGCGCGTTGGTATAGAGCCCCGCCCGGTTGAACACTTGGGCGGAGATCAGCAGCAAGGTTTCATTGTCAGGATGGCGGTTCATTTCCGCTTCCAACAAAGCCGCTCCCTCAGCAACTTCTTGCTTCTGGAAATAGGCCGTGGCCGCGAGGACGTTCAGGTCGGTGGAATTGAATTCAGTTAGCGCAAACCGGAATGGTCGCGTGAGGGGATCATGCAGTGCTTCCAAGGCCGGGTCCGGTTGGCGGTAAGTCAGATAAATCGAGGCCAGGAAAAGCCGGGTGGCCAGATTATCGGGAACCAGTTGACGGACCCGGGCGAATTGGGCTACCGCCTGGCGCATCAAGCCGGCTTGCATGAGCCAGGCGCCATACTCAAAACAGAAACTAGTTTCGTCAAAGGGGCCATTGGCGGCCAGCACCTCGTTCCAGTTGCGATATTTACCAAATTGGTCCGTGCCAACCCGCGAGAGTTCCACGACGGTGGGCGAACCGACGCGCAACGTCTTATTAAAGGCGAGGTTG
>Ga0302320_10023002_pt1 | contig 12265 bp, 6 predicted proteins | sample Bog_T0_3_FD_202130 | JGI IMG/M metagenome (GOLD analysis project Ga0302320, IMG submission 202130) | Peat permafrost microbial communities from Stordalen Mire near Abisko, Sweden - Bog_T0_3 | ecosystem: Environmental > Terrestrial > Soil > Wetlands > Peat | place: Sweden: Abisko, Stordalen Mire...
ATGGAGGCGACTTCCCTCAAGGCTCTGGACTTGCAGCAGCACTGCGCAATAAAGGTTCCTAAGTACATGATTCCAGAGTTTATCGATATGTTGGAAGAGCTGCCGAAGACCTCTACAGGCAAGATTGACCGGGTAAAACTGGCATCAGAACCCGTGCTGGCACGCTAGTTTCGGAATGGGAAATGGGCAAGAAAACGGCCCGAAAACGGCACGAAAGAGCCATACGTTTTTAGTAGGAAGCGCAGTAAAATCAACGCAATCTAAGAGAGAGGAAATATGATTGAGCAGGCAGAAGTAAAAGACCGGATTCGCGAATACGTGGTGGAGGAATTCGCCAAGAGCAAGGGCATCAATCAGGTTTCGGACCAGGAAGTTTTGACCAAGAATGGCATCATCGATTCCATGGGCATTTTCCGTCTGGTGGCGTTTCTGGAAGAAACCTTCAACGTGCGCATTGGCGATGAAGAGATCACCAACGATAATCTGGAAAGCATCGATGCTATTGAGCGTCTGGTAATTTCGAAGTCGAAAAAATAAGCCGGTACGCCGGCACTCGGAAGGGCGACATCCCCCAATGTTGCCCGGGTTTTTTCAGCAATTCTTCTTCCCCGCAACAACGCACCAATCTGACATTTCACTTTTTCGGAACTCATCATGGGCGTGAATCGCAAAGTATTTTCGAATGGGTTGAAGGTATTTGATTTGCTGCTGATGATGGTGGCATTTGGCGTGTCCACCATCCCCTTGTACCGCCGCGTCGGCCGCTTTGGAGTGGCCGAATTCTTCAGCATGCGCGTGAGCCTGGGGAACTTGATTCTGTTCATGGCCCTGCTGTGCGCGTGGCACGTTTTGTTCAGCGTGTTTCGCCTGTACGCGTCGAAGCGCATGTCCAGCCGCTGGGAAGAGGTCCGCGATATCGTCGCAGCGACCACGCTGGGAACCTGCATGATCGCAGCCGCGGCATTGATGTTTCGGATCTGGGTGGTGAACCGGGTCTTCCTGTTGCTCTTTTGGGTGCTGACTACATCGCTGGTGATCCTGAGCCGGACGGTGATTCGGGCATCGCTGGCCTATGCCCGGCGGCATGGGCGGAATACGCGCAACCTTCTGGTGATTGGAACCAACGCGCGGGCGCTGACGCTGGTGCAGCGGATTCAGGGTAAGCCGGAGCTGGGGTACCGCATTCTTGGCTTTGCCGATGACGATTGGGAAGGCATGGAGGAGTTCAAGAAGCAGGGCTATGAATTGGTGACCGATCTGGATGAATTGCCCTCCTACGTGCGGCGCAATGTGGTGGATGAAGTTGTGCTCGCCCTGCCGATCCGTTCCTATCACACGCTGGCTTCGACGATTGCCGGAGCTTGCGAACAGCAGGGAATTATCGTCCGCTTCATGCCGAACATCTTCGATCTGAAAGAAGCCAAGCATCGCACCGACGAACTGGGCCATGACGAAGGGTTGGTCAGCCATGACAGCACGATCGTCGATGGCTGGGGACTGGCGGTCAAGCGCGCGATCGACGTGGTGGTCTCGGCGCTGGCCATTATTATTTTGTCTCCGGTGATGGTGTTGACTGCGTTGCTGGTCAAGTTGACCGCTCCGGGACCGATTTTCTTCGTCCAGAAGCGGCTGGGGCGCAACAAGAGAATGTTCGAGATCTTCAAGTTTCGCACCATGGTGGTGGATGCGGAGAAGCGCTTGAAGGATCTCGAGGATCAGAACGAAGCTGACGGGGCGGTGTTCAAGATCAAGAACGATCCCCGCATTACGCCGATTGGAAGATTCCTGCGCAAGACCAGCATCGACGAGCTTCCCCAGTTGTTTAACGTGCTGAAGGGCGATATGAGCCTGGTCGGGCCGCGGCCTTTGCAGGTGCGGGATTACGAGCTGTTTGAAACTTTCTGCCAGGACTGGCAGCGGCGGCGCTTCAGCGTGCGTCCGGGGATCACGTGCTTGTGGCAGATCAAGGGTCGCAGCTCGATTCCATTCGAGAAGTGGATGGAGTTAGACTTGCAATACATCCGTACCTGGTCGCTATGGCTGGATTTGGAAATTCTGGCCAAGACCGTGCCCGCGGTTTTGAGGGGTTCGGGAGCGGCGTAAGACTTTGTCAGTACGGATTCGGGTTTGAATGTGTTCGGGTGAGGAGCACAGTAAATTGATGGCAAAGTGGGTACGCAGAGGTCTACGGCCGCTACACAAAGTTTGGTCGAAGACGAAGCTTGCCTGCAGCATGCCTGGGCTCTACGTCAACTGGCCGGCAGCGATCGGCTCACTGATAGCGCGGGAGCGGAAGCCGGTTGTGCTCCGGCTGCGCCGCGGGGTTGATCTCTCGCTGCTGGCGCGCAGCCTCGATACCTACATCGTCAACGAAATTTGGATCGACAAGATTTACACTCCGTCCGCGAAATTTGCCATTCGCGATGGCTGGGTGGTGGTCGACCTGGGCGGGCACAAGGGAATTTTCTCGGTGTTTGCGGCGACGGTGGCAAAAAACGTGAGAGTATTCACGTTTGAGCCCTCTCCGGAAAATTTCAGGTTGCTGTCGCACAACCTGGACTTAAATCATCTCTCGAACGTCAAAGCCTTCAACATTGCAGTCAGCGGCGAGAGCGGCAAATCCATTCTCCATCTTTTTCCCGACCACGGGCAGAACACGCTTTTGCAGCGGGCCAACCAGCAACTCCGGCCGACCAGCGACGTCACTGTAGAAACCTGGTCGCTGGCGCGAATCTTGCGGGAAGTCGGGGCGCCGGTGAATCTGCTCAAGATGGATATTGAAGGCATGGAATACGAGACCCTGTTTTCCTGCCCGCCGGAGCAGTTGCAAAAGATTGAGAGAATCGCCCTGGAATATCATGAGGATGTAGTGCTGACTTCGCATCGCGTGCCTGAACTGGTCGAGTTCCTGGAGCGCAGCGGTTTTTCGACGCGCCTCGATCCGGCGCGGGAGATTCTGCTGGCCGAGAGAATTTCCGAAAAACAAGTTTCCGTCAAAGAACAAGACAGAAGATCGATCCTGGTAAATCTAGTCGAGGAGAAAACCGCCTAACCCGCTTCCCCCAACGAGCGCCGGTTAACTATGTCCCCTACCCCCTTATCGAATCTTCGAACTGAAGTCACCATGCGGGAAGTCTCAGGCGTGCCTGGGCATTTTTGCGTTGTAGAACTGGTAGCGCTGCAAGCGGAGGCAAATCCCGGCGCGATTGCGGTTTCCGCCGGCACAGAGATGTTGTCCTATGGCGAGCTTGACCGCCGCGCGAATCAACTGGCCTATTATCTGCGGTCGCTCGGCGTGGGCCGCGACGTGGCCGTTGGACTTTATCTGGAGCGCTCTCCGGAAATGGTGCTCGCGGCGCTGGCGATTTTGAAAGCCGGCGGAGCCTATATTCCACTCGATCCGGTGCAGCCTGTGGCGCGGCTGGCTTTCATGCTGAAAGATGCGGAGGCGCGGGTGGTCATCAGTACCGAAGCGCTGGCGCAGCGTTTGCCCGCGGGACCCTGGCAGGTTCTGACCCTCGACGGGGATGCGGAAAAAATTGCGGGTCAGCCTGAGGTCAAACCGGAAAGCAAAACGCTGCAGGACGATCTGGCCTACATCATTTACACGTCCGGTTCCACCGGGCAGCCGAAGGGCGTGGAAGTAACGCACGCGGGCCTCTCGAATCTGGTGGCGTGGCATTTGAAAGCATTTCAGGTGGGCTGCAAGGATCGTGCCAGTGCGCTCGCGTCCCTGGGATTCGATGCCGCCGTCTGGGAACTATGGCCGTACATGGCTTCCGGGGCGAGCGTACATTTGCCGGAAGAGCGCATCCGCAGCGATGCAAAAGCGTTGCGCGACTGGATGATTTCCGAACGCATCACGGTGGCTTTTGCAGCCACGGCGATGGCGGAAAATCTGATGCAGCTCGATTGGCCGAAAACCGCATCATTGCGATTTCTGCTGACCGGCGCGGACACGCTGAAAAAATATCCTTCGTCTGGGTTGCCGTTCGTTCTGGTGAATAATTACGGACCGACCGAAGGAACGGTGGTCAGCACATCGGGCGTGATCGCCGCCGGCAGTTCTTCGAATCAGCCGCCCCCGATTGGCCGTCCAATCGATGGAGTGCAGGTTTACATTTTGGATGAAAGCCAGCAACCGGTCGCCGACGGAGCGGTGGGGGAGATTTACATTGCGGGTGCGGGACTGGCACGCGGGTATAGAAACCGTCCGGACTTAACTGCGGAACGTTTTGTGGCGAATCCTTTTAGCGCAGAAGCTGGCGCCCGGCTCTACCGCACTGGGGACGTGGCGCGGCGGTTGCCGGATGGGCAGATTGCGTTCCTGGGGCGCATCGATGAGCAGGTGAAGATCCGCGGCTACCGGGTTGAGCCCAGTGAGATTGCAACCGTGCTGGGGCAGCATTCCTCGGTGCAGACCGGCGTGGTGGTGGCCCGGGAAGGTGTGCCCGGCGAAAAGGAATTGGTGGCGTACGTGGTACTTTCTGCCGGAGCGAAGCTGAATGCCGGAGAGTTGCAGGACCACCTCAGAAAACGTTTGCCCGATTATATGATTCCGGCGGAATTTGTGGCGATCCCTGGCATTCCCGTAACCGCCAACGGAAAGCTGGACCGCAAGGCGTTGCCGCGCGCCATCGGTTCCAAGCCGCATGCCGAGACTTACGTTGAGCCGCGAACCGCGGTAGAAGAAGAGTTGGTGAGGATTCTGGCTCCACTGTTGAAGCTGGACCGCGTCGGCGTGAACGACAACTTCTTCTTGCTGGGTGGGCACTCGTTGCTGGGAACGCAGTTGATTGCGCGCATCGGCGAGACCTTTGGCGTCGACCTGACTCTTCTGAAATTGTTCGATCATCCCACCGTGAGCGAAATGTCCTCGGAGATCGAGGAACTCATCCTGCTGAAAGTCGAAAACAGCGAAGCCGAATATTCTGGAGACCGCAACCGAAGTGTCGTCTAGTCCGAAAAACCTCCGCGAGCCAAGCCGCGATTCGGTATTGAGCCTGTATCACCTGCTGGACCCGCAGGTGCTGGCCAATCCTTATCCGCTGTTTCAGCGCCTGCGTTCCGAAGATCCCGTGCATTGGGACCCGTTTCTGCATGCCTGGGTGGTGACGCGTTACCCGGATGTTTTGGAAGTCCTGCTGAATTTTTCCGCGGACCGCACCCCAACCCCCGCGCAGCTGGATGAGATGGGGCTTTCGTCGCTCAATCCCATTGCCCGTGTAATGGTGAAGCAGATGTTGTTCATGGACGCGCCATCGCATACCCGGTTGCGCGGCCTGTCGGCGAAGGCATTTACTCCGGCGCGTGTGGAGGAACTGCGCGGGCATATTCAGGACATCGTCAATCATCTGCTGGATGGAATTGAGCCCCAAGGCGAAATGGATGTGATTGCGGAGCTGGCGGAGCCGCTGCCGGCAATCGTGACCGCTGAAATGCTCGGAGTTCCGGTCAGCGATCACGTGAAGTTAAAGCTGTGGTCGGCGGACTTTGCCGAAATGCTGGGGAACTTCCAGCACAATCCGGAGCGCTATCCCCGGGTTCTGAAGGCCGTGGAGAATCTGGTCGAGTATTTTCAGAATGCCATTCGCGAGCAGCGCGAACATCCGCGGCCAGGTTTGATCCATTCTTTGTTGACCACCGAAATCGATGGCGACCGGTTGAGCGAAGAAGAAGTGATTGCGAACTGCATCGTCACCATGGTCGGCGGGCAGGAAACGACGACAAATTTAATCGGGAACGGATTGCTGACGTTGCTGCGCAATCCGGAGCAACTGCAGAAGCTGAGCGACGATCCTGCGCTGATTCCGTCGGCGGTGGAGGAGATGCTGCGCTATGAGAGTCCCAGCCAGCATACGGCGCGCATGTGCCCTTCCGACCGCGAGATGGGCGGCAAGCTGATCAAGAAGCGGCAGGCGGTGATTGCGGTGATGGCTGCGGCCAATCGCGATCCGGAGCGCTTCCCCGATCCTGACAACTTCGATATCACGCGTAAAGATAATCGGCATCTGGCCTTTGGTTATGCCGCGCACTTTTGTTTTGGGGCGCCGCTGGCGCGGGTGGAAGGCCAGGTCGTGTTCGAGGCGCTGTTGCGAAGGCTTGCAGGCATCACGCTGCTGCCGCAGTCGATTGAGTGGCGTTCGAACCTGGGATTGCGGGGACTGAAATCGTTAAGGGTGAAATTTGGCGCGAATTCGGGGGAGCGGATTCAGCCGCAGACTCGACAGAGTCAAGCTGCGACCGCGGCAAGTCCGGCGGTGGCGCAAGTCCGGTGTCCGTTTGAAGGCCATGCCGTTGCATCAAATCCGCCAGAGCAGCAGAAAGTAGAGCGGCAGAAAGCAGAAGAGCAGAGGCCTGCGGCGGATGAAGGCACGAAGCAGGAGCGCATCCGAAAATATTTGCAAGCCCGGCAGTCGCATAAAGCGGTCGAGGTTGAGACGATTACCCGCGGCGAGCGCGGGCCGGCGCCACTCTCGTTCGCGCAGGAACAAATCTGGCTGCACGGGCAGTTTGCCAAAGATCTGTACAACGAGTCGGTAACCGTATACCGCCGCGGACCACTGGATGTGCCGGCGCTCGAGCGCAGTTTGGGCGAGGTCATCCGCCGCCACGAAGCCTGGCGGACGACTTTCAAAACCATTGACGGGCGGCCGGTGCAGATGGTGCAGCCTCCGTTTGAGCCGGGCATCGAAGTTGCGGATTTGCGGGCTCTTGGCGATGGACTGCGCGAGCCGGAAGCCTTGCGCCTGGCGCGCGAAAAGGCAAAAATACCGTATGACATGGAGCGCGGGCCGCTGTTGCGCGCCCTGCTGGTTCGCCTGGGCGAGGAAGAATACCGGTTATATCTTTTCCTGCACCACATTATTTTCGATGGCTTTTCCATTTACCGGGTCTTCCTGCCGGAACTGGTGACAATTTACAACGCATTTCTTGCGGGGCAGCCTTCGACACTTTCCGACCTGACTTTGCAATATCCGGACTTCGCACACTGGCAGCGCGAATCCCTTGCCGATGACCGGTTGAATGCGTCCCGTACCTACTGGTCCGAGCAACTCGATGGCGACGTTCCCGTGCTCGAACTGCCCACCGATCGTCTACGTCCAGCAGTACAAAGTTTTCGCGGGGCGATGCAAAGGTTCGCATTTTCGAAGAATCTTTCCCGTCGCTTACACGAGTTGGCGCAGCGTGAAAACACCAGCTTCTTCACCGCGATTCTTGCCGGCTTCGCGGCGTTGCTGCGGCGCTACAGCGCGCAGCAGGATTTTGTCATCGGCACCGTCACCTCGGGCCGCAAACGCTCGGAACTCGAAACGCTCCTGGGATGTTTCCAGAATCCTTTGGCGCTGCGCCTCCAGCTTGCCGGCGATCCCAGCTTTCGCGAACTGCTGGCCCATGCACGCGAAGTCACGCTGGCAGCGCTTTCTCACGACGACGCTCCCTTTGAACGCCTGGTGGAAGAACTTTCGGTGCGCCGCGATACCAGCCGCAATCCCATGTTTGCCGTGATGTTCTCGCTGGTGCCGCCGACTGCAGCCTTCGAATCGGGATGGGATTTGAACCAGCTCGATTTGGAAATCGGCACGGCCAAGTTTGATCTTGATCTCGAACTCGACGATCGTCCCGAAGGCTTGTTGGGGCGCTTCGTGTACAGCACCGATTTGTTCGACGCCAGCACGATGACGCGCATGGCCGGGCACTTCGAGACCATGCTCGAAGCGATTGTTGCCGATCCCGAGCAGAAGATTTCGCGGCTGCCCATGTTGACCCCGGCGGAAAAGCAACAGCTCACGGAATGGAACCAGACAGAAACGGAGTTCCCCCGCGAGTTCTGCCTGCATCAGTTGGTGGAAGCGCAAGCGGCGAGGACTCCCGATGCGATCGCGGCGGAACATGGCGACCAGCGCTTGACGTACCGGGAACTGGAACAGCGCGCCAACCAGTTGGCGCATTTCTTGAAGCGGCGCGGAGTGGGCGGGGAATCCAGAATTGGCATCTGCCTGCGGCGGTCGCTCGAGTTGCCGGTTGCCTTGCTCGGCGTGCTGAAGGCGGGCGCGGCGTGCGTGCCGCTTGATCCGGCGTATCCGAAAGAGCGTCTGGCTTACATGCTGGAGGATTCGCAGACTTCACTGGTGCTGACCCAGCCCGGTCTGCTGGCGGAAGTAACCGACTTCGACGCGGACATCGTCACCCTCGATGCGGAGTGGAGTTCGTTTGTGGGGGAGAGTTCGGAAGAACCTCGCAACGAAGTGAAGCCGGAAAATCTGGCTTATGTGATTTACACCTCGGGCTCGACCGGGAAACCGCGGGGAGTGCTGCTCAGCCATCTTGGTTTGGTGAATCACAATACTGCAGCCGTGAAGTTGTTCGGCATCACCGCGGCCGACCGCATGGCGCAATTTGCTTCGATTTCTTTCGACATCGCGATTGAAGAAATCTTTCCCACATGGATTGCCGGCGCGGCGCTGGTGATCCGTGAAGAAGATGCATCGCTTGCGGTGGGAGATTTCCTGCGCTGGGTAAGCGATCGCAAAGTTACGGCGCTCGATTTGCCGACCGCCTACTGGCACGAACTGGTGGGAGAGCTTTCGGAAGCGAATCTGCAACTGCCGGAAAGCTTGCGCATCGTGATTGTCGGCGGCGAGAAGGCGTCGGCCGCGGCTCTGGCGAGCTGGCACAAGCTGGCCGCTTCGCGCGTGCGGTGGGTCAATACTTACGGGCCAACCGAGACCAGCGTGATTGTCACGTCATTCGAGCCGAAGGATTGGGAAAACATTCCCGCGATTCTTCCCATTGGACGGCCGATCGCCAACACCAAGATTCACATCCTCGATGAGCACTTACAGCCGCTGCCGGTGGGCATTCCGGGAGATCTTTTTGTGGCCGGGCCTGGCTTGGCGCGGGGATATTTGAATCGTCCGGAGATTACCGCCGAGAAATTTATTCGCAATCCTTTCACCAGCGAACCGGGAGCGCGAATGTATAAGACCGGCGACCGGGCGCGCTACTTGGCGGGCGGCGAAATTGAATTTGCCGGACGTAACGACGATCAGGTAAAAATTCGCGGCTATCGCGTGGAGTTAAAAGAAATCGAATCGGTATTGGGATCGTATCCCGGAGTTCGCGAAGTGGTGGTGATCGCCCGCGAGAATGCCCGGGAAAATGGTCCCGGCGACAAGCATCTGGCGGCGTATGTAGTGCCCTCGCGCGAGCAGGCCCCGACTGGCAGCGAACTGCGGGCGCATTTGAAACAGAAGCTTCCCGATTACATGGTTCCTTCCGCCTTCGTGCTGCTCGAAGCCATGCCGAAGACTCCGAATGGCAAAGTGGACCGGCGCGGAATGCCGGCGCCCAAGCCTGCGGACTTCGCCGTCGCCAATGAATATGTCGCGCCTACGGACGAACTTGAGAAGCAGTTGATCAAGATTTGGTCGGTTGTTCTTGCCAAAGATTCGATTGGCATCCGCGACAATTTCTTTGACCTGGGCGGACATTCGCTTTTGGCGGCGCGGCTGATGCACCGCATCGAGCAGACTCTCGGGCAGCGGCTGCCTCTGGCCGCATTGTTGCAGGCGCCGACGGTGGAGCAATTCGCGGCGCAACTGCGGCAGGAAGGCTGGTCGGCTTCGTGGTCCTCGCTGGTGGCGATCCAGCCGGAAGGTTCGCGCGCTCCCTTCTTTTGCGTGCACGGCGTCGGGGGCAATGTGGTCGGCTTCCGCGATCTGGCGCGGCACTTGGCCGTCGATCAACCGTTCTATGCATTGCAGCCGCAAGGGCTGGATGGCAAACGTCCATGCCTGAGCAGCGTGCCTGAAATGGCGGAGCGCTATATTCGTGAGATTCGCCGCGTGCAGCCGGAGGGTCCATACCGCATCGGGGGATATTCATTCGGCGGACTGGTTGCCTACGAGATGGCCCAGCAGCTTCGTGCGCAGGATCAGGAAGTCAGTTTGCTGGCGCTGTTCGATACCTATCCCGGCAAGATGGAATCGCGCGCTTCGCAGATGCGCAATCTCTCGAAGCTTCCGCTGAAAGAGGCTATTACCTTTGTCGTGAAAAAAGGCAGCTTCGTTTTGATGACGCTACAAAAGCGGCTTGAACTGCAGATGCTGCCGCGGCCTTTGCGCAACGTGCGCCAGGCCTGCGCCAAAGCGGCAGGCGCATATGATGTTCATCCCTACGGCGGGCAAGTCACTTTGTTCCGGGTCAAAGAAAAATCGGCAGGCAGCCTGGACGATCCGTATGCGATCTGGTGGCGGGTCGCAGCAGGCGGAGTGGATCTGCGTGAGATCAGCGGCGACCATCTTAGCCTGCTGAAAGAACCACAAGTGAGACTGCTGGCCGAAGAATTGAATGATGCTCTCGAACATTCCTCCGCTTCGTCGCCGCACGAAACTTCGCTGATGGCGGCTGTCAGTTAGGGAGCTATTTTTTCTTCAACCCCTGTTCCGTAAGCTGCAAAACTAAAAGCTGAACAAGATAAGCGAGTTTTCCGATAAAGAATGACTTCCTCGAACACAGAAGAACTGCTCGATCCGGATCTGAGTGACGCCGCTGCCCTCGAAAGCGCCGGCGAACAGCCCACGACTGGCCGCGGAAAGTTCGCGCGCTGGATTACCAAGGGCGGCCTGGCGATTGTGGATCAAGGATTAATTTCAGGTTCCAATTTTCTGATCGGAATTCTTCTGGCGCGCTGGCTGATGCCGGAGCAGTACGGGGCATTCGCGCTGGCGTTTTCTGTATTCCTGTTGCTCTCATACGTGTACCAATCGTTTCTGGCGGAGCCGCAGGCGGTATTCAGCGGATCGGCATACAGCGGATCGTTGCGCGGATACTTGAAAACGCTGCTGGGAATCCACCTGATCCTGACCTGCTTTGGAGTCGTCCTACTAGGAGGCGCGGCCGCGATTGCCGCCATGCTCGGCAAGAGCGGAGGATTGCCGGGAGCGCTGGCCGGAGTTGCCATTGCTTCGCCGTGCATTCTCTTTTTCTGGCTGATGCGGCGCTCGTTCTACATGAACATGGCGCCGGGGCGCGCCGCAGTTGGAGCGTTCATTTATTTCGTGGTGGTCACCGGCGGATTATTTGTCGTCTACAAGAAGGCGCTGATCTCTCCATTCTCGGCTTACTTGTTGATGGCAATGGGAGCGCTGGGCACCGGCTTTTATCTACTGTCTCAGATTAATAAAGTTCTTCCCGCCGATACAGCAACGCCGCCGACGCGCAGCGAAGCCTGGAAGAAGCATTGGGAATATGGCCGCTGGGCCCTGGCCGTATCGGTTGTCACCTGGATTCCTTATTACATGTATTACCCGCTGGTCAGCGCATTTTCCGGAATGGCCCAGGCCGGGCAGTTGCGGGCGCTGATGAATTTGTCCTTGCCCATGGAGCAAAGCTACACGGCGCTTTCGATTTTGTTTTTGCCCTATGCCGCGCGAATTTGCCGCGAAAAAGGCATGTCGAGTTCGGGCCCGCTGATGCGGAGAATCACTGCATTGTTTGTCGGCGGGGCGGTGGCTTACTGGGCGGTGCTGATTCCATTCAAGGGTCCGGTATTTCATCTGCTCTATGGCGGGAAATATCTGGAAGTCGCGCACTTCATTCCCTACGTCGCGCTCGGAACAACCATGTGGGCGGCGGCGTTCGGACCCGCAATTCTGCTGCGTGCGGTTGAATCCCCCGATTCCATTTTCTACGCGCGGCTGGTCGCGAGTGCGCTTTCGCTCGCGGTCGGCGTTCCGGCTACGAAATGGTTTGGGCTATGGGGCGTAGTGTGGAGCATTATCATCGCCAATTTTTCCGCGTTTCTGATCTCGCTGTACATCTTGAATCGCAAAGCGAAATCTGTTCCGGTATTGAATCCAGTGTTACAAGGTGAGGCATAGATACTTATGAACTTCAAAGAAATGCGTTACAAAGCATCGCGAACTGCGCTGCGCGCTCCGAAAGCATGGTGGGAGAATCGCGGACTCAACGACAACGACGTTCTCTTTGCCTCGTTCGAGCGCTCGGGGAACACCTGGCTGCGTTTCGTCCTGATGGAAATTATGACCACGGGCGACGCGGGATTTCTGAATGTGAACCAGGTTCTGCCGGAGATGGGGACGCATCAGAACGCACAGCGCGTACTGCCGAACGGCGGACGCTTCATCAAGACGCATGAATCGTATCGCTCGCAGTACAAACGCGCGATTTATCTGATGCGCGATCTGCGCGACGTCATGCTCTCGAACTGGGCGCGCGACAAAGAGATGGGATTCTCCGC
>Ga0302320_10023004_pt1 | contig 12262 bp, 14 predicted proteins | sample Bog_T0_3_FD_202130 | JGI IMG/M metagenome (GOLD analysis project Ga0302320, IMG submission 202130) | Peat permafrost microbial communities from Stordalen Mire near Abisko, Sweden - Bog_T0_3 | ecosystem: Environmental > Terrestrial > Soil > Wetlands > Peat | place: Sweden: Abisko, Stordalen Mire...
CCCGGCGGATCGAACGATCCTCGAACGCTTCGCGTATGGACTTGAAGTAGTTGGTGAGCCCGCCGTAGTCCGCCTCAAAGCCGTCGGGTCCGTGGAAACGGAACCGCTCGGTATCGAAGTAGCTATCGGTCTCACCTTGATCGCCACCGATAACCTCAAGTTCGCCCGCCTTGATCAAACGGGCCACGAGTTCCTCGCGTGTGAGACGCATGTCTTTTCCCTTCTTGGCGCTCTGCCTCTGAAGTGGTCGCTCGCCGAATGCTCGGTCGATGGGCTAGCTTAAAGCGACCGCGATGATTGAGCCGGCGCGGAGACAGCTCCAGCGACACAGCATCTCTTCGCCGCCGAACAAAGATGTTCGACTCTGAGAACGTCTTAGCTGGTCCGAAGTTCCCGCCGTACCGACGTGACCAGTCTCAATATCCAAGTGCTGCGCCGCTCAGTGGCTTGCGTCTGCTGCCAAGCTCTTTCCCGAAGGTCCGAAGATCCCAATTACGAACATGACGGCGATCATGCAGGCGGAGATGAGCCCGAAGGCTCCCAATGTTCCGAAATTCTTGAGGAAGACCGCAATCAGGAAACCTGAGAAGAGGGCGGCGATCCGGCTGGAGGAGTAGCTGATCCCTCCGGCACGGGCCCGAATTGTCGTTGGGAAGAGTTCAACCTGATAGGCGTGATAGACACACGACAGGATGGTGTTCGCGAGGGTAATGAGAATTCCGCAAAAGATCAGCAAACTTGGCTCTTTGAACAGCGAGAAAACGGTGCCGACGATGGCGACGACGAGCGCCGATCCAACGATGATCCATTTGCGATCCACCCGATCCGCGAAACTCAAAGCGATGAACGGGCCGATCGGGTTGGCGATTGCGATCGCCGCGGAATAGCCAAGGCTCTTGGTCACCCCGACGCCGTTCGCCAGCAGCAAGGCGGGCACCCAGTTGGCAAAGCCGTAATAACCAATGACCTGGCAGGCGTTGAACACGACGAGCACGATCACGCGCGCGCGATAGGGCGGTCGAAAGACGTCAGATAGCGCGGCGCCGATGTCTTGCAAAGGAACGACCGCAGGTTCTGGGTCGGGAAGAGGGCGGCCCTGCGCGCGAATAGCGTTCGCCTCCATATCTGCGACGATTCGGTCCGCTTCCAACTCTCGACCCTGCCGCGCGAGCCAAAGCGGGCTCTCGGGAATGCCCCGCCGGATGAACCAGACGAGCACCGCTCCAGCTGAGCCAAGTAGCACAACCCAACGCCAACCTTCGATCCCGAACGGCGCGTTCGGAACGAGCCGCCAGGCAAGCAGAGCGACGATGGGCACCGCGCTGAACATCATCGCTTGATTGAAAGCGAAAGCGCGGCCGCGCATGCGGACCGGCATCAACTCGGCAAGGTAGCAATCGATGGTGATGAACTCGACGCCGACCCCGATGCCGGCGATGAAGCGCCAGAACAGCAAGCCATCTGCGCTATGCTGGCAGGCCATAATCGCTGTCGAGATGGAGTACCACAACAGGGCGTACGTGAAGACGAACCGTCGACCGAATTTGTCGGACAGGAAGCCGAAGAACAGACTGCCGACGAACAGCCCGGCGAAAGTGGCCGCGATAAAGGCCCCGACGCTGTTGAATTCGAGAGTTCCCTGCGTCGCGCTGATCAGCAGGCCGCTCTTGGTTAGCCCCGACGCAATGTAGCCCGTAAAGAGCAGATCGTAGAGTTCGAACCACCCACCCATTGAGATCTGCGCGACCAGCTTCCATAGCGAGGCCGTGCCGGGCAGACGATTTATGCGCGCAGAAATCGGCACACCCATCCGCTCTTACCTGGCCTTCCAATTATCGATCGCCGCTTCCCAGACGCCGTGCTAGCGCGCCAGATCGGCCTTCTTTGCCCCGACCTCGTGTTCGTGAATAACGCCGATGACCTGCGCTCGCGTGAACGGGCTCGCCTGATCTGTCGGTCCTCTTGAAGGCCCGACACTACTTAAAATTGCCCGTAGAGGAAAATCGCAAGGGCAGGGCACGCTCGCGCGTCTTGCTAGAATTGACATGCAACGTCGTTCATGTGCGCGACGCAGCGGGCGAGCGCGAGGTCGACGCCCAGCGCACGGGCCGCTTCGATGACGAGTGCGTTGTCTTTTCGGCCGATCGCGCTGCCCGCTGGTCGGGGCGCACTCGGCTCGTCGGTCAGACGCCGCGCATAGCCGGCGAAGACGCGCGGCATCAGTTCGTCCATCAGCGCCGACTTCGCGTCCTGCGCGCCGACGCCGCCTGCGCGCAGGAAGGCGAAAGCCTCGGCCAGCAGCTCAGCCATCGTCAGGATCATATGATTGCCGATCAGCTTGACCAGCATCGCCTGCTCCGGTTCCGGGCCGATCCAGCGCGTTTCGCCGGCGGCGGAAAGGATCGCGTCCATTGCGCGGAATGTCTCTTCGGGGCCCGAGCACATGATCGCCAGTTCGCCCCTGGCGGCCGCCTCGGGCCGGCCGAACACCGGCGCCGCGAGGAACCGCTGGCCGCGCGCCGCGTGCGCTTCGTAGAGCGCGCGCGCGAGGCGAGGCGACGTCGTTTCCATCGCGACGTGGACGGCCCCCGGCGCCATGGCGTCGATCAGGCCGGCGGTTCCAAACGCGATGTCGCGGACGGCCTCGTCGTCGAACACGACTGAGATCACGACCTCGGCCACGCCCAATTCGGCGAGCGACCCCGCCACGCGGCCGCCGCGCGCGGCGAACGCCTCTAAGCTCTCGGTCCGCCGCGCCCAGCCAATCATCGGTCGCCCCGAGGCAAGCACCTGTCCCGCCACCGCGCTTCCGATCCCGCCCAGTCCGACGATGCCTACCAACGGTTCGTGCGTCACAACGGAATCGAGCTCCTCGCCGCAAGCTGACCTATCGTCAGCCGATCACGACCTTGCCGAAGTGCGCCCCGCTGCGCAGGCGTTCGAGCGCCTGGGGCGCCTCGTCGAATGCGAAAGTCGAATCGATCACGGGGTGAAGCGCGTGCTCCGCGATGAACTTTGAAACGGCCGCGAGATGATCGGCGGAGCCGACCGTCAATCCAACGATGCTGGCGTTTTCCCACATCAGCCGCCGGAGGTGCGGCGTGGGGTCGAAGCCCGAGAGCACGCCGACCTGGACGATCGTGCCGCCGGTGGCCACCGAACGCACCGAACGGTCGTAGGTGTCTTGGCCGCCGAGCTCCAGGATATGGCTCGCGCCGCGACCTGCCGTCGCCTCCATCACCGCAGCGTCCCAGTCCGGCCGCTCGCGATAGTTGATCAGCATCGACGCGCCCATCGCTTTCGCCCGCGCGAGCTTGTCGTCCGAGGAGGAGAGCACGATCGCCTCGGCCCCCAGCGCCACGGCGAACTGGAGCCCAAACAGCGCCACGCCGCCCGTGCCCTGGACCAGGAGCGTATCGCCGGCTTTCAGGCCGGCTCGCGCCACAAGCCCGTTCCACGCCGTCACGGCCGCACACGGCAGGCAAGCCGCCTCCGCGGAGGAGAGGTGCTCCGGGATGGCGACCACCGCCGCCTCCGGAAGCACGACATATTCCGCCAGCACGCCGTCTGTCACGATCCCGCCTAAGCTCGATTTGGCGTAGCTTGTCCGGAAGGGGCCGGCGATCCAGTCGCGGAAGAAGGACGTTGTCACCCGCGAGCCGACCGCCCAGCGCCGCGCCCCCGCTCCGACCGCCTCGACCACGCCCGCCCCGTCCGAGAGGGGGATGCGCTCCTTCATCTCGCCGCGACCCGCCGCGGCAAGCATCAGCAGATCGCGGCTGTTGACGCTCGTCGCCTCAATGCGGACGCGAACCTCGCCCGGGCCAGACTCCGGCAGGTTCGCCTCGCCCAGCGTGATCGCGCCGGCGCCTGAAGCGTTCGTGTAACGGTAGGCTTTCATGATCTGGCTCCAATAAGGCGCGCGGGGCGGCGACGCCTGCATGACGGGGTGGCCGCGTGGGGTTCACAGAGTGATGACCACTTTGCCGACTTGCTCATTGCTCTCGAGATACCTGTAGGCCTCGACGGTCTCCGCGAAGGGGAAGACGCGCGCGATCTCCGGCCTGAATGAGCCGTCGGCGAGACGGTCGTAGATGAAGCGCTTCATAGCCTCCCAGTCGGGCGTGTCCCGCAGTTCACCGAAGGTGTAGCCGTACATGGCGATCCGGCGCCCGAAGACTGACAAGGGAAACGGCGTCGGCTGGCCCGACAGCATGCCGTAGAGGAAGATGGCGCCGCCGTTCGCCGTAGCCTGTGCGAGCGCATTGACGCCGTCGCCGCCGATCGGATCGAAGACGATGCGCGCGCCCTTGCCGCCGGTAATCTCTGCAACGCGCGCCACAAGGTCTTCGTCGTTCGTGACGATCACATGGTCGGCGCCGAGGGCAAGCAACGGCTCCTTCTTGGCGGCGGTGCGCGTGGTGGCGATGGAAGTTCCGCCCTGCGCCTTGACGATTTGGATCGCCGCCAGGCCGACCGACGAACTGGCTGCGGTGATAATGACGAAGTCGCCCCTCGACACCTTGCCGAAAGGCACGAGCGCGCCGTAGGCGGTGCAGTACTGCATCCAGATGGCGGCGCCTTCTGCAGCGGAGAGCGATTCCGGGAAGGGGGCGAGGACGCTCGCCGGCACCACGGCCGTCTCGGCGAGAACGGGATACCGGTTCATGGAGTAGCCCGGGATGGTGCCGAAGCGATGGCCGACGAGAGATCCGTCGACACCGGCGCCGACAGCCGTCACGGCGCCGACGGCCTCGTAGCCCAAGCCGGACGGCAACTGGGGCTTCTCCATGTAGAAGCCGCGATAGTACATGCTTTCGCCACGGTTGAGGCCGACGGCCTCGATCTTGAGCGAGACTTCGCCTGGGCCGGGCCGGCGATCGGCGATCTCCTCGAAGCGCAGAACCTCGGGGCCGCCGAGCCGGTCAAAGCGGATGGCTTGAGACATTTTGGTTGCTCCTGTCGGCATTCAGCTAGGCGACGCCGGGCGGGTCGGTAAGGCGTCCATGCATCCTATGATCGCCAGCACCAGGGACGTGCGTGGCGACGCGGCGCGACCGATCCTTGACCCAGCCAAGGGCAACGCCAATTGACCTCTTGCGGCGTCGAACGCTTTCAGAGCCTACGCCGCCTCACGGCCTTACGGTATCTCGGCCCATTCCTCGCCGGTCAGGTCAGACGGGTAGCGCTTGGTCTTCTTCGCATCTTGGCCATCCGGCCAAGGCTCTGCTCTGTCCACGTCGAGAGCTGGAATCATGACAGAGCGCCGCGGCGCTGTCCCTCTCGCGGGCTGCCAAAGCCGAGTCTAAGCGCTGTCGAGGCTCAGTCGATGCCCGACAACTCGCGAAGCCGGCAACAGCCCGGCCTTCGAAGAACCCTTCAGTTCATCGCCCGTCACAACGACGTCGAACTTCAGAGTCAGTCGCATCGGCCGCTGGACTCTCTGCACCCATGAGAGTCGGTCGCCGACGAGAACACAGTTCTCTAGTGCCGAAATTGCGCTGTCCTGGGCGGCGGTGCCGGCCACGCCGCGTCCCATGTCTTGGAACTCATAGAGGACCCGCTGTTTGCCGATCGGAGTAAAGACCGTAACGTCCCACTTCCCTTGAACGCTGGTTGCTTTCAACGGCTTGCCAGCAGGATGCTGGATCATGGGTGGGACTTGCGGTTCAGAAGCGCGTGGTCTCTCGAAGGGCTTTGGCCCGACGCCGCGCCAGACCGTGCCGCGCCTTTCATGTTCGAACAGCGCCTCGATCGCGTGCGCAACACACGGGCCGACCTCCCGCTCAACAAGATGTAGAGCGAGGTCGATGCCGGAGGTTACTCCCCCAGCAGTGACGAGTCGTCCGTCATCCACGACCCGTGCCGCGATTGGAGTCGCGCCTGTCGCCGCAAGGGCCTCCATTCCCAAGCGATGCGTTACTGCGGGTCGAGAGCCGACCAGGCCGCCCATCGCCAATATCAGCGAACCGCCGCAGACCGCGGCGACCGTGACATCGCCGCGCTCCATCGCGTCACGGACGACCCCAATGATCGGACCGTTCGCCTCCCGTGCGAGCAGGGCCGGGACGCTGCCTTCGTCGTCTGAGTCCAGCGAACCGGCAGCGCCGGGAACAAGCAAAATATTTGCCGCTGTCAGGTCCGGCGGGCCATTTGTCGCTATTTCGAGGCCGCCAAGGCCGCTTTTGACGCTTCGTGCGCCCCCAGTTGAAACGAGGTCCACACACATTTCGCCGTTCAAAAACATCTTGGCGGCTTGAAAGACCTCGTAGGGCCCAAGGGCGTCAAGCAGGTCGAACCCGTCGAACAGCAGGATTTGCACTGTCAAAGGATCACGCGAAGTGAGGAGCGTCTCCTCGGTCGCTGGCATCACTGCACTTCCTTAAGCAGATGCGCCATCGAGTTCACGGCGGTTTTGATTTCGGAGAGATCGGCCTGGACCGCAGCGAGCGCGGACGCGTTTGTCGACTGCGCTGCGATCAGCTTCTCCATGAAGTCTTTGTAAGGGATGTCGCTGGCCGCACGCAGGCGAGCGATCCGACCGGCCGAGAAATATTTCATGCCGAAGATGATCAGTACGATTGCCAACGCGAGGACTGTCAGTAAGAAAAAAGCTATCGAGTGCTCCGTCATGGCTGGTTGTTCTCCATCTGCGGGTTTTTGGATTGCGCTGTGATTGCGCGGACGGCGGATGCGATTGACGACGGCGTAAGCTCCACGGCAAAGGCCGCCAGCTCGAAGACATTCAGAGCCTTGCCTTCGTTCGAGAGTTCGAACCGGCTGGTAACGAGCCCAGCGTCTTCGAGTTTGCGAAGATGAAGATGCAAGAGTGGCCGGCTCAGGCCGACTTCGCGAGCGAGCTGGCTGATGTAATTCCGACCGCCCGAATGCAGCCGCTCAACGATACGGAGCCTGTGCGGGCTCGCCAGCGCCGTTAATATCAGCAGCATGCGGTCACCAGACATCACCGTCATCAGGCCATACCTTTCATGCGTAAGAAAAATCTTACTCATGAAAGGGAATATGTCAAGGGATTGCCTAACCCAGAGGTGGGTGACGCGATGCCGCGGCCATTGCGAAGTCCGCGACTACCATTTGGCGGACAATTGGGGGTTCGCCTGACGGCTTGCCTGCCGACCGATACGAGACGTGAGCCCACCGCACCCGTCGTAGGGGCGCCAGTTGCTCCGGTTCATTGGCGACGCTGTGTCTTTTGGCCCCGAGATTGCTGTTTGCCGGTCAAACGGTTGGAATCTGCGCGAGATTGCGTCAGGAACCGTCGGCCCGTGTGCCTACGCCGCGAGGCGGTCGTCCGACAGGAGGCTAGTCGTTTGAGCCGCGTGAACTTCCGGCGCCCCGCTTGCGGGGCAGCACGGCCTGATCCAGCGGGCGGAAGTCAAGGATTGGCTCCCCGAGGAGTGAGTTGGCTCATGCCGCGCGAAGATGTGGAGCTCTTCGTCGCCATGTGCCGCAACCTCATCCGCCGAAACGCTCATCCGCAATTTTCAAAACGGACTCTAGGAGCTTTACGAAATCTGTAGGCGTGGACGGATTTGGACCTCTATGCCGAACCGTCGCCGTTCGCCTGTACGGCGTAGGTCACGCCGTTCTTCGGATGCGCTTGTCTCAGCGGCATGAACACGACCAGCCGCTGACTCTGGTTATCCGAAAGGGCAAGCACGCTGTAGCTATACTCGACCGCTTTGCCATCTTTCGATCGGAAGGTCTTCACGCCATCGCCGGTCGGATGGACGAACGGGCTGTCCCACCATCGCCGGAACTCCGGGCTCGCCGTCTCCAGCTCGCTCACCAGATCGGTGAAGGAGCGCTCGTTCCTGTGGCGCCAGAAGTCCATCCTGAACTTTTCGAGACTGACGCGCGCGTCTGTCTCCCAATCGACGTGCAGCGCCCGCAGGATGGGCGAAGTAAACAGGAACCGGATCATGTTGGGCTGGCGACCCTGTGCGCTCGCGAGGTCGGCGAACAGGTCTGCGGCGGCGCCGTTCCAAGCGAGCACGTCCCACCGCCTGTTGGCGATGTACGCCGCATCCGCCATCCTGCCGAGCAACGCTACCGACGCCTTCGAGATCACCCCGCCATCGAAGCCGACGTTCGGCGGCGGCCGGTTGTGGGCGAGAGCGAACAGATGTTCTCGTTCGGCTGTCGAGAGCGCTAGCGCGGTATGCAGCCGCTCCAGGACGTCGCTCGACACGTTGACGTCGCGTCCTTGCTCAAGCCAAGTGTACCAGGCGACCCCGACGCCGGCGAGTTGCGCCACCTCTTCCCGCCGCAGGCCGGGCACCCGCCGCTGACCAACGGATGAGAAGCCGACCGATCCGGGTTGGGTTCGCGAACGCATGGCGCGAAGGAAGGCGCCCAATGCGGCGCTGGCCGGGCTCGATGGGTGATTGCGCGCACTCTTGGTCGTCGTGCTCATGGCTTCTCAAGTTGTCCGTCGCTCGCGGCGCGCTCAATCTCGGCCGCATATGCGGACAGGGTCAAGGGCGATCAACTCGCTCTGCGTCTGCCCCTTCATCTTAATCAAATCCGCCCACATGGCCTTGGGAACGTCATATGCGCCTTCTCCCAGTGCGGTCGGGTCAGCGCACAGAACCCGTGCTGGTGACAAGCAACCTCCGCCCAATAGTTCGTCTGTCCTCGACCGCATCAAGCAGCGCCTTGGCGACGTTGGCGCGGGAAACCAACGGCAGGCCCTTGACCGTCTTCACCTCGTTCGTGGGGTGCACCTCTACCGCCTCAATCAACGGGCCGTCCGTCAGCCCCACCGGATAGATCGCAGTCCAGTCGAGGCCCGATTTCGCTAGTCCGGCTTCGGAATGCTCCTTGTCGTGAAAAATCGAACGGAACATCGTTTTGTAGAGGATCCTCGCAATGAGCGAGGCCGTCTTCGCCGTTTCTCCAACGCCGTAGGCCGAGAGAAGTATCAGCCGAGTGCGGCCGGTGCGCTTCATGGCCAGGACGATGAGCGGCAGGTTTGTTCGCATCAGATCGACCGGCTTGTGCCGATGGGTTCCGAGGCAACAGATGACCGCGTCCACGTCGCTCAACGCCGATTGCAGACGCTCCGTATCGATCAGCTCGCCCACCTCCATCCGCAGTCCTTCGCTCGCCTGCAAAGCGCCGGCGCGTCGGACGTAGGCGACGACGCGATGGCCTCGCTTGAGCGCCTGCTCAACGACGAGGCCGCCCGTTCGGCCGGTCGCTCCGAGCACGGCGATCTTCATCATATGCGGCGCTCCCTCTTACCGGCGCCCCGCTGGTGGAACGCCATGCTGGACGAACACGGGGCTCGCCTGCCGTGACTCCGCGGCGCCGCGCGGGCTGGTGGCTGCCGAACACTTAGCCTGGACGCGTCAGCTTCGGATCGTCCTTGCGAACTGTCGCAGGTCATCCGCGTAGAGGTCGGGCTGCTCCCAGGCCGGAAAATGGCCGCCCTTTGGAAAGACGGTATAGCGCTGCACATTGTAGAGCCGGGCAGCCAGCTCGCGCGGCGCCAGCGCGATATCTTTCGGCCACATCGCGACCGCTGTCGGCGGGCGCACGAAGTCGGCCACTTGTATCTTTGGTCGCAGATGGGTGGCTTCGTAGTAGTATCGCACCGACGAGCCGATGGTGTTCGTCGTCCAATAGATCATCAGGTTGTCGATCAGGACTTCCGGGGGAAACACCGAGAAGACGTCGCCATCACAGTCGGACCAGCCGCGAAACTTCTCGACGATCCAGCTTGCCAGTCCCGCAGGCGAGTCGGCCAAGGCAAAGGCCAAGGTCTGTGGCTTGGAGCTCTGAATCGCCTGATAACCGCCCTCATCTCGAGCCCAGATCGCCGCCCGCGCCTCGAAGTCCCGCTCCGCGGCGGTTGGTGGCGAATCGTCCGGCGCTCGGGGCTTGGTCGCGACGCTCGCCACGTGAGCTGCGATCACGCGGTCCGGGTAGTGCAGGGCGATCCGCGTCGCCACGCCCGAGCCGATATCGGTTCCCGAGACCACGAACCGATCATGGCCGAGTGCGGTCATCAGCTTGGGATAAAGATCCGATGGCTCGAGCTGATGGGGCAGGGTCTGACGATCAGAAAAGCCAAAGCCCGGCTGGGTGGGGATCACCACCTCGAACGACGGCTCGCCCTGCGATAGCAGGACAGCCAGGCGCTGATACTCGACGAAGCTCGACGGCCAGCCGTTCATGAGGAGCAGGGGCACGGGGTTCGGGCCCCGCCCGCTGTAGCGCAGGAAGTGCAGCCCATAGCCGTCGATGGTCGCCCGAAACTGGGGCAGGCGGTTCAAGGCGTCGCGACGTCCGGCCCAGTCGTATTGGTGCCGCCAATAACCGACGAGCTGTTGCAGCAAGCCGAGCTCCATTCCGTAGGACCAGTCGGCGACGACCGCGTCGTTCCAGCGCGTCGCTTCCAGCCGGTGTTTCAGATCGGCCAGTCCCTCGGGGTCCCAAGGAATTTGGAAGGGAACAATCACGTCGTCTCCTCGCGTTCCGGAACGAGATAGGAACCGACAAAGCCGGTGGCGCTGGTCGGAAACACTTTCATTCTGCGCCCACTGATACGTGGAGCGCTCTACGCGGCCCGAAGCGATAACGGCGTTGGGTTTCGCCGTTTTACCGCTAGCCAACCTCGAGTTGTCGCGCAGCCGCGTCAGCAGTGTCTTCGGGACGCGTGTTGAAAGCGATCGCGGCGTTTGGCGCGGCCTTGTGGATGATGTTCACCACCGTCTCAAACAGCGCCAGGCTCTTGGGTGGAAGCCTCAGGCCGCCGCCGATCACTACACAATCGTAGTCGGCGCCTTTCAGCGCTTTTTCGAGCATGGCGCTTCCGGCAGCGTCGGGCGTGATCATGCAGGTGTCGCCGTGCCAACCGCGTTCCTCAATCTTCGAGACGCCTAGCGCAATCCCGGCATTGATCTTTTCGGCATTGAAGCCCGGCGGCAGGGAGGGGTCCGAGAAGTCGACCGTTTCCGGCTTCTGGCCGACGAACAGAATACGCGTCATGGGGGTTCTCCATTCAAGCGGTGGCGAGACGTTGGCGCGGAAGACGCTATGCCTTGCCAGACGTGGTGTCCGGCCGCCGTGCCGGAATTCACCGTCTCGGAGAGGCTGCGATCGCTAAAGTCGGTCGTTGGCGTCAGCGAGAACGGCCCGCTCGAGTTGCTCGGGCTTTCGTAGTTGTCGCCAAGTCATGGAATATCGACCCGGCCGCCAAAGTGTTCATTTCGTCGATTGAGAAATCCATGAGAACCCGACTTCGCTCGGGAGTCATGTAAATGCTCAGGTGGAGGACCGGGCGCCGTTCTGTGTCGTACAGCAGGCGCGAGACCTTGATCAGCGGCGATCCAAGTTCGACAACGAGTTTCTCTGAGTGGAACGCGTTTGCTGCGACTGCGGTGATCTCCTGGATCACGCGACCAAATCGAACGCCCTGTGAAGCGAGAATATCGAAGAGCGGGTGTTTCAGCAGCGCTTGCCGAGTGACGCCGGCGCCAGCATTCCCGCGAACCCACGCCTCCGTAATCATGACGATCGTGTCTGTGCTTCGGCGCAATCGGATCGCATGCACACACTTTGCGCCTGAGAGAAGGTCGAGTTGCTCAGCGATATCGGCTGGCGGCGGCGCGTTCTCAACGACGATCACTTCTGTTTGCGTTTCGCTTTGGGTCTTTCGCATCGAATCGATGAAGTTCAGGGTCGCCGACGGCCGCGTCGGGCGCACCTCGGCGGTTACGAATGTGCCGAGACCGGGGCGTTTCTGCAGGAGACCGCTCGCTTCCAGATCGGCGACGGCGCGGCGCACGGTGATGCGCGAGACGTCGAATTGGGCGCACAGCGCCTCCTCATTCGGAATCTTCGCGCCTGGCTGATACAGGCCGCGGAAAATCTGCTCCCGCAGGATGACGAAGAGCTGGCGATGCAGCGCGGTTCCAGGAGTGCGAGCAAGTCGGGTGGCGATGTCGCCTGGCCGAATCGTTGAAGTCGTCATGGTTTTCCTTCGAGTCGCTCTGATAGCGCATTTTCGCTTGACCGTCTATCATTATATTGTTATGACCTCATAATAGCGTTTCGATTTCCGAAATTTGAGAAGCCTGCGCTGTCGCCTGACGACACTGTCGCTCGCGCTGACGCTGGATTGAAGACGGGCGACGACTGCCCCGCTGCCGTCGCCCCAGCCGCCAACAAATTCGCCTGGAGCATGCCCATGACGACGACTCACCATCCCCAATACCAGCCCGATCGCGAAGCC
>Ga0302320_10023005_pt1 | contig 12262 bp, 20 predicted proteins | sample Bog_T0_3_FD_202130 | JGI IMG/M metagenome (GOLD analysis project Ga0302320, IMG submission 202130) | Peat permafrost microbial communities from Stordalen Mire near Abisko, Sweden - Bog_T0_3 | ecosystem: Environmental > Terrestrial > Soil > Wetlands > Peat | place: Sweden: Abisko, Stordalen Mire...
AACTCCTGACATATAATTCATGGAGATGTTATGCATAGCAAGAAAGACGCGGCTCCTCCCCTGCCTGAAGGCAGGGGTCTCCGCCGCGCAGAAAAACGATGAAACTCGACGAGATTTTTGATACTGGGTTTTCAATGAAGAAAACCGTTTGGAGCAAGCGCGGCGATACTGTCACACGTCGCGATGTCGATGCTTTTGTGCCAAAAGATATCCAACAACGTAATAAAATCATTGTGAAAGATAAAAATGGCAAAGACTGATTCTATTGATGTAGGCTTTGCCGAGGGCATTAAGAAAATGCTCGGACTGGATGATGAAGCCATAAATGACTTGCTCGGAGAATTGAGCGTCGATCAGCTTCGGAACCTCATTTATGCGGTCGAACACGATGATAATGAGGGCGCCGCTGAAATTGTCAAATCAGCATCGGTTGAAGAAAATGACGAAGATGAGCGGGAACCAATCCAAACCGCCAGCGGTGAAAGCCGAACCAGGAAGCCAAATGTTGACGATGATGAAGCTGTCGATGATAACACGAGTGTCTATAATGTCGGAGATACAGTCAATGTTTCCGGTACTGAAGCAACGGTAAAAATACCCAGCGGACCCGGCGACACCGTTGGTGTTTTAATTAATGGAAAACTAAAAATGGTCGATTCAAGTGAAATAACAGAAGGCATACTTGGCATGACAGGCATGCCGGATCTCAACCGTATTCGTGCCCTGGCTGGCATAATGTCAGGCGGTCCTGAAGCGTCAGGCGAGGAAATGTGTGAGCCGGCGTGCGACCCGGCTGTTGACACGAATTGCGTTGAAGAAATCCCGACATCCGTCGAGGTTTGTCCGGAAAACGGCGGCGTTGATGGCAACCCAGCGGAGACTTGCATGGCTGCCCTGCAACAAATTGAGGCGGCTTTGCCATCAGTCCGTTTGGCAGACCTCAAGGCAATCCGCCAGCGTATTACCACCATGGTTCAAACCATGAACGAAAGCATTAGTTTTTCTTCAGCCAACAAGAAATCGATAGCTGCTGAAATACGCAAGTCCAGGCGCTGATTTTATGGTTCAGAAAACATTCATTGGTGACGACCGCCGGGAAGCCATTGATTGGCTGCAAGATTGGCTGGTGACCACACGTCCAATCGCCGAGCGGACCATGATATCCTTGCTGAAGGACGGCATCGCCGTTACCACTGATGGCGGCATCATGCTGACCGAAGACGATGACGACGTAAAAAAGAAATCAAGATATCGCGCACAAAGTAGCGGCAAAGGCATCAATAGGAAATCAGGCAAATCCTTTAAATCTGGTAGCAAGCAGCGCAGCACAGCGCCAGCGACATGGAACCGAACCACTGCTAATGAAAAACTTTTGGCAGAGGCAGATATCATATTGCCCGAAAAGGAAGACGATCCAGATGCGTTACCATGAGATTGCCAGTGGCATGCGAATGCCTGTATCGGCAGAGGAACAGGCGTTGTTGAATCGCATAGGCGAGGATGGCATAGCTATTGACTCACTTGATGAAAGGGAGCATGAAGTTGCCCGGTTAATGGTCAATCGTGGACTTCTGACCCGTTTTCGTGACAAGGAAGGCGCTCTTGCATATCGTAACAGTTCTGTCAAAGATATTTGGAGGGATCGGTCATGACTGTTAATTCCAACGAGGTTAGGGAAATGGCACGTCTTGTCGCTATCCTCAACGGACAAACAGCACCTGAAACATTCGATGACCGTCACCGTCATTTCCCTGCCGCCGTCACGCCTTCTCCCGTAGGCGGTGGTGACCCTGGCATTGCAGCCATGCGTACAATCTTGGAGACTTATCATCAGACCACAGACTGTTTTGATGGTGTGACACGAAGTCTTCTCGATGAATCGCGAAGTGACCCGGAACTCCGTACCGCCATGATGACAGAAGCCACGGAAGCCGGCGTCAGGATTGGTGAATGGGAAATCTGTCTCAAGGAAAACGGCAAGCGCAAGCTTTATGACGTTGCCCGGATTGGGTATGGCACCGTCATCGCCGCCGATCTGACGCTCTATGAAGCTGCCTATGGCATTGCACGCGCTTTGGCGAAAGATATGCCGATAACATGCCCGCTGATTCGTAACATTTTGATTGCTGAGGGTGAATACGCCGCTGCCCTACATGATGCCATCCATCACCGCCATACGCTGACCAAGCAGATTAATGAAAGCCGCCGGGCGGTTCTTGAAGACCGGTATGACGTCGCGAAACACCGGGCGGCAACTGCTCGCTATCGGATTGAATCACTGGTTGGACCGCTGGAATTCTGAATGTTTGGGGATGCCTCGGAAAAACGTCCACAGAGAACTGATTGTAGTATTCTATTTGTGTTAGCTAAATAGCACTGAAGCATTTTCTTCAGTGTGAAAGCGTTAAATGTGACTGACCGCCGCATGGCAACGGGTTATGAAAGAGTAAAGCCACTGCTTGATTTGATTGAGCGGCGTTTTGCAATTCGTCTCGAAACAGGCTCGCTAGAACATCTGCACAGTGTTTACGAACATTATCGGGTGAAGCGTGAGCTTATCCTGTTCGAATATGGCGAAGCCGGCGCTTTGGCACACGAGGATTATGCAAAATCCGTTTTGTTAAGTGAGACAGCGCGCATGCTGATCCTTCGGGAAATCGAGCCGCGCCCACGCAAAAAGAAAAAGAATTTGACAGGAAGCGACAATGGCGAATGAAAAAAAGACCGTTAAACCAGTCCGCAAGCCGGCTAAGCCGTTGAAGGAAGGTTTTGTGAAATTGATTGAGAACGAGTTGGAGAAGACTGAACTGGTCATTGCGACAAAGGCCGTTCCCGACAAGCTGCAAGGCATGGCGGAAGACCTCGCGAAGATCGAAGCCGATGACGTGATGCCGCTGCTCGACCAGCTTAAAACAGCGTTCGGACCCCAGGTTTCGGATCGGTTTTCCCAAGCCGTCACCGCCAAGGTGCGCGAACTGCTCGATGCCGTCAAGGGCGCCAAAGATGTTATTGACACAGAAATCAGCAATATCGAGCGTGCCGCCAATGGCGAACCGGCAAATGACATGGCAGCCGATGCTGCTCAGGGTCTGCCTCCTGGTGGCGGCGGCGGCGGTGACCTTGATATTGACGATGACGGCGGGAATGATGAAATGCCCGATGTTGGTGACATGGGTGAAGGTGGTGGCGAGGCTGGTCCGCTGGATGTTGGCGGTGCCGCTGGACGTGCCAAGAAAGAGAACATCAATTTCCGTTTGACCGCTGCCGCACGCGCCTTGCGTGAGAGCAAAAATCCAGATGCGCTCATTCTGAAAACTTTCCGCACAAAGCTGGCAGAAAGCCGCCGTGGAACAGCGAAACGTGTTCTTGAATCTGTGGCTGAAACTGCAAAATTCTACGGTATTGACCAAGGTGATGTGATTTCCATTATTCAAGAAGCAAAGAAAGCCGCTGAAAAAAAATCAGAAGACGATAAGCCATTGGAGGCACACGGCACCAAGGGCGTCAAAAGCACACCATGGCGTAAGAAGTTCAAGAATCAGGCGGCGTTTGAGAAATGGCTTGATGCACAGGAAGGCAACGTTGACGTTACAGCCAGTCGTAAGCTTGATGAGGCAAAACAGAAACCTGAAAATGGCAAATTTGTCCCGTTCAAGAAAGGCGAGAATTTTTCCAAGAAGAAGGTAAAGGAAACTACAGTTTATAAGGCTGAGATGAATCCCCGCACCCGCTGGTACAATATCGTCAACGAGGCGGGCAAAGTCGTCAAATCTGACGTGACCGCCAATGAAGACCATGCCAAAGACCTTGCTTCGAAATTCAAGCCACGCAAGAAAATCAGCGAGGCTGTTCCTGTACCGCCACAAACACCGGCTGACAAGCGTGCACGGCAGCGAGGGGAATTGCCACAAGGGGTACAGCAACCGGGTGGTAACGCTCAGCAACCCCCACCGGCGCCTGCTCAGAGTCGCCCTGTACAACAGACTCAGCAATCACAGACACCTCAACAGAATCCGCAGCAACCAGGGCAGATTCAACAGCAGCCAGTGAAACCACCAGCAGCGCCATTCCTTCCCGGCAAGGTAATGACACAGGCTCCGGCAGTGCCGCAAAATACGATTAAACCAGGAAGCCAGCCGCCAAAGCAGTCGGCGTCCACAGCTTCCTCTGCCTCTTTCCCGAAGGCAACAGCGCCGGCAAATGGACAAGACCGGACAACCAGCGGACCCAAAGCAGTCGGGACAAATCCCAGCAACTCGCTGATGTCCAAGACAGTGCCTTTGCCAAAACCAGGGTCTACCCTGATGGGCGGTACGCCAGCAGCGCCGAAATCCCAGCAACAGGGCGTCAATGACCCCTCCCTGAAGGGCCGGGCTTCTCGCGGAGAAACGGTGACGGAACAAAAAAGGCGGAGAGGGTAACTTCCCTCTCTCCTTATGGAGAAAACATTATGCGGTTGGACGAACTATTCGGAATGGATGATGATGATGGCATGACGGTTAGCCAGCGTCTGCAACAGACGGCTTTGTCCGTTATCATACCCATGTTGGCACATAATGTTCCGTTTGTTACTGTGCAGAGTATTATGGATGAATTGCGCAGTACCCGCCCTGGTATTTTTGTAGATCGCGCACTTATCATGGACCTACTTGACCCGGACAAGGTAAAAGCAGTCACCAAGATTGAAGGCGATCGCATCTATCTACAAGCTCCCGAAGAGGACGAGCACAAAGCGGGTGAAGACGAAACCGCCAAAGACGTTGACAAAATCAAAAAGAACGCCATCCAACAAGCCAAAAAAGATACCACGGCACCCGCCACGCCAACGACGGCACCATCACCACCCGCGCCTGCTCCCACAAATCAGCAATAGCAAAAACACTCAGAATACGCTAGACTAGCAGCGTATTCTAGAGAATCTCCGAAAATGCTTATCAACGCGCGCTTTGATTACCCAACAATCGAGCGTATTACCAGAGACGACGGCGTTCGCCATTACACCTGTCCTGAGACTGGCAAACAATTGCCATCCATTACCACAATCATCTCAGCTACGGAAGATAAAAGTGGACTGGAACGATGGCGAGAACGCGTAGGTGAGGCTGAGGCGGAGCGTATCAGAACCGAAGCCGCCGGACTTGGAAGCCTGATGCACCAGCATCTTGAAAATTATATCAAGGGAATACCCCGTCCTGGCGGCACCAATTATGTCCGCAAACTGGCTGCCGCAATGGCTGACCAAATTATAATGAAAGGTTTACCGGGCGTAGAAGAAGTGTGGGGACAGGAAGTAGCGATGTATTTTCCAGGACTTTTTGCCGGCACCACTGATCTTGTCGGAATTCATCGTGGCAAGACCGCCATCATGGACCACAAAACGACAAAGAAAATGAAAAAGCGTTGTCAGATTGACAATTACTTCGACCAGATGAGTGCTTATGCAATTTGTCATGACGCGGTGTATAAGACGGACATCGAGAAGGGCGTCATTTTTATGGCGGACCGCGAAAAGAACTATCAGGAATTCATTATCGAAAAAAACGAATTAGAGAAACACAAAATCAAATTCCTTCTGAGGTTTGAAACCTATTTGGAGAACCATTCAGATCGCTAAATAGCCGATAGGCAAAAAGGCTATGTCCATGGCGCAAATCCAGGTCTCCAAAATCCAGCTACGCAGAGGTCTGGCAGCCGACCTTCCCGGTAAGCCTGCCGTAGGGAATCCAACTTTACCGTCACCGGGACTTGATGTCGGTGAAATAGTTTTCACAACTGATACTGGACAAGTTTTTATAGGTATTGACCAATCACAAGGTGGACAAACTGTTGGAAGATACACCTTCCCGTTCCAAAATATTGAAGTGCTCACCGAGAACAGCAGCCAACGCATGCAGCAGTTCTATGATGTTTTCACCAGGGAAATTCGCACCGCTTTCTTTGTGTCCAAACCCCTTGCTATTACAAACACTCCAATCAATCCATTGGGATGGCAGCCACTTTCCGTCGCTGCCATAGACCAACCAAGTCTGGCGGTGGTTTTCCCGATCAGCCCAAACCCAGTAGCGACCGCAATTGTCAATTATTTCATTTATGATGGTTCTACGCCAATTCGTTCCGGTAAGATGACAATCGTGTCCAACGGAACCTCATTGGTGCCGGTCCTGAAAGATGAATACGCCAACTATGCCCGTGCCGACCTTACGAATGCGACAGGTGCGCTTGACCCGAATATGGTATACGGCAGCATTCAATTCAGGGCGCAATTGATACCAAATGGAACAGCAAGCCAAACAGTCATTCAATATCTAAATCTTACCAATTCAACAACAATGACCGTCTATTTCAGGGTCGAAAATCCCATCGTAACATGATTAACCCATTCCTTTTGCACCCCCAAGAAAGACTGGATAATTGGAAAACGTTCCGGAAATCACTGCACGACCAGCCCGAACTGACTCAACTCGAAGCTGTCGCCGCTTACTGGGCAAATGCGCCAATTCTTAAAATCGCTTATGATCCGGAAGCGCCCGAGGCGTGGCCAACCATCTGGGAAATGGTCAACGCCGGGGAATGGTGCCGGAATTCCATCGCCATTGGCATGGAGGCGACGCTGCGTGTGTCCGGGTGGCATCCCGACCGTCTCGAACTGCTCTTGGTCAATGACCGCGAAATCAGTGACATGATGCTGCTGGTCAGGGTTGACAGCACTTGGGCGATGAATCATGAATGGGGTGTCCTGAAACCATATCCTACCGGGAATGTCGCCACAATACGACGGTATTGCTGGAAGGGACAGGGTTACGCGTTCAGAAACTGAAAGTGTCTTGACCGGTACACGGTTTTGTCCTATGATTGTCACATTGCGCGGTTAAGGTCCAGTTTTCAAATGTCGGACGAGGACTTTCTGTCTTATATCATTGCAAATAGCGACAGCACACGGGAGCTTTTCAATGGCTTGGAAATTGCCCGCATGTTACGACTGGCTGGATACGGCGGCGAGCTTGCCGATGAATGGGAGCAACGTCCCAATGATTGGCGTGAGGTTGATACGGCAAAACTTGTTGCCCGAGCGAAGCTGCGGTTAGGCGGACAGGGCGTTCTGGAACTGGGAGATGATCTTTGATGCCGTTCGAACTAACCGCACGACCATTCTGTTACCGCGTTCGCGCGGGAGTGGATTCCCGCAGGGATGGGGTGACGTTTTTGGCGGAACAGGACATCCAGAAGAACCGCGATTATATTTTGGTCAAAGACCCGCTGCATACCGGATATGTTGTGCTTCGTTTTGCAAGTCAGGAACACGCCACTATTTTTGCACTCTGGGTACCACACGATGTTCAGCCTTAGACGCCTCAGTGGCTGGTATGATGACTGGTGGTTTCGGAAGGGCAAACGACATATCACGGTGCTTATAGAGCAGCCGGATTGGTTTGGTTTCCCGGCTCCGCCAGATGGCGAAAGAAATGGCAGTATCAGCTGGTTCAAGCTGTCTGACGAAATTATCGAATGGCTTGGAGAATACTGCGAAGGTTTGTGGCATCCATTGCTCGATATAGAGAAAAAGTATATGTTCGTTGCCTTCAGCAGGGACGTGGATGCCGTTAAATTCCGGTTGATGCACTTTGAGGATAAAGTTACAATAATGCATAGCGCGGCGTATGTTTGGACAAAGAACAGACGACCGCGCATTGTGACCGAGGAAGACTATCGGATGGTAAGAACGTTTTGGTAGACTATCAGGTGGCACGAATGTTTGGGTATAGATAGGGGAAACTGATGTTTCCCTTCTGCTTCGACATGGACGAAAATACCACTGACACAGATATCGAAAATCTTCGTGGTGATATGGGGTTAAGTGACCAATGCCTAGTCGTTATTGAGAATGAAATTATTGAATACAGCAAAAAGCCGATTTTTTTTGAAAACAAATATTTTCATCTCTACAAGAAAATCCAGGAACGCCTCGGAAACCCTTCTCACAACAGCTTTGGTTTTATGGACATTTGTGTTGATTACCGGTGCGCCGACGTGTGTTATACCGTGAGCGGAAAAAAGGTAACCGTCGGCTTAGCTGAGCGGATGACGATCAGCAATCCGGGTGGAGACAGACTGTTTATCTTTCGGTTTGATGAACCGGTGCTTGAGAAAATTCATGAGGCGCACAAAATCGTTAAACTGAGCCATCAGACGGCACGTCTGCAATTCACCTACGATATGTTTCAATTTGCATTCGTGGCTCGCGTTGACAGCCGGGACCTAGCGCGAAGACGGATAACTGTCGCCGCCACGTCCGAAAAGGCAGCCGAAACCCTGGCAACCTATTCGCACCTTTTTCTTTGAGATTGAATATTCGCTTGTGCTATACTAACGGCATTATTGGGAGTTTATAAAATGCTTATTGAAAAGCCACTAACCAGCGGTGATATTGTATCATTCCGTTTGATCTCGGGTGAGGAAGTTGTTGGCAGTTTCCGTCGCTTGACCACGCAAGGATACTCCATTTCCCGTCCGGTATTGCTCGCCATGCAGCAACTCGGTCCACAACAGGCGCAAATCGCTTTCGGACCATTCATGGCGTCTCTGGATGAAGAGCATCCGGTAATCTTTCCGGAAACATCAATGACTATTATTCCGGTAATATGCCGGGCTGATATCGCAAACAACTACCGCCGTATCACAACGGGACTGGCAACTGCGTCGGAAGCTGAAGCCGAGGCGGTTACCAAGTCCGCCAGCAAGTTGATTTTTTAATGGCGGGATTACCTTACGCTCGGGTTACCGACCAATGTACGCATGGCGCCGTGGTCATAACAGGATCACCAACCAGTCAATTTGACTATTTAGCGGCAGCCAGATTGGGTGATTTGGTAGCCTGTCCGATTCCTGGGCATGGCATCAATCCAATAGTATCGGTTTTGCCGATGACCCAAATTGACTATCGCGGTTCTGCGCATGTCCTGGCAATTGCCCATTGTGGCGCCATCATCATCACCGGGTCACCTGAATGCAATGAAAGTCCAGCTTAACAAAAGGAGAATAATTAAACGATGTCAGGCAGCAATACAGCAAACGGCATTCCAGCCTTTCCAACCAACGCCAGCACATGCGGGATTAACGGACTGTTATCCTCCGGCGGGGCTTTTGTCAGCAGCGTGACCGGGGCCGCCGCAGCCCTGCAATCCCAGATTACCGGAGCAATCGCATCGATCCAACAAATTCCGGGAGCCCTCATGACCTCGCTGATGATGGATGCAAACTCCCTTATCAGCAGTCTCCAGTCGGTGGCAACCGGCGCGTTGCAGAGTTTGATATCGCATGCGACATCACTTTGTGGCAATATGGTCAACAACCTGATGCTGTCAGTATCGCATATGTCAGCACAGGCAGGGCTGAAATCCGCCGGATGCGGCATGCCGTCACTGAGCAATACGGGCGCCAGCACCGACCCATGCGCCGGCATGTCAAATTTCTTCGGTTCCCTCATGGGAGCCGGACAGGCAGCATTGGGTAGTATCGGAACCGCGCTCGCCTCCGTAACCTCTGGTATTTCTTCAGTTCTCAGCGCCGCCGCCGCCGGCATCTCACAAATTACCGGTGCGGCGCTTGCCACACTGGGTGGCATCATGAGCGGTGTCATGGCGGCTGTCGGGCAAATGGAAGCGATAGCTGGACAAATTACCAGCATGATAGCCAGTGAAATTGCTCAATTTGCGTCTGCGGCAACAGAACTCCTGAATTTTGCCATGACAAACACATTACAGAACCTGTTCAACAATGCTTGCGCAAAGTCAGTTATAAACGCCGTTGCCACGCCACAACTCGCTGGCATGCTCGGACATATCTAGACAAGGTTGTGCCTGAACACCCTGACGGTTTTTTTGTCAGGCGATATTTGCTGCACCGAAAATAAGGTGTTGAACGTCGCTGGTGGAAAATCAGTTTCATATTGGGTCAGGTAAGCGTCCACCATCTGTGGTGTGCCGCTGACCTCAAACAGCACATGCTTGGAGCGGAACCGGTGGTTAAACTCCAGTTCCGCTTCTTCTGGTGGTGCGCCACTGAAGGCAAACACGCCAGCACATGATAGGTCATGTTCGGTCACATCGACATAGCGTCCCTGGATGACCTCCCCGGACCCTGCCTGCGAGCGCAGCCATTCCAGCATTCCATAAGCGAACGCTTCCGACCCGACGTTCGGAGCCGTGTAGAATTCGCGCAGACTGACCGGCTCATCCGAATCAAATCGGATGCCACCGTCCTCGCCGACGGCAAGCCATTGCCGACGCAGAGGATGGTAGATACTGAACTCGGTGATGTCGGAAAACACACCCATGAGAGATATCCTGTATGCGGTAACGTCCCTATCACCGTTTTGTTTACCACTTATCACGAAAATGTCAACAGGTTTCTTGGGTATGGCGTGTGCGGACAAAGCTGTGCCGTAGCTTGGGATTGCAAGCTATGGCATTGATAATGAAAGAAAGACTTATGCGAATTGCGCCTTCAGGTTCCTGATTTCTCTGAGCGACAAGCCATAGGCTGTGCCAAGCTCCTTTTCAGAACCATGGGTTGCTTCCAGTCCGGCGATGCCATCGACATCGGCAATGGCGTCCTTCACCAGAATCAAATCCATGCGGCTAAGTTTTACGGCGTGATGGACGTAGTCCTGGAAGGCTTCCATCGCCAACGGAAACAACGGCGTCACCAAATCGATCATCGCTTCGGCATAAACCCTGATTTCGTACTGCGCATGGCTGTCAGCACGTAACCTGAGAAAATTCATAATGTTAAATAAATCATTTTTCCAATAGAATTCGGTATATGCGGACACCGGCATGACGGCACGGGCTGATTCCCGAGCGATTCCAGGAAAATCATCATCCAAAAGCGGCGCAAGGTACGGAGTCCCATAAGGTGTATACAGCAGTTCTGTGCTGTTTTCGTGAAGTTCGCGGTCGCCGAGCAGAAGTTTGTAGATTTGATACGACTGGTCGGCTGCCGTTTCCATAAGCCAGCGAACGCCATCCTTGCTTTTATCGGAAACAATTCCGGCACGTCCCTGCTTGTTGTCAACCGCCTGAGGCTGGATGTGCTCGAAATCCGGTAGATAAAATTCGTCTGACATCTCACTGAATCTTGCGGAAATTTCATTAACGTTAGCGGTTCTATGTCTGATCCATTGTCGCGCAACAAAGATCGGCAATTTAATATGAAATTTCACTTCGCACATCTCCAGTGGCGTGGTATGGGAGTGACGTAATAGATAACGAATAAGCCCACGGTCATCATTCACGCTTTTGGTGCCTGCGCCATAGCTAACCCGCGCTGCTTGTATAATGGCAGCATCAGAACCCATGTGGTCTACGAGAAAAATAAAGCCATGGTCCAGAACCGGACGATACCTGGGGTCGTCACCAAACACATTTCTATCAGTCATTTTTAGCTTTTCCTATTTTGCTTTGTCATGCCCTTGTCAGTCCACTGATATCCGGATACGCCAACGTCAATACTGCGATGAACCGCTTCCACTCCTCGGCAATCAATTCATCGCCCTTGCAAATTTTTGCGAGTTCTTTCCAATAGAATTCGTCGCAGCGTACTGTGGCAAGTTCCGCATGCAACTGACGTATGACATTGTTGAGTTCGGTGATTTTCTCTGCCTGCGTTTCGATCATGCGTTCTTCAAAAGTTTTTCCTCGATATGGACGCATGACAAAGTTTGCTTGTTGAGGAGCCATGAAAAAACCCGTCCATCAGTCAACAGGGAAAAAGCCGCAAAACGTTCAAATCAGCACCAGGGCTGCATTAAGTTCATGGAAAAATGCTGTGGCGGCGACGATAATCATCTCACGCATTTTTTTGGCATCGAGAATTAAACAGGCGTTCATCAATGTATAGGCAGGAGGGTTGTTCAGAAATAATTCCAAATCAGCACCGGACACAACCTGTTCCCGTCCAAAAAGGTTGATGAATTTTGCCATAATTATGTATTGATGAGGAATATTCGATGCCTCAAGATCACCAATTATGTCGTCCATGATTGTCTGGGTGTGCATGCGTGTTATGCGTCTCCCTCTTTCCGAATGTATTTAGGGAAACGACATAGAAGTTAGGTTACTGTACAATTGAACAGACCCTTGTCCTTCATCGTTTTTCTGCGCGGCGGAGACCCCTGCCTTCAGGCAGGGGAGGAGCCGCGTCTTTCTTGCTATGCATAACATCTCCATGAATTATATGTCAGGAGTTTGCAGTCAGCCGGCTT
>Ga0302320_10023006_pt1 | contig 12262 bp, 7 predicted proteins | sample Bog_T0_3_FD_202130 | JGI IMG/M metagenome (GOLD analysis project Ga0302320, IMG submission 202130) | Peat permafrost microbial communities from Stordalen Mire near Abisko, Sweden - Bog_T0_3 | ecosystem: Environmental > Terrestrial > Soil > Wetlands > Peat | place: Sweden: Abisko, Stordalen Mire...
CGGTGTTGACCGGAACGGGGCCATTTCGCATTCATCCAGGAGATGCGCCGTTCACGCCGCCCGGTCATCCGTGGCCAAGCCCCAATAACGCCCGGCGGGTCAGGGAAGCTGCTGCAAGCGGCGCCTCGGCGCCTTCGCCCATGCCTGGTTTCAATCGCGGGCCGCGCGCTGAGCAGATCGGACCGATGGTGGATGAGGCGCATTTCATGATTCGATTTGTGGCGAATGTCGATGGAGGCACAACCGATGCGTCCTATCACCTGCCGGCCTTTTACGAGCTGTGGGCTCGCTGGGGACCCCTGGAAGACCGGGCATTCTGGGCCAAGGCGGCCGATGTGAGCCGTGAACTGTTCAGCAGAGTCGCGGGGCCGGCGACCGGGCTGACGCCAGACCGGAATCACTTCGATATGACCCCGGTTGTGGGCCGCGACGGTTTGCCGACGCCTTTCAGTTACGATTCCTGGCGCAGCGCCAGCAACTGGTCGGTGGATGATTCCTGGTGGGCCAAGGACCAGCGCGAGACGGTTCTAAGCGGACGGATTCAGAACTTTCTTCTCGGCCAGGGCATCGACAAATTCGCCGATCGCTACACGCTGGACGGCAACCCGCTCTCGACCCGGCATTCGGTGGGCATGGTGGCGACCGCCGCTGTTGCCAGCCTTGCCGCACCGACAGGGCCGGTTTCGAAGGCCTTCGTCGATGCGCTTTGGAACACGCCGGTTCCCGCAGGCGAGCAACGCTATTACGACGGCTTGCTCTACCTGATGAGCATGATGCACTGCAGCGGGAACTTTTGGATTATTGAAGCGCCCTACCAGCGAAGGATGGGCAGCAAGCTGGAGTAATCGTCGGTCCACAGATGGACCTTGGGATCTTTTGCGGGCTGCCTTGCCTGGCTTTTCACGACCGGGTTCGCGAAGAAGTCGGCGTTGTTGCTCAGCAGCATCCATGTTGCGGTATACTCGCCGCGTTTGTCGTTGGCAAAGCTCGAAACTCGCATCGCTTTCATTCCGGCGGCTTGGGCGAGCAACGCGACCTCCGGTTCAAGATCCACGTGCTGATTTGAAATGTGAAAGGCCAGGATGCCTCCTGGCGCGAGGTGGCGCTTGTACAGGGAGATTGCCTCGGTGGTGAGCAAGTGGAGCGGGATGGCGTCGCCCGAAAATGCGTCGATGACCAGGATGTCGAAGTTTTGCGGAGGTTCGTTCTTGAGGGAATTGCGGGCATCGCCTTCGACGATGGTGATCTGCGCGCCCGATTCGCGGATATAGGTAAAGAGATTCCGGGCGATGGGCTCAACGGCGGGATTGATCTCGTAGAATCGGATCCGATCGCCGGGCTGGCCATAGGCAGCAAGGGTTCCCGCTCCTAACCCGACCACTCCGATGTTGCGCGCGCGGCCCGCGCAGCACAGGCGCATCGCGAGGCCGACGCCGGAATCTTCAGCGTAATAGGTTGTGGGCGTCCTTCTCAGTTCCGGCGAGAAGATTTGCGTACCGTGCTCGATGGTGCCGTTGGTCAGTGTTCTTTCGATTGATCCCGGATAGCCGAACGACTGCTTCACGCGCAGACTGCCATAAAAGTTTCGAATCGCCAATGGGGTGTTGCGCTGGTATGCCACATGCAGCATGACGACCAATGCAAGCAGCAGCGTGCTGGCAGTTGACCAGAGAAGGCGTTGTGGCCAACCGCTGCTCCAGGTGACCGCGAGCGCCAGCAGCGCGGTGACCATGAAGGTAAGTGCGATGTCGTAATTGAAAGAGAAGATGAGCGGCGCCGCAATACCTACAAGGAACGAGCCAAGCGCGCCACCGGCGGCAAACAACAGATAAAAGAGTGTGGATTCTGAGGGCCGCTGGGGTCGCAGCGCGTAGGCCTCGGTGTGGCAGAACAGGCAGGCGATAAAGACTTCAAACAGGAAGAATGCCATGCTGATGCGGATAGGCACCGACATGTCGACCTGCGAGAGCATGTAGCCCAGCCCGGCGAGCATGACCACCAGAAAGCGCGTGACGATGCCTCGCGGCAGCAGGCGCGGAAACTGGAAGGCGAGAATCAGCGTGATGAGATAGGCCGCGAGCGGGAGAATCCAGAGCAGGGGGATGGCGGCGATGTTCTGGGTGAGATAGCTGGTGACGGCGCTCAACTGCATGGCTGCACCCATGGGCAGCAGCACCCAGAGAATCTTGTGCGGAAGAGGGCTCGGCTGCAGATCTGATTCATCTTCCTGTTGAGCCTGCACAGCAGCAGGCGCTTGCGAGCGGGTTCTCCAGGCAAGCGTGGCGGATACGAGTGCGAATGCGGCGAACCCGCAGCACCACGCGAGACGCTGCGCTTTAAGGGTGCACCAGGGCTCGATGAGCGTGGGATAAAGCGCCAGCGCAAGCAGGGAGGCAAGATTCGAAAGAGCAAACAGGCGATAGGGAATGCCGCCAAGTTCAAGCCGCGCAAGCCACACCTGCAGCAGCGGGCTCGTGGCGCCCAGCATGAGGAAGGGAAGGCCGATGGAAAGACCCAGCGCGGCAAAGATGGATGAGACGGGATGAGCGGCGCTGAAATCGGACGAATGCGCGGACCAGAGGATGGCCGAGGCAGTGGCAAGCAGGAGCAGTGCGAAATGCACAACCCAATGCGAACGATTTGCGAGCCAGTGAGCGTAGAGATAGGCGGCGAGCAGAGCTGTCTGGAAGAAGACCAGGCACGTGATCCAGACCGCCGAGGATCCGCCGAATACGGGCAGGAGTTGCTTGGCGGCGATCGGCTCGACAAGAAATAGCAGGAACGACGAAAGGAAGACGGTTGCGCCGAACAGCAAGTGGGAGGGTCGGCCGGGCTTGGCGTGGTTCTGAGGTGTGCCGATGGTTTCGTTCATGGAATGCCTTGGGCAGACGAGTTCGCGCGACTGCGTTGAATCACGCAGCAACTGATTGCTTCAAAAGCGGATGCTATCACAGGGGGAGTGGGGGCACAGATCGCAGCGGAGTCTTGTGCGGAAATTGCTGGTGCCGGCTTGCGGAGGCTTACGCGCGATCGGGTGGGGCTGTAGGTTCAGCCGCTTCCGAGTCCGACCAGGAAGAGTCGTCGCTATCGGAGTCCTTGCGGCGCTGTTTCCTTCCTTGAATCATCACCAGGGCAAATGCGGCTAACGACAGCGCTGCTGAAGCGAGAACGCTGTTCATTCTGATAGGGTTCACTTCATGAACGCCAACCTCCGGAGAGTCGTCGGCGGCGGTCTGCGTCTCGTTTCCGGCAGACATGTTCAGCTGGAACTGAATGGTTGCGAGCTGACCTATCTTGAGCGAATTCGGGGCCGGCGCGGTATAGGTACTTGTCAGGAGTCCGGTGCTGTCCTCGCCGTTGACCGCCCAATAGGACCAACTGATGCCCGGTTGGGCGCGGAGATAATCGACGAGGGCTGAGAACCACTGTCCCTGGCTACCGGGCGTATTGCTCGCAATATCCTTATCAACGTTGGTGGTGCCAAACTCGCCCAGCCAGACGGGGGCAATGTTGTTGATGCTCAGATAGGCCCAGTGCTTCTTCCACAACTCCTGCAGGTTCGCAACTGTTGTGGAATTCGTGAACCACGGTTGTGTGGACACGTCCGGGCCATAGTCGTGGGCCGAGTAAACCAGGTGGCCAGAATAGGGCAGTTCGACGGGGAATTGGCCCGCGCCTTCCAGGTTGCCGCCCTGCCAGTTGCAGTCCCCGCTATAGCAGTCCACGCCTTCCACAATGACCAGCAGGTGTGGATTGATATTGAGGACCGCCATCGCGGCGCGGCCGGCGGCCTGGGGCCAGTTGTGCTCCGTATCCGATACGGAGCATCCGCCTCTGGATGTGTCGCCAGTCCAGCAGGATCCGGTGGGTTGACCGTTCACCATCGAGTAGGGTTCGTTGCGAAGGTCCACGCCGATCACGATCGGATTTCCGCCCGCATCGGTGAAGCTTTGGTAGCGCTTCGTCAGCATCTCCCAGTCCGCAATCCAGTTGCTTTCCGGGTAGGCACGCGTGTACCAGAGTCCGTTGGGTTCGTTGCTGTCTCCGGCATCGGAGCGATGGTCGTCGAGGATCACCTTCAGCCCCTCGGTTCCGGCCGCTGAAATGATCCTGTCCATGATCTCGAGCGAGTTCAGGCCGGCAAGTTCGCTGTTGATGGCGCCCGGAGTTTTATCGAACGGGGGAATGATGGGGTTCTCGACCATCTGGTTCGAGAAGGGCAAGCGAATCGTGTTGAAGCCATTCAAGCTGATGGTGTGGAGAATCTGGCGGTAGTCCTGGTCTCCGAGGCCGTGAACAACCTGGTCCCTGGTCTCAAATCCAAACCAACTGATCCCGGCGATTCTCACGGTTCTTCCGTGGGCGTCCAGAATCCGGCTGCCGCTGGTGTGCCAATATCCCGCGCCCTGGGCGCAAACATTTGCAGGCGCGGAAAAGAGCGCGAGAACGGCCATCAAGAAGCCCGCCGAAGCCAGCGTGAAATGAGATCGATCCGCAACTGCCCGATTCTTCAAAGCCTTCTTCATATGCCCTGTCTTCCTGCTCAGGCTGTCTGAGAGCAGAGTCATATAAATCATATCGGTGCGATCGGCAGACGGAATATCCCACAATGACCGGATTTAGCTGCAACTTGGCAAGATTCTTGTGGAACTTTTGGGTGATTACCCCATGCGCGGCCAACGGAATGGATAGTTGAAGGGGAGGGATTCTGGTATGGGCGTTAGGCTGCGCGATATGTAATTGATTTAAAGCTGGTTAATCGTTCTCTTTGGAGAGAAATCACATCAATGATACTAAAAAGTATGATACTAAATAGTATCGTATTATTTAGTATGATATGATTTGGTGAGATGGGAAGCCCATTTCAATTCGGACGGGAGCTCGGCATGGGAGCCCTCGTCGACCGCGCGGCCGAGGTCGCCACCGTCGAGCAGACGATTCGCGAGGGTGGAAAGCTGTTCCTGGTTGGGCCGAGGCGCTTTGGAAAGACGTCGATTCTGAAGACCGCGGCGGACCGTCTCGCGGCAGATTCCGCAATTGTGTTGCGGATCGACGCGGAGAGCTATCCCACACTCGACTTGCTGGTGACCGGGATCGTGACCGGCGCCGCCACGCACTTGAAGGGCGGGGTGAAGCGGGCCGGAGAACAGATGCGGCGTTTCTTTCAAAGCCTGCGGCCCGAGTTGGATTACAGCCTCGCCGACGAAACCTGGAGCGTGAAGCTGGGCGTCGATTCCAACCGGCAGGACCACACTGTTCTTTTGACCGAAGCGCTGAACGGCCTTGAGAAACTTGCGCAGGCGCAGCCTGACACTCGGCCGGTGGGGTTGATCATCGATGAGTTCCAACGCGTGATTGAGCTGGGCGGAAGAGTTGCGGAGGGCCAGATTCGAGCCGCCATACAGACGCACACGCGCGTCGGGTACGTTTTTGCGGGTTCAAAGACGCGATTGCTCAATGACATGGTGACTGACGCGGCGCGGCCCTTCTATCGATTGGGCAGCAAGATCTTTCTCGGCGTCATTCCGCGCCAAGACTTCAGCCGTTTTCTGAAGGCAAAGTTCATCGAAAGCGGCTTCTGCGTTGAGGACGCGGCGATCGTCCGCCTCCTCGACCTGGCCGAGGATGTGCCCTATAACGTGCAGATGCTGGCGCATGCCTGCTGGTCTCGACTGAGAGACGATGGAACTGCGCATGCCCCTTGCCTCGACAAATCGCTGGTGGACGCGACCCTGACGAACCTCGTTCGTCAGCAGGACCCATTCTTTACCCAACTCTGGACGACGCTCACCTCGATTCAGCAGCGAACGCTCCTTGCCGTCGTAGAACAACGCGGCGTCAATCTACAGTCCACCAGGACCTCGCAAGCTATCGGCCGCGGACCTGGAACCATTCGCAAGTCGCTTCTGTCCATGATCGCGAGCGGGATTCTGCGCGAAGACAGCCAAATGAATTCAACCCGGATGCTGTTCGAAGATCCGTTTTTTGCGCACTGGATTTTGCTGACCGTCATGGCGGCGAATGGGATGAGGGTATCGCCAATCGTCTGAAAGCGTTCCTCCTTTCCGTTCTAGCCCGGGTTGGCACCCGGCGTTCAGCAACTCAAATGCGAGTCCCTGCGTCTTAAGGAGCAGAACTCGCTTCCAACAAAGAGAAGAACCTAACCCGCCGGGATTTGCAGTGATCTATGAGTCATGGATGAACCGTGGCCACAAGCAATCCTCTTGTCTGAATTCGGCCAGGAGCCCCACTGCGTGCATGAACGGAGAGCATAGATGAACGATCAAAGGGCATGGGTACGGCGGTGTACGAGCATCGGGACGTTGGGATTCGCGGCTGTGATGGGAATGACAGGATGCACCGCAGTCAGGGTGAAGTTAGGGATGAGGGTGCATCTGGACAAGCTGCCCGTGACGACGATCGAGGCGAGCTTGCCGATGGGTGCGGCGATTGTGCCCGGGACGACGTCGCCCTTGGTGGCGACGTTCACCGATGCGAGCGGCAAGGTCTGGGTTACCGAGGGAAAGGGCAAAGGCAAGATCCTGTGGTCCGACCTGACCGTGACGCCCAGCGTGGTAACGGTGAATAAGAAAGGCGTGCTGAGCCTGGCGCACGACCCGCGGAAGAGCGATGGCAAGACCGGGCAGGTGGAGATCTCTGTCCCGAGCCACCCGGAACTGCACGCGTCGCTAACTGTCCCGGTGAGCTACAGGTATCCCTTTGCGGCCAATTTCAGCGGAGCCAATGGAATGCCGGGAAGCGATGGACTGAATGGAATGGATGGCACGTCGGGTTTGAGCGGCTCTGTCGGATCGTGCGTTCCGGACAGTAGTTCGGCAGGAGGAGATGGGGGCAATGGCAGTGACGGCACCAATGGTGGCAATGGCGGCGATGGCGGCAACGGCGGCGATGCGCCTGCCGTAAAAGTCATGATTGCATTACGTCCGGGCGCTAACCCCCTGCTGCAGGCCGTTGTAAGCGCACCGGGTCGAAAAGACCGGCATTTTCTGGTTGACCCGCAAGGCGGCTCGCTTACCATTGCGGCCAATGGAGGGGCAGGAGGAAGTGGTGGTAACGGCGGAAAAGGCGGTAGTGGCGGCGCCGGCGGATCGGGCGGATTCGGCTGCCCGAGCGGCTCGAGCGGCAGCAGCGGATCGAACGGCAGCAACGGCATGTCTGGAAGCAACGGATTCCCGGGAAGTGACGGCGCTATTACAATTGTTTACGATCCCGCAGTGAAACCGTTCCTGGGGGCAATCAAGACGGCTAAAGGTGCACCGGCACCGGTGTATCAAGAGGCTCCCGTTGCGCCCCTCTGGTAGTGTTCCGCATCCATGCGGTCCGCCTCCGGGTCGCTCTAAATCGCAGCACCGGCGGGTAGGATGTCTTCTACATCGACCCATTGCGTGGGGTAGTTGCCGGTGTAACAGGCGGTGCAATAGCCGGTATGCTCTTCGCCGTCGCAACTCTTCAGAAGGCCCGCAAGAGAGATGTAGGCCAGTGAATCGGCTTCGATGAAGCGGCGAATCTCTTCGACGGAGTTGTTGGCGGCGATCAGTTCGCGCTTGCTGGGGGTGTCTACGCCATAGAAACACGGTGAGATGGTGGGCGGACAACTGATGCGGAGATGGACTTCCTTTGCGCCTGCGCCGCGCACCATGCGGACGATTTTGCGGCTCGTGGTGCCGCGGATGATGGAGTCGTCGATCAGGATGACGCGCTTGCCTTCGAGCAGGTTGTGGACCGGGTTGAGCTTGAGGCGAACGCCGAAGTCGCGCACGCGCTGTTCCGGCTCAATAAATGTACGGCCCACGTAGTGGTTGCGGATGAGGCCCATGCGGAACGGAATCCCGGCTTCTTCCGCATAGCCTATCGCTGCGGTGACGCCGGAGTCGGGGACGGGAACGATGACATCGGCAGGAACACCGGATTCGCGGGCGAGCTGGCGGCCCATCTGGTCGCGGCTCTCCTGCACCCAGCGGCCGTAAATGCGGCTATCGGGACGCGCGAAGTAGACGTGCTCGAAGATGCAACTGGATTGCGGAACGCCGCTGGCATACTGACGGCTGGTGACTCCGTCGTCAGTCACCATGACGAGCTCGCCGGGGAGCACGTCGCGATCGTATTGGGCGCGGAGAAGATCGAAGGCGCAAGTTTCGGAGGCAAAGACGACGGTATCGGGACCGTTGGGGTTCTTGATGCGGCCCATGGAGAGCGGACGGAATCCACGCGGGTCGCGGGCCGCGAAGATGCGGTCGCGGGTCATCATCACGATGGAGAATGCGCCCTCAACCTGGCCAAGCGAATCGGCGATGCAGTCGACCAGCGTGCCGGCCCTGGAGTGGGCAATGAGCTGCACGATGATTTCGGAATCTGAAGTGGTCTGGAAGTAGGCGCCGGCACGCTCAAGGCTCGCCCGCAGGTTGCCGAGGTTGACCAGGTTGCCGTTGTGGGCAATAGCGATGAGGCCCTTGGTCGAGTCGACGCGAATGGGCTGGGCGTTGAGCAGGGCCGAGTCGCCGGTGGTGGAATAGCGCGTGTGGCCAATGGCCATGCTGCCGGGCAACTTGGCGATCACATCGTCCGTAAAGATTTCAGAGACGAGTCCCATGCCCTTGATATTGGCAAGTTGCTGGCCGTTGGCCGTGGCAATGCCGGCGGATTCCTGGCCGCGATGCTGCAGGGCATAGAGACCGAGAAAAGCCTGGCGCGCCGCGTCGGGATGGCCGTGAATGGCGACCACACCGCATTCTTCGTGCAGGGTGTCGCCTTCGGCGACAGGGATCAGGGAACAGGGATCAGGGATCAGGGATGGTGCGACCGATCTTGTGCGAGTTTCGTTCGACTCGTCCGCGATGCCTTCGACCCCTTGAAAGAGGCGCCGGGTCATGCGGTCACCTCGTCGTGGAGTGTGGCTTCAAGAGCGCTTGCCCAGGGCTGCTTGAGATCGGCTAGAGGGGCGGAGATGAAAGGCTCGCCGTCTACCTTGATTTCAAGGCGGTTGCCACCGGTTGTGCCGATGCGTGTGGAAAAGAAGCCGGATTCGCCGGCAAGCTTCTCGATGGCGGATACATTGCTGGGGTGAGTGGTGGCCAAGATAGTAGACGCTGGCTCGGCAAAGAGGCCGAACAGAGGGTGGGCCATGAGCGATGGTTCCTGCGCGACCGTTGCGCCGATTCCCAGAGGGAAGGCTGCCTGCGCGATAACGACGGCGATTCCGCCGTCAGAGACGTCGCATGCGGAGCGGAGCAGCTTGCGCTCCGCGAGGCTGGCGAGGAGGGTATGGAGATCGGCTTCGGCTTCGAGGTCGAGTGGCGGGGGCTGGCCCCAGATGCCGCCTAGCACCACATGGGCAAACTCCGACGAGCCAAAGACGACGAGCGCCGCACTCGCGGCGGCCTCGGTGGCTTCTGCTTTCTCGGGAATGAAGGGCTCGGGCTGATAAAGAGGGAGCGGGTACTGGCTGATGGGCAGAGGTTCAAGGGGAACAGCCAGCTTGGGGTCTGGTTCCTGATCCTTCGGGATGGGCCACAGAAGCACAATCGCGTCGCCAGCCCGCTGGAAGTGAGAAGGGACTGCCTTGGTGACGTCCTCGAGAATGCCGACGATGCCGAGGACGGGCGTGGGATAAATGCCCTCTCCGCGGGTTTCGTTGTAGAGCGATACATTGCCGCCGGTGATGGGTGTGCCGAGGGCGATGCAGGCTTCGGCGATGCCGTCGATGGCGGCCGAGAGCTGGGCCATGATTTCGGGCTTTTCCGGGTTCCCGAAGTTGAGGCAGTTGGTGGCCGCGACCGGGGTTGCGCCGGTGCAGGCAACCTTGCGGGCAGCCTCGGCTGCGGCGTGCATGGCGCCTAATTTGGGATCGAGCCAGGCCCAGCGGCCGTTGCCGTCGAGTGCCATGGCAAGGCCGCGCTCGCCGGCCGGCTCTTCGCCTGGAACCGCTGGCCCGGGCCGCGGGCCACCCGTGCCTTTGATGCGCATGACGCCGGCCTCGCCGCCGGGGCCGATCACGGTGTTGGTCTGGACCATGCTGTCGTACTGCTCATGAACCCAGCGCTTGGAGCATACGTTGGCGCTGGCCAGAAGCTTTTTCAGGTCCGCTGTGTAGTCGCGGTCTTCGCCAAGCTTGGCCAGGATTTCGTCGGGCGGATCGAGCGGGACGGGAGCTTTCCATGTGCCGACAGGGCGATGGTAAAGCGGAGCGTCGTCTGTGAGCGACTGGTTAGGGATGTCGGCGACGAGGACGCCGTGATGGCGAATGCGGAGGCGCGGTTCCGGCTCGACTGTGCCGACAATCACCGCATCCAGACCCCATTTTGCGAAGACGCTGAGGACTTCTTCCTCGCGGCCCTTGATGGCGACCAGCAACATGCGCTCCTGGCTTTCGGAGAGCATGATTTCGTAAGCGGTCATGCCGGTTTCGCGCTGAGGGACGAGGTCGAGCTCGACGTCGAGGCCGACGCCGCCACGGGCACCCATCTCGCAGGTGGAACAGGTGAGCCCCGCTGCGCCCATGTCCTGAATGCCAACGATGGCGCCAGTGCGCATGGCCTCAAGGCAGGCTTCCAGCAGAAGCTTCTCCATGAAAGGATCGCCAACCTGGACGTTGGGACGCTTGGCCTCGGTGCCTTCGTGAAATTCTTCGCTCGCCATGGTCGCGCCGTGGATGCCATCGCGGCCTGTCTTTGCGCCGACATAAATCACCGGGTTTCCCGCGCCGGAGGCTTTGCCGTAGAAGATTTCGTCAATGCGAACCAGGCCGAGGGCGAATGCGTTCACCAGCGGGTTGCCGCTATAGCACGCCTCGAATTTGGTTTCGCCGCCGAGATTGGGCACGCCGAAGCAGTTGCCATAGCCAGCAACGCCGCTGACCACGCCCTCGACGATGGCGTGATTTTTGTGGACGAGGAGCTTGCGCTCTTTTGCGTCTTGAGCCGTGCTTTCGGAATCGGCCTCTTCAGAGATGGGGCCGAAACGGAGCGAATCCATGACGGCCAGAGGCCGCGCGCCCATGGTAAAGATGTCGCGCAGGATGCCGCCAACGCCCGTGGCCGCACCTTGAAAGGGCTCGATGTAGCTGGGATGGTTGTGGCTCTCGATCTTGAAAGCGCACGCCCAGCCGTCGCCTACGTCGATGATGCCGGCATTTTCGCCGGGGCCCTGCACGACGCGATCACTCTTCGTCGGCAGGCGCTTGAGATGGACCCGGCTGGATTTATAGGAGCAGTGCTCGCTCCACATCACGCTGTAAATGCCGAGTTCGGTGAGAGATGGGACACGGCCCAGGGCAGTCAGAATGCGGCTGTACTCATCCGCGGTGATGCTGTGCTGGGCCAGCATCTGCGGAGTAACCGCAGCCGACGAGGGCAGAACTGCAGAGGAGGCGGGGGTCATCACGGTTGCCTTCATTGTCGCACGGGATTCACAATCGAGACGCCGAAGAAGGATGTGGAAAGCCGGGCCGAAAAGAACGAAGGAATGGATCGTTCCAGCCAGAATACACACTCAAGTGTTTTGGCGGCCAATTCAATGCTTCCCTCCAGCTCGTTGAGCCGCCGAGCGAATGTAGCGCCGCCGGCAAAGGCTGTGCGATACTTTTTGAAGCAGACTCCCACCCCCAGCCGGGATGGCGGAACTGGCAGACGCAGCGGACTCAAAATCCGCCGATCGCAAGGTCGTGGGGGTTCGACCCCCCCTCCCGGCACCAACTCATTCTATTTAGAATCAATAATTTACAGGATTTGTGATCTCCCGCCCTTGTGGTGTGCGGATGGAAGGTTGCCTGATTCTGGCGTATTTGCACCCAACAATCCCTCCTAAACGGATCCAATAAAACCCCGGCCCAGCGTATCTGTTCACCGAAAAGTAACTGCCGAGGAGGCGACAACCCGACAGGACCCCGCAAGACCGGGCCGAGCCGTATCTGGAAACGCGCTTCGGGCTATTGGCGTAAACAGAGAGTTCCGCTTCTGCCGATCAGCGAACACGAGCTGAGCCATTCGGATCGACCTCGAAGAGAAGCTCGCCCCAGGGCGTGTCCGCAGCGGTTCCACTGTCACTTCGCGCAGAGTCTTCGTAACCGGCCGGCTGAAGCTCCGGCTTGGAGTGCCTGGCAAGTTCCAGACGAGCGGGAACGAGACAAATCAGTCTGCCCAGGATTGCCGGCTGCCTCCGGTCTTGTCAGAACCGAATTCCACTCCACCGGTTCCAGAATAGCTGTACCCCGGAATCATTGCTCCAGAGTGCCATTTTCATTCCG
>Ga0302320_10023007_pt1 | contig 12261 bp, 10 predicted proteins | sample Bog_T0_3_FD_202130 | JGI IMG/M metagenome (GOLD analysis project Ga0302320, IMG submission 202130) | Peat permafrost microbial communities from Stordalen Mire near Abisko, Sweden - Bog_T0_3 | ecosystem: Environmental > Terrestrial > Soil > Wetlands > Peat | place: Sweden: Abisko, Stordalen Mire...
CTGCTCATGGGATTCAGCAAGGATGGTGGAATGCGTTGCGGGGATTGGGTAAAAGCGATCCATGACGACGCAGCGCTGAATGGTGTCGCTGTCTACCAGGCGTCGATGCTGGAAGGGGCTCCTGCGTTAATCCTCTTTCCGGCAGTAGAACTGTTGAAAACGTATCGAACTGTAGACTGGGAGCGGGTTTGATGGTCATGGGGGTTGTCACCAGATGGGTGAGTCGCCAAGGGAAGAAATTTCCGTCTATGGTTCGGAACTGGAGGCGTTTTCGGTGGAGACGCCGGGTGGTCGGATCCAGATTCGCTGGGATTACGAAGCCAGCGCCACCCCAAACGCGCAACTGGCATTTTTCGCCGAGTTTCTTGCCACAGCCGGAGTCTACGAGTCCTGGGTGACCAGTTGCCCACTGAGCTACACGAGCGGCAACGCATCCCAAAAGCGAGACGTTCTTGGCACCTGGTTCTTGTCGATTCTGGCCGGTCACCATCGCTACGCACATATCACTGCGCTGCGTTGTGATGGTGTCAGTCCGCAGATCCTTGGAATGAGCAAGATCGTCAGCGAAGACTCGTTACGCAGGGCGCTGGGTCGAATGAGCGCGGACCAGAGCCGGGACTGGCTCAGACCTCAGCTTCTAGCCAGTGTGCAAGCCGCGCTCGACTCTCCGTGGATACTGGACATCGACACGACTGTCAAGACACTGTTCGGCAAGCAGAGCGGCGCAGAGGTCAGCTATAACCCACACAAACCGGGCCGCCCCAGCCACGCATTGCATACTTATTTCGTAAGTAACTTGCGCATGGTTCTCGATGTCGTCGTATGTTCCGGCAAACAGCACAGTGCTGCCCACGCGCGTCCTGGACTGGGCGATGTCCTGGATAGCCTGAACAAAAACCAGCTGCCCGCTTTGGTGCGTGGAGACTGCGGTTTTGGCAACGAGCCGTTTATCGTCGAGCTGGAAAATCGCGGCCAGCCTTATCTTTTCAAACTGCGCCAGACCAGCGGCGTAAAGAAGATGCTGATGCGCCAATTCGCCCGCAAGGACTGGACGACACCGGGCCCTTGCGATCAGGGATGGAGCGCCGTGGAAGATACCCTGCGGCTTGCCGGCTGGGATAAGTCACGACGCGTGGTAATCCTGCGCCGCGCGGCCAAGTCCGATGTGGCGATTAGCAGAAAGTCTGTCGAAGGCCAGATGGAGTTGCTGCTTCCCGACGAGGAAGTGCAACTGTGGGAGTATGCGGTTCTTGTGACCGACAGCAGTTATCCGCTGGAATCCATGGCGCAACTCTATCGCGACCGGGCCGATGCGGAGAACGGATTCGACGAGTTGAAGAACCAGTGGGGATGGGGTGGTTTTACGACCCAGGACATAGAACGCTGCCAGAGTAGCGCTCGTGCGGTAGCGCTTGTTTACAACTGGTGGAGCTGGTACTGCCGCGCGGCCAAGCCTGAGGCCAGGATGGAGGCCATTACCAGCAGGGCTTTGCTGCTGGCCGCCGTGGGCCGAGCCACCAAGCATGCAGGACAGACGACGCTCTATCTGACGCCGATGCACGCTGCCAGGGCAACCCTGATGATCCTAATCGCCAATATCCGTGCCGCCCTAACCCATGTGAGGAAAGTTGCGGAGCAGTTGCCGGCGACTGACAGGTGGAAGACTCTGCTGGACTATATCGTGGCTAAGATCATCCCCCCTCGCCCCCGAAATCTCCTTCAAACATCTGCCCTTTTGCCGAGCAACTGCTGTTTTTAGGTTAATCCGTCCCGCTATCAAGAACGCCATGCGCAAGGGGCTTCCTCCGGCGGAACAGGATGCATTTGTGGTGTTGACGCAGGATCAAAAACTCTGGCGCAGCTACTTCGATGTGAGTACCGACAAGGATCCCTATGTCGTACTCATGGATGCTGTCGGCCAAGTACGCTGGCATGGTCATGGGGATGCAAAGTTTCTTGAGCCGCTGCTCGGTCCGGCACTTCGCTGAATGAACTTCGCGCGCCTCCAGGCCTCGAGGTATTCTTACTGCAGCTGCACTTCCACCACGGTGCTGCCGTGCGCAGGCAGAGTTACAGTCACGTCTTTCGACACTTTGCTCGCTTCCATTGTGAACGCGTCTTCGACCGCATGTTTGCCATTGTCCAGGCCGAGCTCTTTCCAAGTGGCGCGTAGTGTAACGGGCTTGCTGTCTAGATTGAAAAACGCGAAATACTCGGCATAGCCGCGCGCGCCCGGCGCGTTGATGGTGGCACGCCACACGCGCGCGTTTTCAAAGCCGGCGGGCAGACTTGCTGCTTCGAGAGGGAGGCTAAAGGTTGAAGCCTGGTCGATGAAGAGCACCGTCTGGTTGGTGAGCAGAGAACGCGTGTAGGCGTCCAGCTTGGTGAGGTTCGCGCCGATAATCAGCGGCGAACGGGCCACGGCCCAGAGCGTGAACTCGGTGCGCTCCTCGTCGGGAGTCAGGCGCGACTGGCGCGCTTCGCCCCAGCCGGGATGCGGTCCGAGGTAGCCAAACGGCAGCATATCCTCATCCGGCCAACTACCCGGTCCCACGTAAGCGACCCACTTGGCCAGGCGGTCAAACGCGTCTCTTGTACCGAATGGAAACTCGCCTGCGCCCGGCTTGTGCTCGGCGGTCCACACATCCCAGTGATCGTCGGAGATGCGCCACATCTGCGCTTGTTTGGCCACCTCCGCGGCATTCTCAAGCGATGTCGGACCGGGCGAAAGGCTCAGCACAATTGGCCGGCCCGCTTTGCGGATCGCAAGGGCAATCTGCGCGATTTCTGTGGGGCGGTACGGATGGTCGCTGATGCAATCGACCTTGATGTAGTCCAGGCCCCAGGAGGCGTACTTCTTGAGCATGGAGTCGTAGTACGCCTGGCCGGCGGCGTTGTCTTTCACGCCCCAGTTCCCGTCATCCCACGGGCAAGGGGAGTCCATGTCGGCTACGTCCGCGGCATGAAAGGTCGAGCCGGCAATGGGCAGGTTCGCCTTGACCACCTGGCGCGGAATTCCACGCACAATATGAATGCCGAACTTGAGGCCCTTGGAGTGAACCCAGTCGGCGAGAGGCTTGAAGCCCGCACCGCCTGCCGACGATGGAAACCGGCTGACCACTGGAATCAGAATTCCGTTGGCATCCCATAGGTACTTCCGCGTTTCAAGCGTCTTGGCGAAAGGGTCGTCCATGTACCAGCCTTCGTCGATGACCGCGTACTCCCAGCCGAATTGGCGCAGTCCGGCGAGAACCATGGCGTTGGCCCGGTAATCGGCTTCATTAATGGTCAGGCCATAGGCATCCCAGCTGTTCCAGCCCAGCGGCGGTGAAGGGGCGGGATTTTGTGCGGATAGGCGAGCCGTAAGGAGAAGGACGAGGGTAAAAACTGCGACGAGAAAAATGCGAAGACCTGCCATGCGGAAATCGTATACCACTCGCTGCCGGATAGGCACTCTGGAGAACGCGGGAGCCGGCGCCTCCTCCCGATTCTGCATCTCGTGCGATAAGCTTGAGCGGGGGGGTATTCTCCATGCGTTTTCGCGCCCTTGGCCGAATGGCTCTTGCGTCGCTGGCTCTGGCGTTCGGGCTTGGCCTGGTTGCCCAGCAGCCGTCTCTTCAGGAAGCGCCCAATCCGCCGCTGCCGGTGCTTCATGTCGACAACGGGCCTAATTCAGCCGATGCGCAGAAGCAGCATTATGTGGTGCTGGTGTCGCTGGATGGCTTTCGCTGGGACTACGCCAAACGGGACGGCGCGACGCACTTGCTGGCGTTGGGAAAGAAAGGCGTCTGGGCGCCGGAAGGAATGCTGCCCAGCTACCCTTCGCTCACGTTTCCCAACCACTTCACTATCGTCACCGGGCTTTATCCGGAACACCACGGGCTGGTGGCGAACAGCTTTTACGACGAGACCAAACAGGCGCGCTACGGCATCTCCGACGCGAAGGCTGTGACGGATGGATCGTGGTATAGCGGCACGCCGTTGTGGAGCCTGGCGGAGAGCCAGGGGATGCGCACGGCTTGCTTCTTCTGGCCTGGGTCGGAGGCGAAGATCGCCGGTTTTCAGCCCACGTATTACCTCAAGTTCGACGACAAGATCGATGACACGGCGCGCATTCAGCAGGTGCTGGCATGGTTGCGATTGCCTGCGGCTGATCGGCCGCATTTCATCACCCTTTATTATTCCGAGCCGGACCATGAGGGGCACGAATTCGGGCCCGACGCGCCCGAGACCAAAGCCGCCGTGGTCAAAGTTGATGGCCTGATCGGCAAGCTCAAGACGGGGCTGGATGCGACTGGTTTGCCCATCGACCTGGTGGTGGTGAGCGATCACGGAATGGTCAAAGTGGAAGGCGGATGGATAACGCTCGACCAATTCGCCGATTTGACGGGCTTCGATACCGTGGGGACGCTGCTTTATGGCAAGACCGAAGAAGATCGCGTGCGCGTGTACAACAGGCTCAAACAGGCATCGCCGCAGTTTGTCGCCTATCGGCGCAAGGATGTTCCGGCGGCGCTGAACTATAGTCAGAATCCGCGCGAGGGCGATCCGGTGGTGATTGCTACAGGGCCCTATGCGATCCGCGCGCACGGGCCGCCTGAAGGCACGCCCGACAAAGCTCCGATACCGGGGATGCACGGGTTCGATCCGCGCAAGATGCCGCCGATGAAGGCCAGTTTTTTTGCGGCTGGACCCGATATAGTTGAGGGAAAGACCGTAGCGCCGTTTGAGAATGTGAACCTATACCCATGGCTGGCGCACCTGCTCGGCCTTACTCCTCCCAAAAACGATGGGAGCTTGGATGTACTGGCCGGAACGTTGCGGGATGGCGGCGGGGATCGGTAGAAATGAATGCCGCGTGCGGAAGTTTAGAAGGAGCTTTGGAAGAATGAAAGTTGTTTTGGGTATCGACGGCGGAGGAACGAGAACCCGCGCGTCGATCGTTGCAATCGACGAAAGTGTGGCTCGTGAGCGGGTTTTAGCACATGCGGAAAGTGGTTCAATCAAGAGGCTGCGCGTTGGAGCGGAGGCGGCCGAAGCCAACCTGCGTGATTTGCTGAGCGCAGTGTATGAGCAGGCAGGTGTAACCAGCGTGACCGCAGCCTGCTGTGGCGTGGCCAGTTGCAGCCTGCCGGGAACCGTTGAATGGATCACCGCGGTGCTTCAGGAGTTTGGTGCGGAGCGCTGCGAAGTGGTGGGCGATGAAGTGATCGCGCTGGATGCGGCATTTCAGGGCGGGCCTGGAATTCTGCAGATTGCAGGAACCGGCTCGAACACGATCGGCCGCGCGCCGGACGGTAGTCGCGAATGCGCAGGCGGGTATAGTTCACGGCTCGGCGACGAAGGCTCAGGCTACTGGATCGGGCTGCACAGTGTGCGCAGGGCGCTGAATGCGTATGACCGCGAGGAGCCTACGCGGATTCTCGACAAAGTGGGCGAAATCTGGGGTACTTCCAGCCTTGAGGATTTGGTTAGCTTGGGCGACAGCACGCCGGGACCCGACTTCGCCGCGCTGGCCCCGGCAATCAATGAACTGGCTGAGGGTGGCGATCCGGTTGCATTGGGCGTATTGAAGCAGGCCGCGGCTGACTTGGTTGACTTTGTCCTGCTGGTACGGGCTAAGCTGCGCAAGCATCACGGAATTGTGGCCGAAGCTCCTGTTGCATGGACTGGCGGCGTGGTGGAAAAGATGACCATTGTGCGCGAGGCATTCTTTGCTGGGCTGCATGCAGGCGCGCCGGATATGCCGGTCTGCACGGAGGGGGCGATTGCGTTGAATGGGGCGCTTTGGCGGGCGAAAAGACTGGCTGAAGCGGGGGATTGAAGTTGGAGGGGATCGCGAACTGGGCTGAGTTGAGAGTCGAGGTTTCCCGCCCATTCGACAGAAAAAAGTCGAATGGACAGGGCACGGAGCAGTATTGGCGCTACTGGCAAAGCGGGGGCGGTGTTTTCCATCCGTTGAGGAACGAGGCGGCAAGCTTCCCGGAACTGTCCACAACGACCAGGTTGGCGGGCTGGCCGGCTTTAAGCGCGCCGGCCTGATCGCTGAACCCTGTCATGGCGGCTGGGTTGGCGGTGAGAAGCCGCAGGCCCTGCTCCAGCTTGCCTCCGGTGAAGGCCATGAAATTCGTCAGGGCCTTGTCCAGAGTCAACACGCTGCCGGCCAGCACGTCGCCCAGCGTGGCCTTTCCATTTGCCACTTGAACGGTGAAGCCGCCCAACTGATATGCGCCATCGGGCATGCCGGTGGCGCTCATTGCGTCAGTAATCAGAATGGCGCGCTCCGGCCCCTTGCAGCGCCACCAGATCTTCACCATCTCCGGCGTGTTGTGGATACCGTCGCAGATCAGCTCGGCGAAGAGTGAATCGGTTGTCAGCACGATGCCAAGAATGCCCGGCTCGCGGTGGTCCAGGGGGCGCATGGCGTTAAAGGTGTGCGTGGCGCTTACGGCTCCGGCGGCAATGGCGGCGCGGGTCTCCGCAGCTGTCGCGTTGGAGTGGCCTAGAGAAATGCGGACGCCTCGGGACTTGGCGTGGGTTGCAAATTCGAGTGCACCGGGGAGTTCGGGGGCTAGTGTCATCAGGCGGATGTGTCCCTCGGCTGCTTCGTAGAGACGGTCGAACAGCGCAATGTCGGGCTCGAGCAAAAGCGCAGGCGGATGAACGCCGCGTTTCGAATGCGACAGAAACGGGCCTTCGAGATGAATGCCAATGGGCCACGCTGCTGTTTGCGCCGAGTCAGGCGGATTGGCGATCAGCTTGGCTAGTCCTGAAAGAGAGCGTAGCGTTGCGTCGACGGGCGCGGTAACGGTGGTTGCCAGGTAACTGCCGGTTCCGTGTGAGGCAATCAGGCGGCCCATGGTCGTGAGGGCTTCGGGCGTGGCCTCCATTACGTCGTGACCTGCTGCGCCGTGGGTGTGTACATCGAAGAAAGCCGGGGATAGCGTTGATCCGGGAAAGTCGAAGACCTGGTTTTCGGGAAGGGCAGGGAGTTCAGCGGCTCGATGGGAGTCGATCGACTCGATTCGTCCATTTTCAATAACAACTACGGGATGGTCAACCAGGCTCGTCCCGTTCCAAAGCTTCTCTGCAGTCAGCACCGTTCGCATCAGAAAAGATTACTGCATCGAGGGCATCGAGCGCCCGCTGCGTACTGGATTGGCGGTTTGGCTGCTTCGTCGACGCCTAGTTGATGAGGAGCTTGCCTTCGGGTCCGCGTGTGCCGGCCTGGCGCTGCGCCGATTTCAGCGCTGCCTGGGTGGCGGCCAACTCGGCCTGGCAGGCCGTTAGCTGCGCGGAGATAAGCGCGAATTTCGACTCAATATACGTGCGCAGATCCTCGATGGCCGATTCGAGCCGGTCGTTGGCGGCAATCTGCTCTGCCTGGCTCATCTGCACGGTCTTGAGGTTGGGCAGAATCACGTCGGTGAGCAGCATGGTGAGAGAAGCAAAAGGATCGCTCATGAGAAGATTCTAAGCACAATTGAGCGAAAGCGCCTCATTACGGACGGTTGGCCAATGGTAACGGAGGAGTAAATCCAATGGGTTACGCATGCGGAACCGCCCACTCGGCTTGGCTGCGAGCAGAGTAACCGATTGTTGAAGCGCGATTGAAGGGGTTTTTGTTAAGGTTTTGCCATGTATACGAAGTTTTTCATTACGGTTGCAGGCGCTGCCCTGGTCGTTGGAGCAGGATCTCTTTCATGTCAAACCGTCGATCTGCCCACCAGCAAACAGCTGATTGGGGAGATTCCTGGGCTTCCGCAGCGGCTCAATAGCCTGCCGATGTCCATCGCTGTTTCTCCGGACGGACGGTACGTGGTTACCGTAAACGCCGGTTGGGGGACTTTCGAGTCGAATTACGAGCAGTCGCTGGCGGTTGAGGATACGCAGACCGGCGCTTTGGAGGATTTTCCCGACGACCGGACCCAGCCCCAAGCCAAGCAGACGCTTTACTCCGGGTTGGCATTCAGTCATGACGGGACTCATCTTTATGCGAGCATGGGCTCGATTACTGTGCCAGAAGGCGATGGCAAGGAAGCCACGGGCAGCGGCATTCTGGTCTACAGCTTCAAGGCGGGCAAAATCGCGCCGGAGCGGTTTATTAAGATACCGCTGCAGCAGCTTGCGCCGGGCCGTAAGACGAAGCTGATCGGCGGTGTGGATGGCGACAAGGGTGTGCCGTATCCGGCAGCAATTGCGCTGGTAGGCCCCTTCAAGAAGTATTCGGAAAAGTTGCTGGTGGCCGATAATCTTTCCGACGATGTTCTGCTGCTGGACCCTGCGACCGGCAACATCGAGAAGCGGTACGACCTGTCGGAGAGCGCTGCAGTGCCGTCCACTTTTCCCATTGCGTTGGCGGTTCCGCAGTATGGCGGGCGAGCCTTTGTGGCGCTCTGGAATTCATCGGAGATTGTGGAACTGGACCTGATCAACGGAGGCGTGGGGCGCAGATTGAATCTGCTGAAGCCAACGAGTCCCGTCAGGCCGGGCACGCATCCGTGCGCGTTCGAATTCTCGCCGGATAATGAAACGCTCTATGTGGCGCTGGCTAATCGCGACGCGGTAGCTGCGATCAATGTCGGTCCTGGAGAGGTGCACGGGCAATTCTCGGTGAAGGGGTATTTCGATACGCGGCTGCCGGGGCAAAGCTACTTTGGCGCGGAGCCTGAGGCACTGGCGGTGAATGGAGACGGCAGCCGCTTGTATGTGGCCAATGCGATCAGCGATGCGGTTGCGGTGATCGATACTAAGAAGCTGACTAAAGAGGCGGCGAAGAAGGGGATGGTGGAGCCGGACGGTTTTATTCCTACTGAATGGATGCCGATGGACCTTGCGTTTATTCCCTCTGCGACGGGCGGCAAGCTTTTTGTGGCTACCGCAAAAGGGAAAGGAACCGGGCCGAACAACCGTCCCCAGCCGGTAAATGAAGCAAGCCCGAGTTGGTTGCACAGGCCGACCACATACATCGGGACGCTGCTCTACGGCTCGCTGGCCACCCTAGACGCGGCGGAAATCGATAAGAGCCTAACGCGATGGACTTCCGTGGTGATGGAGTCGAACCGGATGAAAGCGGCGGAGGAGAAGATTGCCTTTGCGGGCGCGGAGCAGAGCCGGATCAAGCACGTGATTTACATCATTAAAGAAAACCGCACATACGACCAGATTTTCGGCGATCTGAAAAAGGATGGAAAGCCGGTGGGCAACGGCGACGCCTCGCTCACTATGTATGGCGAAACCATTACGCCAAATCTGCATAAGCTGGCGTTGCAGTTTGGAGTGTTGGATAACTTCTACGACTCGGGCGAGGTGTCGGGCGATGGGCATGTGTGGTCGAATGCGGCCATCGGCTCGGACTATCTTGAGAAGACCTGGCAGCAGTCGTATCGCGGCAGCCAGCGCTCGTACGACTTTGAAGGAGTGGTGGCCGAGGGGCTGCCGCTGTGGCAGAATATTCCCGATGTAAATGAGCCGGCCAGCGGCTATTTGTGGGGAAATCTGGCAGCGCACGGCAAGACTTACTACCACTTTGGCGAATTCATATCGACAAAGTTCTGCGATGCGGTGAAGACTACGAATCCGCAGCAGGGGCCGGTGCTTGCGGGTGCCAGTTGCGCGCATCAGTCGATTGCACCGGGTGAGGCGATTCCCGAGTCGTGGGGCGGCGGCGTTAACAAATGGCCGTGGCCGATTCCATTGATCGCTACAAATACTGCGACCAAGCCGGAACTGATTGGGCATTTTGCGGAAGAGGCGCCGGACTTCAACCTGAAAGTGCCGGACCAACTGAGGGTGGAGATTTTTCTGCGGCATTTGAAGGGCTGGGTTGCGGACAAAGAGCAGGGCAAAGACACCATGCCTAATTTTGTGATGCTGCGGTTGGGCAACGATCATACCGCCGGCACGCGCCCTGGCGGACCGACGCCCAAGTCTTCCGTGGCCGACAACGATCTTGCCGTTGGCCGAGCGGTCGAGGCAATTTCGCATTCGCCGTTCTGGGATGACACAGCCTTCTTCGTTCTTGAAGACGATGCGCAGGACGGGGCCGATCACGTGGACGCGCATCGCAGTTTGGCGCTGGTCATCAGCAAATATGCGCCGCACACTGCCGGTGGTGCGCCTTTTGTGGATAGCCGATTCTACTCGACGGTGAGCGTGGTGCGGACTATGGAGACGCTGCTCGGGCTGCCGCCGATGAACAACAACGACGCGCTTTGCTCGCTCATTTCCACGCTGTTTACCGGGCCTGGCGATCAAGCCTCATATGCTGCCGATGTTTCCAATCGGGAGAATGGGTTGATTTATACTGCGAACGCCAAGACTGCGCCGGGAGCAAAGGAAAGCTCGAAGATGGATTTCCAGCACGCGGATCATGCGGATGCGCAAAAGCTGAATGTGATTCTGTGGAAGGATGCGATGGGGGATAAGCCGGTTCCGGCAATGATCAAGGAAAGGCGGAAGAAGAGCGCGCAGGGCGACGACGATTAGGGCGCGTAAATCGGTTCCGCGCAATGTCGAAGTGCTTTCTTGGAATCGCTTTTTTGGTCGCGCCGGAAAGAACAACTGCAAAAGCAACCGCAGGTCCTTCGACTTCGCTCAGGATGACAGGTTTGTGGTTGCTCAGGATGACGGCGATCTTGGAGGTTTCAGCGTTTGAGGTTGAATCGTTAAACTATCCGCATGACAAAGCGAATCGGTGTGCATCTCGGGACTTCGGGCGGGGCTTCTAATGCCGTGGAGAAAGCGCGCGAAATTGGCGCGAATACATTTCAGTTTTTTTCGTCGAGCCCGCGCATGTGGCGCGCGCCGAAGGTGGACCCTGCGCAGGCTATCCGCATGAAGGCACTTCGTGCCGCTCTCGATGTTGGACCATTGGTTATCCATACAAGCTACCTCGTGAATGTATGCAGCCAGACGGCGGAGATTCGCGAGAAGAGTGTCGCTGCGTTTCGTGGGGAGATTGAGCGGGCGCTTACCTTCGGCGCTGATTACCTGGTGCTGCATCCGGGCTCGTGGAATGGGCTGACGCGGGACGAAGGGTTGCGGCTGGCGGCGGACTCGATCAAGCGCGCGATTGACGGCCTCAAGTGGGAAGGGACCGGTTTTCACATCCTGATTGAGAACACGGCGGGGGCGCAGTACTCGCTCGGCGGAAGCTTTGAGCAGGTGGCGGAGTTGGTGGAGCTGTTGAAGGCCTGCGGGCCGGTCGGCGTGTGCCTTGATACATGCCATACGCACGTGGCCGGTTACGACATGGTAAGCGACGAAGGCTACGCGAAGACGATGAAGCAAGTTGGGTCCACTATCACCTTCGACGCCGTCAAAGTCTGGCATTGCAACGATGCCAAGGCTGCGATGGGATCGAAGCTGGATCGGCATGAGCATATCGGGCAGGGAACCGTGGGCGTGGAGCCTTTTCGTCGCCTGTTGAACGATGCGCGATTTGCGCACGCGGCATTTATTGCGGAGACTCCGGTCGACGAGCCGGGCGATGAGGAGCGGAATGTGCGGGTGCTGAAAAGCCTGGTTGAACCGGCGTAAGTCTTCCGTGCTAACCTCGCAATTCCTCCCGAAAATAAGACAGTCCGCCACACTAAACGAATTCGCTGGCGATGCGTCCGTAGAAAGAGCTATCGTCTAAAATCACGGTTCGAATTCAAAGGAGATTGACGCATGAGAATGCTTAGCAAGAGCCTTCCCCTCATCCTGATGGCCGCGTTGTTCACGCCGCTGGTGTTCGCCCAGGCACCGGCCCAGAATGCTGCACCAAAGCCTCCGGACAGTCCTTCGAAGGTGCTGCTCGATAGCTGGAACGATGTTGGGCGAAAGCTGATCGCGATGGCGGAGGATTTTCCCGAAGACAAGTACGACTTTAAACCGAATCCGTCGCAGCGGTCGTTCGCGGAACAGCTCTTGCACGCGGCCGGTGGGAATTACTTCTTCATCGGCCCGGCCAAGGGGATGAAGCCGCCCACCGGCGACCCCAAACGGGCTGACTACGCGACCAAAGCGGCTGTGGTTGCGTTCGTCAAGAAGTCGTTCGCTGAAGGGGCGGACCTGATCAAGAGCAAGGGCGACGGGGGCATGAGCGACTTGTATCTCGATCCATTCTCGGGTGGACAGACACGCTTTTCTGACGGCGCCTGGGGATTCATTGAGCACGGCGGCGAGCATTACGGGCAGTTGGTTGTCTATTACCGCGTGGCGGGGCTGGTGCCTCCGGAGTCGCGGCCGAAGAAGTGAGGCCGGACAATTGATCGA
>Ga0302320_10023008_pt1 | contig 12261 bp, 11 predicted proteins | sample Bog_T0_3_FD_202130 | JGI IMG/M metagenome (GOLD analysis project Ga0302320, IMG submission 202130) | Peat permafrost microbial communities from Stordalen Mire near Abisko, Sweden - Bog_T0_3 | ecosystem: Environmental > Terrestrial > Soil > Wetlands > Peat | place: Sweden: Abisko, Stordalen Mire...
GATCGCGGTGTTGGGAACCGCGGTGGTCTACGGCACAGACGTGTTCTGTGCGATGGTCCAACGACCTGCCTTGGCGGCCATCGATGACCGCGCCCTGGTGGCGGTGATGGGCAACGTCCACCGTTACGGCGACCGGCGAATGCCGCTGCCCGGCGCGGTCGGGATTGTCGCCGCCGCCACAAGCGCCGCACTCGCCGCTGCTGCCGGAAAATGGACCCAAGCCGTGCCGGCGGCGACTGCTCTTGCCCTGCTGGTGGTTTGGCTCGTGCTCTACACGCGGATAAGCAAGCCGATCAATCGGCAACTCACCGCCGCGGCCGCCACCTGCGACATCCCACCGGATGTGCGCGCTTTGCAGGGCAAGTGGGACCGAATCATTAATGCTCGGGCCATCATTCAGGGCCTCGCAGTCGCCTCGCTGTGCATCACGCTAATGGTCTGACCGGCAGCATCAGGAAATCCGTTTACAACCAAAGGAACACAGATACCATGTCTCAGTTCACAAATTTCGGCAGACTACTGATGCGCGCCGCTCCGATCATGAATGCGCCGGTGGCCGCCTTGGCGAACTCCCCGCGCTTCGGCCGATTCCTGAGGAGCAACATCACGATGATCACCTATACGGGACGGCGCTCCGGAAACACATTCAGCATCCCGGTGGCCTACCGGCGCAGTGGCGACGAAATCGAAATCACGCCAAACATGCCCGACGCCAAGACGTGGTGGAGAAACTTTCTGGGCGATGGCGCTCCCCTGACGCTGAGTCTTGACGGAACGCAGCGCCCAGGACACGCGGTAGCGCAGCGAGACGAAAACGGCCATGTCACGGTCACTGTCCGGCTTACCAACTCATGACCGACGAAGATGATCTTTTCCCTGCATGATTCGAACGACTGGGCAGATGTGGAGTTCGGCTCTGGTAGCGGATAGCTTCGTGTCATGAGTGGCGTCCCCCGGATCAAATCCGGATAGCGACAGGAGAAAAGTGACCGTGGTATTGCGGAGACTTGCTGTGGTCCCGTTCGTCTTGGCGCTGGCAATGGTGTTCGCGCCGTCTGCGTGGGCCGACACCTACACAGAGCAGGTGGCGGGTAAGTTTCAGGCCCAGACACATGTGGTGGCTGACCCCGCCGCGAAACCCCCGTTGGACAACTCCGACGCAATCAACCAGCAGATCCTGGCCGGCTCGTGGACGTGGAGTTCCCGCCCGCCGATCTGGGTGGCGGCGGTCGCACCGGACCAGACTGGCGTGACGACACCGGACGCCATCCACGACATCATCTTGGGCCGCCACGCGGCGTTCAGCGGGGTCATCCTGGTAATCGACGCCAAGGGCTACCACGTGCGCGCCTATGACGTGCCGAAGGCGATCGCCGACAACGTGGACCCCATCCTGGGTCAGGCGGCCAGGAATCACCACAATGACCCATACGGTGCGACCAGCGAGTTCGTCCGCAATCTGGCCGCCGTGAACGTGGCTCATGGTGCACCGGCGACCACCTCTCCCACCGTCAACGCGAAGCACACCAACTGGACGTGGATGTGGATAATGCTGATCGCCATTTTTGCCCTGGTGGTTGGCCTGATCTGGTTGCCCGCACGAAATCGTAAGCGCCGCAAGGACGCAGAGGCGCGAGAGCAGGTCAAGCAGGACTTGATCGCCGCCGAATCCGACGTCAGCGATCTCGATAACACGATGGTCACCACGAGCGGCCCAGACATCAGCGCTGAGACGCTGAAGGCCAACTCCAGCCTGAGCGCCGCCCGCAAGGCGTACCAGGCAGGCGACTACGCCGCAGCCCGGGCACACCTCGGGGTCGTGCGGTCCACCGTGGCCAAGGCGAACCGGAAGCTGAACATCGTTGCCGTGACCTCAGTCCCGGAGGAGGACCGCAAGCAGGCCTCCGTGCAGACGAAAGACCCTGACACCGGTAAGACGGTGACGATCAACAACAACAACTACGCCACCGCGCAACAGCCGGGTTATCAGCACTATTACGGGGGCGGCTACTGCAACGGGATGTTCTTCTACCCCGGCTTCTATCCCTACCCATTTTGGGGTCTTGGTTGGGGTTGGGCCCTCACAGATGTCCTGTTGATGGATGCGCTGCTGGACGATCACTGGGGTGGCGACTACGAACGCGGCTTTGAGGCGGGCCAAGATTCGGCGACGGCGAATGCGGGCTATGACAGCGGCCAGAGCAACGACTACGACAGCCAGCAGGGAAACGTCGGCTTCGATGGGAGCTACCAGGACTCATCCTCCGGCGGCGGTTATGACTCCGGTGGCAATGTCGATTTCGGCGGGTTCGGTGGATCCGATTCCGGCGGTAGCTTCGACTTTGGTGGGTCCGATTTTGGCGGCGGTGGGTTCGACTCGGGCGGGGGCGGCGACTCCGGGTTCTGACCGAATCGGCTCGCACCCATAGGACCAGGTGACCGGATTTTCCCGCGTCAGTCGACGGTGTACGTCACCCCGGCGCAACGGCGGGCCGCCTGATCGGGCCTAGAGCACGGCCCGTTCGATGCCGTCGAGCATGTCGCGTAGGTCGTCAAGGTTCGCGTTTGAGTGAGTGGCTGGATCGGTTGTCTCGTGCGTGATGCGCCGCAGGACGTAACTGCATGGGCGATAGCAGACGATCTCGAAACCCAGCCCTTCTGCTCGCGCGGTCAGATCGGCAAGTTCTTTCTCGTCAACGACGCACATTATGTCTCTCCGGGTGTTCGTTGGCCCCAGTCTATCCTTCGGCGGCCCGCGGTAAGTCAACAACTGTTTCACCCGTAAGTCAACAACCGTTCAACTCCGTGCGGCCAATCAGAGGCCCCCCGGCAGAGCACCGCCCGTCGCCACCCACGGATTGGTGCCTCCTGCAGTTCGGGGCTAACTAGCGATTCCAGCCAGTTCGTGTGCCACCGCATCGAATGCGCGCAGCGTGTCGAACAGCGTCTGCGGGTCCTGAGAGTCCGGCTGGGTGGATAACTTGGCGGCGACCACCTCCGCGGCGCGGTTGACGTAGATCATCTGGCCACACATGCCCTGGCACAACACGACGTTGCGGCCCGGGTAGGGGAACCACACTTGGTTGCGGTACATCCCGCCGGGCATTCGGGTGTCATCGGGGCTGGCGGCGAACGCCTGACGCGAGTCGGGCCCGCCGTCGAGAGTGTCGGCGATCCACCCCTCCGGCACCACTTGCTGGCCGGTCAACGAGACACCGTCGCGCAAGAACAGCGACCCGAACCGGATCATGTCGGTAAGACAGGCGTTGATGCCGCCGTCGAATAGCCCGGTGCCGGCCGTGTCTACCCCGATGGTGGCATCGCATTGGGCGCCGATGCGGCTCCACAGCAGTTCCGACATCAGTTCGGGCATCCGCTGGCCGCCTGCGACCTCGCAGATCCAGCCGAGTACATCGGTTTCACACGAGCGATATTCGAACGGGCCGCCATGAGCCGACTTCTGTCGCAAGGTCAGCAGGAAGTCACACAACGTGGCGGGGACGTCCGGACTGCTCTTGGGCGCCCAGCCCATCGACTCGTCGAGGAGGTGTATCTCCGCGGTCGGGTGGAGGTAATCGTCTGAGAAGGCGATACCCGACCTCATGTCCAGCAGGTGGCGCACCGTCGCACCCGCGTAGCCGCAGTTCGCCAAGGCGGGAACGTATGCCGTGACCGGGGCGTCAAGCTCGATCGCACCGGCCCCGTGCAGCGCGCCGACGACGGCCGCCACCAGCGACTTGCTCACCGAGAACAGCAGGTGCCGGGTCTGGGCCGTCAGTCCGTCGAGGTACTCCTCGGCCAGCATCGACCCGCGGTAGGCGACGGCCCACCCGTCGGTAGCGGTGGTGGCCATCACCGCGCCAACGGTGGTGGCCGCCCCGTCAGTGCTGGTCACCGGAATCTCGGCCACCGGAGCACCGGCTGCGGGCAACGTCGCGGCCGGCCCGGTCCCGCGTGAGATTACCGCGGTCGGCACGAAGTCCTCGACGTGCTGGAATGACCACTGCGAATACGGCGCCGACAGCCAGTTGTCCAGTGAGATGCCGTCCGGGAGCGGCGGTGGATGCAAGCTCAAGCTCGTGCGACGAGCCGCGAGACGATCGGCGTGGCCGGCGCCAGGGGTGTTGAGGTGAACTTCGCCTTGAGGCCCGTGAGCCAGCGCCGGCAGCGTTCGGTGAGTTGGTAGTCGTCGGTCTGCAAGTGCCCGCGCGTGATGAGCACGCCGAGTTGGGCGCCCTCGCAGCGTAAGTCGCCAGGCGCCGCGACACGCATGTAGAAGGCCTCGGACTCGTCGAGCAGCGTGGCCGAGTCGTTGGCGAAGCGCGCAAAGGAGACGCGCCCTTCTTCGTCGAGGCGCCACACACCGGTGCGCGGCGTCGCGGTGAAAAGCTCGATATCCGGCGAGGTCTCCGAAATTATCAGCTGACCCCAGACCTCGTCCTCGCCATATCCCCGCTCCCAGCGCGAGTTGATCTCCTCGATGCCGAGCTCGTACTCCACGTCCATGTACTCGAGCAGGTGGAAGAGGAACAGCGGCATGTCGGCGTAGGCCTCGGTGGTCAAGTTCGTCATCGGGCTGGCGCCGCTCAGGCGCGGGTTCACCTCGCCCAGGTAGAGCTCGTCGGAGTCCAGGTCGTGCAAAAGGTCCACCTCGAAATACCCGCGATACCCCTCACGGCTCAGGATGTCGCCCAGCTTTCGCACCATTTCTCGCGCGGCGTGCGTCTGTGCCGGCGGCAGCACCCCGCGCCAGATGTCATTGCCGCACCAGGCGCCCTTGGTCGTAGTCAGCTCCGGGTAACCGACGAGACTCGTCATCGCGGGGCCGATCACGGTGCCGTGGCGGGTCACGGTGCCCTCGAGGCATACCTCGACATTGCGGATGCGCTTCATGACTTTGACTTCCTGCTGGCCCACCACGCCCGGGGCGCAGTGCTCCCAGTCGCGCTGACCGCGTACAAAGAACGTCCCGCTGCCGGCGTTGCCATAAGCGGCCTCGACGACGAGGTCGTCTCCCAGCCCGGCGTTTTGCGCAAGCGCCTGCAGCTCGTCGTAGGAGCCGGCTCGCCCCATCACGTGCGGCACGCTCGGCACGCCCGCCTCATCGGCTAGGCGCGTCATGATGGTCTTGGAGCCCAGGCGATTGCGCAACTCCGCCGGGGGGGCCATGACCTCGAGGCCCGCCTGATCCGCAAGGGCCTGAGTGTGCTCGTCAAGCATCACAAAGCACGCCTTGCCACCGGGCCCTCGTCGCGCGATGAACTCGAGTGTCTCGGGATCGCACAGGAGGTGGTTGCACACATCACCCATGCAGTCGAAATCAATGCGGTCGCGCCGCCGGGGCACGAACACCCGCGAATGTGCGCCCTCGAAAGAGTCAAAGTAGTTCAGGTAGAAGAAATTCCGTACCCAGCGGTCGACGCCTAGCAGGTTGAACGGCGTCGGCGAGATGAAGTACAGCGGCGTGGCGTTGGTGTGAAAGAACGCGCGTATGTCCGAGAGGCCATTCAGCGAGCGGCGCGGCGCGGGTCCCGGCCCTCCATCGTGCGCGATCACGCCGGCCACGGTGACGTCGACGCCTGGGGCGCTACGGTCGGCACGATGGCGGTGAGCTCAGATGCTTGCATGCCACAAGTGTGCACCTGTCTATGGTCGTGTGGGAGATGCGATGTTGGTAACATCGGCTGCACACTTCGTCGTCAGCGGGGTGTGGGTCCCAATCAGTGGAGATACCAGATGGCCGAGCTCCCATCGCACCCCAAGGGAATTGTGCTGGCCCACTTCATCGTCTCGAACGATGTCGAGCGCTCTCGGCGCTTTTACACCGAAGTACTCGGCGGCAGGGTGGCTTTCACCGGCGAGGGAGGTGACGAGGTGACATACGTCGCACTAGCCAACAGCTTCATCATCATCAACGGCGGCGGGGGCCCGACCGACGACAAGCCGACGGTCACCCTGGAGGCGCCGCGCGATCCCGACCGGGTCAGCAGCTTCCTCAATATCCGGGTTGAAGACATCAAGGCCGTGTACGCCGAATGGAGCGCCCGGGGTGCTCAATTCCTGACGCCGCCGAAACAGCATCAGTACGAGATCCGTTGCTACATGCGCGATCCCGACGGTCATCTGATCGAAGTCGGGCAAACCACTGACCCAAAGGGTGACTGGGCGCCCACGCATTGGCCATCGAGCACGTCGGAGTGAATGCCGAGATAACTATAGGAACGCGGCCCGGCAATGCCCTGGGCCGCCGTTGTTGGTAGTACGACGCCGAGGAGGTTTCGGTCATGACCACCGCGATCATCGGCACTGGAGGGCTCGGATCGGTCATCGCCCGCCGGCTCTCCTCAGGCGGCGAGACCCTGCGGCTCTCCAGCGCCAATAATGAGTCGGCACGACGGCTGGCCGCGGAGATCGGTCGGGCTGCCGTCGTCGCCATCGACAACCGCGACGCGTTGCAGGGCGCCGACGCCGTCGTCCTCGCGCTGCGCTTTACCGCGCTGAAGAGCGTCATAGACGAGATCGCCGACGGGCTCACCGACAAGATCGTGGTCGTGCCGAGCAACCCGCTCACCGTCGACGCACAAGGCAACGTCTTACGCCTCCTGCCGAAGGGCCAATCCTCGGGCGAGGTTGTAGCCGGATGGTTGCCGGCTGGGACGCGCTTGGCCATGGCGTTTGGCACCCTGTCGGGCGCTCTGTTCGAGTCCTCCAGCAACCGGTCACCGGAGCCAGCGGTCCTCTTCTACGCGACCGACGACGACCACGCCGGCGCGGAAGTCGAGCGGTTGATCCGCACAGCCGGCTTCGACCCGGTCAAGATCGGTGGGATCGAACAGTCGGGTCGACTCGAGGTTGGCGGCGACCTTCACGATCTAGTAGTCGGCGCCACGGAGGCGCGGTCGTTGATCTGAGTAGAGCGGTGCCTGCTCTTCCTTCGTTTGACCTGTCGGCGCATCGTGTGGGTGCCTGAGTTAGCCGGGCCCCCCCGAGCCGCCGGCGCCGCCGACGCCACCCGTCGCGCCGGTGTGCGCGGTGCCGGGGCTACCCGCGCTGCCGGGAGTGCCGCTCGGATCCCCGGGACCACCTTGGCCGCCGGTACCGCCGTCGCCGCCGGAGACGGTTAGGCCGCCGCTGCCGCCTTGGCCGCCTTGACCGCCGGTGCCGCCGTCGCTGTGGTTGCCGAAACCGCCTTGGCCGCCGTCGCCGCCGGTGCCGCCCGAGATGCCGTTGACGCCGGCGCTGCCACCGGTGCCGCCGACGCCACCGGTGCCGGCGGGGGCGCCGTAGATGCTGGCGGTGCCGCCTAGGCCGCCGTCGCCGCCGGTGCCGCCGGCGTCGGTGGCATCGCCCGTGCCGCCCTGGCCGCCTTGGCCGCCGGTGCCGCTGTGATGGCCCGATCCCAAGTCCAAGTCGGTGCCGCCCTGGCCGCCGTCGCCGCCGGTGCCGGCCGCGCCGCCGTTGGCGGCCGCGCCTTGGCCGCCTTGGCCGCCTTGGCCGCCGTTGAAGCCCAAGCCACTGTCGCTGAGGCCGCCTTCGCCGCCGTTGCCGCCGTTGCCGGCGGTGCTTCCCTCGCCGCCACCGGCCTGGCCGCCCGCGCCGCCGGAGCCGCCGATGCCGGGGGCGCCGCTGAGGCCCTCACCGCCGGTGCCCCCGTTGCCGCCGTTGCCCCCGTTGCCGGTGCCAGCGCCGTTGCCGCCGACGCCGCCGGTGCCGGCGGTGCCGCCGACGCCGCCGCCGACGCTGGTTTGGACGCCGCCGTCGCCGCCGGTCCCGCCGTTGCCGCCGCTTTCGCCCGCGGTGGTGGGGCTGTAGCCGGCGCCGCCGTTGCCGCCGTGACCGCCGTTGATGGGTGCCGTGCCGGTCTTGCCGTAGCTGCCGATGGTTAAGCCGTCGCCGCCGGCGCCGCCGGTGCCGCCGACGCCGGCGATACCGCCACTGCCGCCTGCACCGCCGTCGTAGCCGTAGAGGCCGCCCGGGCCGCCGGCCGCGCCGTTGCCGCCGTTGCCGGGCGTCCCGCCGATGCCCCCGGTGCCGCCATCGCCGCCGCCGCCGGTGCGGCCGAGCAGGCCGGCGGCCCCGCCGTTGCCGCCGTTGCCGCCGGTGCCGCCGTCGCCGCCGTAGCCGCCATCACCGCCGGAAAACCCGACGCCATGGGTGTCACCGTCGTAACCGTCCGCACCGGCGCCGCCGTGCCCTCCGACCCCGCCGGCCCCGCCGTGCCCGCCGGTGCCGAGCAGCCCGCCGCCGCCCCCGTTGCCACCAGTGCCGCCCGTCCCGCCCACGCCGCCGGTGTCGCCGGCAGCCGAGGCGCCGGTGCCGGCCGCGCCGGCCCCGCCGGTGCCGCCAGCGCCTCCGGTACCGAACAGCCCCCTGGCATCGCCACCGGTGCCGCCGGTGCCGCCCGGGATGCTGCCGTAGCCGGCCCCGCCTTGCCCGCCGACCCCGCCGCTGCCAGACCACTGCCCGCCCGTGCCGCCACGACCGCCGGCGGCAGCGGACCCGAAGCCGCCGTTGGCCCCGCCGGCCCCGCCGGCCCCGCCGTTGCCGATCAGCCCGGCGGCCCCGCCGGCCCCGCCGGCCCCTGGGGCTGTTGAGGCCGTTCCGGGCGTGCCGGATCCCCCGTTGCCGCCGTTGCCCATCAAGATCCCGCCGGGGCCGCCGTTCTGGCCGGTGCCCGCTGCCCCGTTGCTGCCGTTGCCAATCAGCGGGCGGCCCGCCAGCACTTCGGCGGGTGCGTTGATCGCCCCCAACACGGCCTGCATAGGGTTAGCGTTGGCCGCCTCCGCGGCCGCGTACGAGCCCCCGGCCGCCGTCAAGGTCTGCGCGAACTGAGAATGAAACACCGCCGCCTGCGCACTCAGCGCTTGAAATTCCTGCGCGTGGCGAGAAAACAACGACGCGATCGCCGCCGACACCTCATCACCAGCAGCGGCCGCCACCGCAGTCGTCGGGGCCGCGGCCGCCACATTGGCCGCACTCAGCGACGAGCCGATGCGCTCCAAATCCGTTGCCGCCAAAGCCAGCATCTCCGGTACCGCCACCACACCCGACATCGCTGTCCTCCAACCCGCTCATCATCGGACCCTCGGCAAACACACCCGTCGTTCTGGCCGCCACTGCGCATGCCGTGGTGATCGGCGAACGGACTCTGACCAAACCCGAAGCCGCAGCCTGAATGACATCATTGCGCCGCGTGCTCAGGAACAGCTGTATAGGACTTATGAATTACGTTTGCTTGCCGCGGCGGCGTCCGTTGACCAGCAGCCGCTAGGTCGATCAGCGAGCCTTTGATGGGTTACAACCCTGCCCAAGGGAGGTGCCTTGCGCTGTCGTATTGCCCCCTATTTCCCTGTCAGACAGAGCATCTGGCACTCCCGGCCTCCTCATGTCAGTCATTGGCGAGGAAGATCAGATGGTCTTGAAATGACCCAAGAAATGACCCGCACGCCGAAAAGGCGCGTGGCGAGTCAAGACACAAATACACTTCATGGGCATAGGGGTCGGTTGATTGGTACGGAGGCAGCGGCGTGTCACTTCTGGTGGTGACTCCTGAGGTGTTGACTTCGGCAGCAGCGGATTTGGACGGCATCGATTCGGCGCTGAATGCGGCGTACCGGGCGGCTTCTGTTCCGACCACCGGGCTCGCCGCGGCCGCGGCTGACGAAGTGTCGGCGGCGGTGGCCGCGCTGTTCAACGGGTACGGGAAGGAATATCAGGCGCTCAGCGCGCGGGCCGGCGCGGTTGGCCAGCGGTTTATGCGGGCGCTGAGCTCGGCAGCCGGCTGCTATGCGACGGCGGAGGCGGGCAGCGCCTCGATCTTGCGGCAAGTGCAGAACGATGTCCTGGCTGCGGCCAATGCGCCTGGTGGCACGGGCGTGGCTGGTACGGCGATCAACGACCTGAATCAGCTCGTCGCTCGTGAGCTGAGCATTTACGACTTTCGCACCTGGCGTGGCTGGGCCGCCTTTCTCCTGGATTACACATGGGGGCTCCCCGGCACGATCCTGGGCTACGGCGTGCAAATCATCAATCAATTCGAACCGACCGCGGTCTACGATCCCGCCCTCAGCCAGCGCGTCGGCTGGCAGGTCTACCACGGCGGCATCGGCCTGCCGGGCTTTGTCACCACGATGGGCAACGTCACGACCCATCTCGGCACGGGCCCGCGCGCCATCGACGTGCTGGTCAATCACGAACAGGTGCATGTCTGGCAGAGCAGGATCTTCGGCCCGCTATATCAGACGACCTACGTCGGATGGATGGTCGGCGGTGCCGTCGTCGGGACGGGCTACTGGCTGCTGCACCCGGACCAGAACTGGTTCAGCCTGGTCGAGACGGCGGCTTACTACGACAACCCTTGGGAGGTGTGGGCCTACGCCAACGACAACAACTGGCCGCCCCCCGGGGCGACCCCGGCCCTGCTCTTTCAGCTGCCGATTCCCTTGCCGCTTCAGCCGTTTCCTCCCGTGCTTGAGTCCATAGCGTTGTAGTGGGGCGGGCGGGGCTCGAACCCGCGACCTACGGATTATCAGTCCCTAGCGCCGTAGATGCTGGCGGTGGCTTGCAAACCCGCACCGGCACGCGACGATGAGACCATGCATCCCAGGTTGACTGCGCGGGTGGAACAAAGTCGGCCGATGCCGGTGTTGCTCTGGCAATTCGCCGAGCCTCGACTGTGCATCTCGTCGGGCCCGCTCGGCGGCGGCATCGGCGCCCGGGACTGGGTGGTCAACGCAACGGTCCCCCTCGATTACGACCGGACCGACCCGCGCAGCCACCTGACCGAGATTGGTACCGCGCTCAACCTCGTCGGCACCGGCTGCGGGCTGCTCACCGCAGTCGACGTGACCCGGCGCCACCTGGCCACCGACAGTGGCGTGCATGCCGCCGCAACCGTCGGACTCTCCAGCCCGGCCTGGGCGGCCGCGCCCGACCGGCACTTCCGCCGCGAGTTGCCGTCCGGCGTCCGAACAACCGCGTTCGCCGACTACCAGACGGTCGAGTACCGACCGCTCACCGACGGTGACGAGTATCGGGTGGGGACCATCAACATCGTGGTTGCGGTGCCGGTGCGGCTGTCTGAGGCGGCCCTCGTCAACGCGGTGGCCACCGCAACGGAAGCGAAAGTGCAGGCGTTGTACGAGACCGGGGTACGGGCCACCGGAACCGCCTCGGACGCGATCGTGGTGCACTGCCCGACGGACGGGACTGCGGAGACATACGGCGGGCCGCGCTCGGCGTTCGGCGCCCGGATCGCACGAGCGGTGCACGCGGCCGTGCTGACCGGCGCGCGGTTCTGGATTTCAGGTCCTCCCGACCTGTGAACGCGAAAACTCGGTGGAACTCAGCCCGACAGTCGGATCCGCGCCGCGAACTTCCATCCTTAGCGCGTCACCAATGTCTTGGCCAGCTCGGCTGCGGCGCGGGCAGTACATTTAGGGAGCGTCAAGCATCAGCCGAAACACTGTCAGGCAGCGCTCGTTTGAGCATCTTTGATCAGCAGCATCAAGTGCAGTGGGTCGGTCGGGGACGGTTCGAAGTTGTAGCGGGCGTAGAAGCTTCGCGCCTGGTCGTGGAGTGCATGCACGAGGATGGCACGGACTCCGATCTGCTCGGCGACTTGCACGGCCCGGGCGATGGCGTCGCGGAGCAAGCTCTCCCCCAGTCCGCGGCCTTGGTATTTGCGATCGATGGCGAGGCGGGATAGCAGGATCACCGGTATTGGGTCGGGCATGTTGCGACGCAACTTGCCTGTCGAGTTGGAGTGCGAAACGGCACCGGACGCGAGGGCGTAGTAGCCGGCGATGTGGCCGTCTTGACAGGTGACGTAACAGCGGGATGCGCCGCCGACGTGGTTTGTCAGTGCGCGCGTGCGGAGGTAGTCGTCAAGCGTCGGCTCGCCGCTGTCGAACGTGGCTGCGTCGTCTGTCTCGCTGATGGGCCGCGGGGAACTGTACCCGCTCACGCGTCCGGATCGAACAGGGATGGCTTGGCGAACAGCTTGGCCAAGGCAGGCTTGTATCGGACAGGCCGGTCGAGAAGGGCGTTGAACTCGGTCCACGCGGCGTCATCGAGTAGGAAGTGCCGCCGGTCGGCGAGTACGTCCCGAGCGCGGGCAACGGTGGCGCTCACGGTGAAGGTGGTGAGGTCGGTCCCTTCCACCTCGGCGGCACGGCGAATCAATGCATCCTGTTCGGGAGTCAGGCGCACCGCGAAACGCTCAGATTTCGTAGCCATGCATCCATTGTGTGCCTGACGGGC
>Ga0302320_10023009_pt1 | contig 12260 bp, 8 predicted proteins | sample Bog_T0_3_FD_202130 | JGI IMG/M metagenome (GOLD analysis project Ga0302320, IMG submission 202130) | Peat permafrost microbial communities from Stordalen Mire near Abisko, Sweden - Bog_T0_3 | ecosystem: Environmental > Terrestrial > Soil > Wetlands > Peat | place: Sweden: Abisko, Stordalen Mire...
GCGGTTTCTGTTAACACAAAAACGACTCGCTCTGCATGAAAAACAAAGAAAATGTGGAAAGCCCAATATCCACCATGGTGTAGCTCCCGTCCGCAGAGCGCCGGGAATCGGAAAATCCTGAGCAGGCTTCCCGCAATTATTGAAGAAGAACCTTGAAAATCTCCATACCTCAAGAAAACACGGCATTAAACCAAGACAAATATCGACCTTGGTTCCCACTTGGAATTGCTGCTCCCAAAACCCTCCATGCACCATTCTTGCGTTTCTTTTGTAGCAAGAATCTCTTTACATGAACTGCAACTCTGTTCCCTTAGAATGGAACCATGTTTACAGGAATCATCGAACAGACGGGCACACTGGTAGCTTTGGAGAGCCGCGGCGGTGTGCGGCGGATTACGGTCGAGGCTTTCGGATTTGCCGGCCGCCTGCGCGAGGGCGATTCGCTGGGCGTTTCCGGCGTCTGCCTCACCGCGCTCGACGTGGACCCAACGCTCTTTCACGCCGATCTGGCGCAGGAGACGCTCGATCGCACTTCGCTGGGCGCGCTGGCTCACGGTGCCAAGGTCAATCTGGAGCTGCCGACAGCGGCTGGCTCTCCGCTGGGCGGGCACATTGTGCAAGGGCATGTGGACGGCTGCGGGGAGCTTGCCTCTCTTGAGCCTGTCATCTCACCGGCAGATCCGGCCTTCGATATTCACACCACCGATTGGACTCTCAAGGTGAAGGTCCCTGAGAATGTGCGTCCGTGGATGGTGCACAAAGGCTCGGTGGCCGTTGAGGGCATCAGCCTGACGATTGCCGATTTCGATGGCGAGGCAATCTCCATCGCAATTCTGCCGTTGACCTATTGGCGGACGAATCTGCACACGCTCACGGCCGGCGCGCCGGTTAATGTCGAGGCCGATGTGCTGGTAAAGCTGGCTCATGCGAAGTTACTGGCCGAGCGCAAGCCGGAGCTGAATCTGACCGATGCCTGGCTGGTGGCTTCCGGGTATTGAGCCCCACGGCTGCATTCTTCCTGGCGGGTTCATCGTCTAATTGATCGGAGCGCGCCGCGGCTTAAGCATTTTCATTGATGGTGTAAGGTTTGGGTGCCCCACCCTCGCCGCGTTTTTGTTCTTGTGGCTAGGGTGGGATTGCTGGATGCCCACCTTACAGGAACGTTGAAAATGCTCTAGTCTGCCGGTGGGCTGTCGCTTGCCTTGCGGAATCCCGTATGCTGTTGAGTCAGGAGGCTGTGATGCACACACTGCGCCTAATCCCCTGCATTCTTCGCCGCTCTTCAGCGGCAGTTCCCGTTATCGCCCTCGCAGCACTTTTCTCTGCGCAATTGTACTGGGCCCAAGATGTGGCACCCGCACCACCGTCTGCGCAGCAGAACGACCAAACCGCACCCGATTCGGGCGGCCCCAGCGCCGATACCGGCGTGATCGCGCTGCCAAAAAAGAAAGACAACGTCGAGAGCGCACCGGCAGCGCCAGCCGTTCCTAAATTCAAGAATCCCGAAGGAACGCCGAACTTTTCGCTGCGCCTCGATGTTCCCGAGGTCACCGTCAATGTGGGCGTTCTGCTGGAGAAGACGCAAAGATTCTACGGCGGCCTCAAGCCGGGCAACTTCCACGTCTATGAGAATGGCGAGTTGCAGAAGGTCACCGGATTCAAGCGCGTGGAGACGCCAATCACCGCGCTGCTGCTATGCGAATTTGCATCGACGAATTACAACTTCATCCACGACATGCGCAACGCTGCCGGTGCCTTTGCCGATCAGTTGCGGCCCGACGACTACGTGGGCTTGATGACCTTTGACATGAAGACGCACCTGGTCACCGACTTCACGCAAGACAAGCGGCAACTGGCAGAAGCCATCGACTCGATGCGCCTGCCCGGCTTCAGCGACCGCAATCTTTTCGACGCGCTCTATGAGGCGGAAGACCGCTTGAGCCGGGTTGACGGGCAGAAGTACATTGTCCTGATCGCCTCCGGACGCGACACTTTTTCCCGCATGACACTGGACAAGATTCTGGCCAAGATCAAGTCCACGCCCGACGTGACCATCTTTACCGTTTCGACAGGCGAGGCATTGCGCATGGTCACGGAGGGCCGCGGCGGATTGGGCGGCCAGATGCACGATTTGGATTACCTGCAGGCCGATAACGAGATGAAGACCTTTGCCAGCCTGACCGGCGGCCTGTGGTTTGGCCCGCGCTTCAGTGGCGAAATGCCGGATATCTTCAAGCAGATCAATGAGAACATCCGCTTCAAGTATCAACTGGTCTATCACCCGACCAACGCAAGGCAGGATGGGACGTATCGCAAGCTGCGCGTCGAATTGGTTGACGACGAAGGCAAGCCGCTGCGACTGGAAGACGAGAAGCACAAGCCGCTCAAGTACGACATCATAGCCCGCGACGGCTATCGCGCCCGGCAGGAAGTTCAGTAACGCGGACGTTTAGAACATCGTTTGCGTACTTTCCCACCCATTCCGCGGAAGCAAACGCAGATCCTTCTGTTGCGCTCAGAAGCGGAATGGATGGGGCACCCAGCATTTTGGATTCGACTGCCTATTTTTTGGCCGGAGATTTGCGGGGCTTTGCGGGAGCGCGCTGGGGCTTGGCTTCCGAGGCCTCGGGGGCATCTGAACTCTCCAGCTCTTCGACGGCGGAATCGATCAGCGCCTTCTTCTCCTGCGAGGCAAAGAAGCGCTCGCCGTCGTGGTGCTGGCCCATCACATGCAGGCGCAGAAAGTTTGTCGAGCCGGATTTGGTGCGCGTTCCGGCGACGATGGCGATCACCTCGTGCTTGCGCACGTAACTGCCCTGTTCGAGCAGGCTCTCGGCACATTCCACCAGCGCTTCTGTGGTGTTGACCTTGGGGCAGCGAATCGGCGTGGTGCCCCACAGCAAGGCAAGGCGATTGATGGTAACCTCGATCGGCGAAAGGGCAAAGATCGGCGCGGTGGGGTGATATTTAGAGAGCTGGCGGGCGGTATACCCAGATTCGGTAAAGAGCGCAATGCCGCGCAAGTCGAGATCGTCGGCGGCGTGCGCGGTGGCCTCGCAGATGGTCTCGGCAATCGAGAGATGAGTCCTGCGCTGCTTGCGGCGGTCGCCGTACTCGGCCTCTTTGATGTTGCGCTCGGCATCGACGACGATGCGCGCCATCATCGAGACGGCTTCGACCGGATATTTGCCCACGGCCGACTCGCCCGAGAGCATCACGGCGTCAGTGCCGTCGTAAACCGCATTGGCCACATCGGAGACTTCGGCGCGCGTGGGACGCGGGTTCTCGATCATCGACTCGAGCATTTGGGTAGCCGTAATCACCGGCTTGCGGAACTCGGCGGCGCGGCGGATAATGTGCTTCTGAATCGCCGGAACCTGTTCAGGCGGCAGTTCCACGCCCAGGTCGCCGCGCGCCACCATGATGGCGTCGGCAACGGTGAGAATGCCATCCAGATCCGCGATGGCCTGGGGCTTTTCCAGCTTGGCGATGATCCATGTCTCGCCGCCCAGGGCGGAGACGCGGTTGCGCACCAGGCGCACATCCTCGGCGGTGCGCACAAAGGAAACGGCCACGGCGTCCACGCCATTTTTGAGAGCAAAATCCAGATCCTCGGCGTCTTTTTCCGTCAGCGACGGAACACGCACCGGAATGCCGGGAAGATTGATGCCCTTGTTCTCACCCAACATGCCGCCGTTGATGACCTCGCAGACCACGTCGCCGCCGTCCACGTCGTGAACGCGAAGTTCGATCAGGCCGTCGGAGAGCAGAATGCGGGAGCCTTGTTCGACGTTCTCGGCCAGGGTCTTGAAAGTGGTGCCCACCAGCGAAGCCGTGCCAGGGACATCGCGTGGCGATATGACCAGGCGAGCGCCGGCCTTGAGCAGCACCGACTGATGGTCTTTGAGCTTGGAGGTGCGGATCTTGGGCCCTTGCAGGTCGCCCATGATGCAGAGCGGCTTGCGCTCCTCGCGGCTCACCTTGCGAATCATCTGGATCAGCGCCAGCTTCTCTTCCAGAGTGCCGTGCGAAAAATTCAGGCGAACCACATCCACGCCGGCGCGAACCAGATTGCGAAAGACGGGAACGGTGTTGGATGCGGGCCCGAGCGTGGCGACAATCTTGCCGCGGCGCTGGGTGGCGACTTCAGTCAAAATCGAGGGTCCAAAAGACATGAGCTGACTCCAGAGGAAGCTTGAATGGGCCGGAAGGCCAGTTGGATGTGCGAGCGGATCTGTGGCCTGAGCGGGGTAGAGCCACGACGCCTCTGTATCTATTATGCGGGAGAGACAGCCAAAGAGACGTGAAAACAGTCACAGACTGGAAGGGGCCGGATCGGAAATTGTAGAAATGGAAGCCTGAATCTGGCGTTCCCGAAACAGCACACCGTTCAGTTCCGCGCCCAGCAAAGCACTGAAGGAAGTGATATAAAGCCATACCAGCGTGGCGATGCCGGTACCAAATGATCCATAAAACATCGAATAATCCGCAATCCGCGTGACGTACCAGCCAAAAGCCAGCGTCGCCGGGAACCAGAGTATGGTGGCCGCAACCGCGCCGGGACCGACCCACGCCCAATGCTCCTTGCGCCGGGTTCCGAAGTGATAGAGCGCGCCGAGAACGCTGACGCTGGTCACCAGAGCAATGGTCCAGCGAACCATCCGCCATAAGATCAGAACAAAATGGCGCAACTCGTGGCCGGCGTTGTCGATCATCCAAATCTCGATCTGGCGTCCAAAGACCAGCACCAGCGTGGCCAGCGCCAGTGGCACCAGCACGATGGGAACCAGCAGCAAAGCTCTCAACCGCCGCTGCCAAAAGCCCCAGTTGCCGCGCGGCTGGCGGTAGGCGCGGCGAAAGCCATCCATGAGCGAAAGCATCACGCCGAGCCCGGCAAAGATCGAGAGGCCGGCGGCCGAGAAAATCAACTGCGCCGAGTGGATGCGCCGCGTCTCAAGCGCCGATTGCAGCAGCGACATCGAGTCGGCGGGCAGAAACTGCTCAAAAGAGTAGCGCACCTCGCCCACCAGTGAAGTACCCTCCGGAACCTGGGCCAGCAGCGCCGTCAGCACCACCAGCGCCGGAAACAGCGCCAGCATCCCGGAATAGGCAGCCGCCTTGGCCGTGTTCAGCACATCATGGTCCAGCGCCAGCCAAAGTGCCTTGCGGAGATGTTGAGCGGTAAGTGCCATAGGCGTCACTGCCAAGAGTAGAGCATCGGGGGAGGGTTGGGCGAGAGGGTGGTGGATTACTGTTGCATAGAGGCGTCGATCCAGGCCGGAGCACCCTTTACTTTGTAAACAATATTGCTTGTGCTCTGGAGGTAAAGAGCAGCGAGTTCAAGCGGTGGCTGGCGGCACAGGGTGCGACTTTTGAGAGTGCAAAAGGCTCCCATCTTAAGGTATTGTTGCACGGCAAGGTTTCTTACCAGCCTATGCACTCGAAGGAACTCAAAACCGCCTGGTCGCAGGCATCAAAAAGCAGCTTGGAATCAAATAGGAGATTTTATGTTGCGCTATCCGGCACACTTTGAACCGGCCGAGGAAGGTGGATTCGTAGTAACCTTCCCCGATATTCCCGAGGCAATTACACAGGGCGAAGACGTTGAAGATGCACGGCTCCATGCCGCCGATGTATTGGAGTCGGCTCTGGATTACTACATCGAGGATGGTCTCGCGATTCCCGTGCCCTCTGAACCGAAGCGCGGTCAGCACATGATTGAATTACCCGCCAGTTACGCCGCCAAAATTCTGCTTTTGCAAGAAATGGCAGCGCAAAAAGTAAGACCTGCCGAATTGGCGCGAAGACTGAAGGTCACTCGCCAGGAAGTAAACCGGCTGATCGACTGGAAGCATACATCAAAGATCGACGGTATCGCCCGCGCGCTCAAGGCACTGGGAAAGACCTTGGAGATGCGGGTGGCATAAAACCCCTTCAAGCAGGCGGCCTTTCAGAATGGCTTCACGGAATATGTGTGCCGCCCATCCCTGACGCCCAAGCCTCTGCCGGTTTATCATAGCCGAGTCATGAAAACCCATTCAGTGCTCCCACTTCGGATGCTGTTCGCCTCGCTTTTGCTCACCGCCGCCGTCAGCCTCTCAGCCGCCGCCCAGACCCAGCCCTCCAATCTTCAACTTGCCTCGCCTGAATTGAATGCCCGCGTCGAGTCGCTGCTCAAGCAGATGACGCTTGATGAGAAGATCGGGCAGTTGGTGCAGTATTCGGCCGGTTATGCCACAGGGCCCGGAGCCTCCAATCTCAAGTACGACGATCTCGCGGCCAAGGGGCAGGCTGGCTCCTATCTGAATGTGGTGGGCGCGGAAGCCACCAATCACTACCAGCATCTGGCCGTGGAAAAAAGCCGCCTGCACATCCCCCTCCTCTTCGGCCAGGATGTGATTCACGGCCATCGCACCACCTTCCCGGTGCCGCTGGCTGTTGCCGCCAGCTTCGATCCTGCCGCCGCTGAGACGGTGGCGCACTACGGCGCAGTCGAGGCCCGCGCCGACGGCATCCCCTGGGTCTTTTCACCCATGGTGGACATTAGCCGCGACCCGCGCTGGGGGCGCATCGTCGAATCCAACGGTGAAGACGCCTACCTCAGCTCGGCCATGGCGCGCGCCTGGGTCAAGGGCTACCAGCAGGACGACCTCTCCAAGCCGGATTCCGTAGCCGTCAGCGTCAAGCACTTTGCTGCCTACGGTGCGGCCATCGCCGGCCGCGATTACAACGCTACCGACATGAGCGAGATCACGCTGCGGCAGGTTTATCTTGAGCCGTATCGCGCCGCGGTTGAGGCCGGTGCAGCCACCGTGATGAGCTCCTTCAACTCCGTCAACGGCATTCCCGCAACGGCAAATCCCTTCCTTCTGACACAGGTTCTGCGCAAGGAATGGGGCTTTGACGGCATGGTCGTCTCCGACTGGGGTGCGATCATGGAGCTCGAAAATCACTCCATCGGCGACGGCCCAAACGTTGCCCGCAAGGCAATCGAAGCCGGTGTCGATATGGACATGGAGGGCAACCTCTACGGAAATGTTCTCGCCGAGCAGGTGCGGGCGGGCAAGATTCCCGAGAGCGTCATCGATGAGGCCGTGCGCCGCGTTCTGCGCGTCAAGTTTGCGGTGGGCATCTTCGAGCATCCCTACACTGCCGAAGGTCCGGTTTATGATGCCCCGGCTGCGAGCCGCGCCGCCGAGCGCAAAGTTGCCGAAGAGACTTTTGTGCTACTCAAAAACGATTCGGTCGAAGGCCTCGGCGCTCTGCTGCCGCTTACCGCCAAATCCAAAACTGTCGCCCTCATCGGCCCCATGGCCGACGACGCACGCGCCATGCTAGGCGCATGGGCCGTCACCGGCGACCCCAAATTCGTTGTCACGCTGAAAACGGCTCTCAGCCAGCGCCTGGGCAGCCGCCTCCTCTACGCCCAGGGCTGCGGGCTGCTCTCAGGCGAAGATGCCGTCGCGCTGCGCAACTCCAGCTTTGGGCCGCCAATCACAAACAGTGAAGCCATGGCCGTACCCGACGACGCCAAGACCATTGCCGAAGCGGTCCAGACGGCGCGCAAGGCCGACGTCGCGATTCTGGCCCTCGGTGAGCCCACCAACTGGATGGAGGGCGAGGCATCGAGCCGCGTCCACCTGGACTTTACTGGCTCGCAAGAACAATTATTGGAAGCCGTCGCCGCCACCGGAAAGCCTGTGATTCTCATCGTGCTGGCCGCTCGCCCGCTGGAACTCAAGTGGGCTGCCGAGCATGTACCTGCCATTCTTGAGGCGTGGAGCCCCGGCATCGAGGCCGGTCCCGCCCTGGCCAATGTGCTCTTCGGCGACGTCAACCCCTCCGGCAAGCTGCCCGCAAGCTTCCCCCGAGCCGTTGGCCAGGAGCCGCTTTACTACGCGCAACTGCCCACCGGCCGCCCCGCGCACGGCGACCTCACCCGCCTGCCCCGCGTCGATACGGAGAAGTTCATGTCGCGCTATCTGGACGAGCAGAACACCGCGCTCTTCCCCTTCGGCTGGGGTCTCAGCTACACCACATTCAGCTACTCGCAGCCCTCTGTCAGCCGCGCTGAGGTTCCTGCCGGCGAGGTTTTGGCTTCGGGCCACAAGCCTGTCGTCAATGTCGGCGTGGACGTGAAAAATACCGGCAGCGTCGCCGGAACAGAAGTCGTGCAGCTCTACATCCGCAACACCGCGGCCTCTGTCGAACAGCCCATTCGCGAGCTGAAAGGCTTCACCCGCGTCACGCTAGCCCCTGGTGAGAGCAAGCACGTAGTGTTCCCGCTGGGCTTCGACGAGCTGAACTTCTACAACGCCGAGATCAAACGCACGGTTGAGCCGACGACCTACAGGGTTTGGGTTGGCGGCAGTTCACTGGCTGTGGCGGAGACTGGCTTGAAGGTAGTTGAGTAGAGAAGCGCTAACCGTAGTCGTTTTCTTCTACGACTCAACGGGGCTCAGGCAATCAATTGCAGCGCCTGAGCCCCATCGACGACCGCATCGGCAACCAGACGACGATCAAAGGTCGCCAACCTTCCGCCATGCGAGACCGCCAAGGCTAACAGGTAACTATCCGTGATCTGAGAGCAGTCAAGCAAACGTTCACTCTTGAAGTGACGCGAATCGAAGAGGCTCAAATCGTCCGGCCAGAATTCATGACCTTCCAAAGCCAGTAGCTCTCTAATCAACTCGGCAACCGCCGCGGGTGTTCCGGGTGAATTCGGGTAGCGCCCGGCCCCCACAACGCGAAGAACCCCATTCTCCGTCAGCGGACAAGTTGCCCATGCCGCTTTGCCGCGAGCCGCAAACCATTCATGCGCCCTGTCATGCTGCACGTGAGCCGGATCGATCAGCGCGATCAGCACATTCACATCCAGCAGAAAGCGGGTCACGGCAACTCTTCCATCAGTTGATAAACCAGTTCCGAAGTCACGCGCGGCGCGCCCGGCCGAACCGCAAGCAGCGGTACGCCGTTGCGTCTGGCACCACTGGCTCGGCTGGATGGAGTGGGGCGTAGCGCGTGGCGGGCGAGCAAGGAAATAATTTCTCCCACACTCTTCCGCTCAGTAGCCGCCATCTCCCGGGCGGCAGCCAGAACGTCATCGTCGATGGCAAGAGTCGTACGCATGGTCTACTCTCCTAAAAAACATCACGCATCTTTCATCATTCATCATAAACCAAGAAGTTGGGTGCCCCATCCATTCCGCAGTCTCATCGCGGAATGGGTGGGATACCACGAATCTCAACCAGAACCTTGTTCATGAGGAGATGTGAGAAATCACCGCTGTTCACTGAAAACTCTCAGCGCTTTGCGGATAATTAGACCGTTTCAGGCACAATCAAGGAAGTGAACAATATTCCGCTTCTGAAGCAGAGGCCGCCATGAACAACTCCATCCAACCCGTCGCCGCCGCAAGCCGCCCAGGCCACATCCTACCGCCAGACCGCAATCCCAATTTTTCCTCGTCAGATGGGTGGCGGAAGACGGAAAAGGCCCGAAGACATCTTCCTCATATCTTCGCTTTTCAGTGGGTTTATTCAACATGCTTATTATCAACAGTTTAAATTTTAAAAAACGGATTTAATCTATTCAACATGCTTATTATCAATAGGTTGAATAAAAAAATCTAAAAATACCCTTTTTAGATTCCCTTTTCCTTCGCTTTTATCCTTAAGTAATTCATTCAAATGGTCTTTCTCATCAATTTATAATTCGCTAAACCTTCGCCTTTGTCGTATTGGAGAAGAAGATGGCTGTAGGCGTCTCCGGCCCCTGCTGGATGTTTTTCGCGCAATTTGTCCGCTATCGGGCTCTTTTCCGCAGCCCGTTTGGCCCTGATACAATTCCCCGTTCTCTGCCAAGAAACTATCGTTCGGCAGGTGGATCGGCGGGATCCTTGCTGGAGACACTCTCCTCGTCAAGAGCGTGTTCGTGGCGATAGCTCTCGACCGGCATCTTGCCATCCCACCAGGCCATGTTGATCGGATAGACATCGGGGTCGAAGATTACCTGGTAGAAGTGCCATACAAGGATGGCCAGCGTCGCCAGAATGGCTTCGTAAAAATGAATCGCTGTTGCCACATCGACCCACCAGCGGGCCAGAAGATCGCCCACCCAGACCTTGGCCCACATCATCACGCCGGTCAGCGCCATAAGCGCGGTGCCCCAGACCAGAGCCCAGTATTCGGCCTTCTCGGCGTAGGTGAAACGGCCGTATTGCGGCTTCACTTTACTCAGTCCGAGATAATAAAGCATGGTGCCCCAGGCATCGAAGGCGTCCTTGGGACGGGGAGCGAAGTCGCAGAGAAGCCGCCGTCCCTCGCGGGTGATTGCAACATAAAAGACGTGGTAAATTCCGGCGCCGATCAGCACCACTCCGGCGATGCGATGAATGAGGCCGCGCAGTTTTTCGCCGTTTCCGTTGCCCAGCAGCTCGGCGATCCAGGAGTTGGGAAACTTGAGCGCAAAGCCGGTAATCACCAGAACGATAAAGCTGGAGAGCAGCACCAGATGCTGCCAGCGCTGGTTGACGGTCATGCGCAGCATGAACGGGTTCTGCACGGCGCGCCTTGCCGCGGTCTTGGCCCGCCACAGGATCGCGTTATGCAGGAACATCGCGCCGATCACGACGAAGATCAGCGCCAGATAGAACCAGCGCACCCAGCGCACGGCCACCGAGCCAATATCCTTCGATGGCCCGCCCTCCAAATGCACCTTCGTCACGGTGAATTTTTGCGTAACTCCTTTATGGCATTTGCCGCAGGTGGCGTCGAGGTTGGCGGCATTGATGGTCGAGCGTGGATCGCTCGATGGCAGGATGTTATGCACTCCGTGGCAACTGGAGCAGTTGGCGGCAACCACCGAACCGCCTTCCGAGGCCAGCCCGTGATAACTGTCGAAGTAACTGGTAACCCTTCCCCCAGGCACACCAAACTCCTGCGACAGGCGCACGCCCTGGTGGCAGCGGGCGCAGATGTCGCGGGAGAGATTCTGCTCGCTGACTGGCGAGTTGGGATCGCGGGGCGCTTTGATCGAGTGGATTCCGTGGCAGTCGGTGCAGACCGGAGCTAATTGATTGCCGTGCGCAATGGCCTGCCCGTGAATGCTCTGATTGAAGGTCTCTTCGATCACGGTGTGGCACTTGCCGCAGGTGGCTGGAACATGGGCCTTCGAGATAGGCGAGTTGGGGTCGTTGGCGGGTAGTATCTGGTGCGAGCCGTGGCAATCGGTGCATACCGCGGCGGTCTTCGATCCGCTTTCGGTTGCGTGCCCATGCACACTCTCCTGATAGGAAAGGAATGGTTGAGCGCTTTCTCCATTCGACTCCATGAGAAACTTCTGCCCGTGGCATCGGCCGCAGGTAGTGGGAATGTTGGCGTGATTCACTGGCGAACTGGCTTCCGTGGCGGCTAGAATCTGGTGCGCGCCTCCGTGGCAGTCCTGGCAGTTTGCCGCCGTCCCGCCATATTTAGCCGGCTTGAAGTGCAGGCTGTGTGCATAGGCATCCTGTGCATCGGCATGGCATTGCGCGCAAGTGATCTTTTGCGGTGTTGTGTCATGCACCAGGCTCTTCACATCTTTGTGGCAATCGACGCAGGCCAAAAGATCGCCATGGATGGAATGCTTGAGCTTGGCTTCATCCACGTAGAGGCTGACTTGCTTGCCGTTCACTTCCGTGGTCAAAGTGGAGTCGGAATGGCAGGTCAGACAGTCTTTATCGCTCAGTTTGTGCTGGGCGCGCGCCGTAAAGGTACAGGCAAGCAGGCTCAGAAAGGCTGCCTGGGCAAGGATTTTCCTGGCGGGTTTCACAATCTTGAGAAGATTCTTTACTGATAGCAATCGCAGTGATATGGGTCACAAGGAAGAAGGTATCGGATACTAGAGCATTTTCATTGATGGTGTAAGGTTTGGGTGCCCCACCCCCGCCGCGTTTTTGTTCTTGTGGCTAGGGTGGGATTGCTGGATGCCCACCTTACAGGAACGCTGAAAATGCTCTTGCGTTTCGTTTCCGGGAATGAGGTTCCAAGGGCGGAGCCTGCTTAATTGTTCGCCTTTGCGCCATTTGAAATAAGAGTATCGGCTTCAGAAGCATCCGGAAATGACCTGCCCCAAGCCTGGGTTCGAGCCAGGCCACAACTCGCGATACAATTGAGAATGTCGGGGCGTAGCGCAGCCTGGTAGCGCATCTGCTTTGGGAGCAGAGGGCCGGGGGTTCGAATCCCTCCGCCCCGACCATCTAACCTCTTCCCTATCAACAG
>Ga0302320_10023011_pt1 | contig 12259 bp, 11 predicted proteins | sample Bog_T0_3_FD_202130 | JGI IMG/M metagenome (GOLD analysis project Ga0302320, IMG submission 202130) | Peat permafrost microbial communities from Stordalen Mire near Abisko, Sweden - Bog_T0_3 | ecosystem: Environmental > Terrestrial > Soil > Wetlands > Peat | place: Sweden: Abisko, Stordalen Mire...
CGACGATCGTCGAACGCTGGATCGAAACTCCCTCATAAGACCCAAACCATGTAAAGGATGTCCCGAGACAAAACCTAAAGGATGTCCCGAGACTTGACAGTTGTGGAACAGCCGGATCGGTAAGATCCGGCCTTGATTGTGTGGGGTTTACGCGGTCGTTTTTTGCAGGCCTTCTGGAACAGCGGGGATTTGCTCTTCCAGCACCCGGTGGATGGTCATTCGGCTAATCAGATAGCTCTTCGCCAACTGGCCCAGGCTGTCCTGTCGTTGACGGTCGCGCAGGATGGCGGCGCGATCGAGAACCAGGGCTTTCCGCCCGATGTGTCGGCCTTCAAGCTTGGCGCGCCTCATGCCGGCGCGCACCCGCTCGACGATCAAGCTGCGCTCCAACTCAGCGATGGCGCCGATGATGACCACAACGGCGCGGCCCAGAGGTCCGCCGGTGTCGATTTGCTCCCGGAAGGAGATGTACTCGATGTTGAGCCGGTTCAACTCATCCAGCACCTCGAGGAGGTGCTTGACTGACCTGGCGATCCGGTCCGAAGCCCAGACCAGGACCACGTCGAATTGATCGTGGCGGGCATCATGCATCATGGCATCTAGTCCCGGCCGGCGGGCCTTCGCTCCACAGATCCTGTCGGTATACTCCTCGACTATCTCGTAGCCCCGTTGCTTTGCCATCTCGTGGAGGTCATAAAGCTGGGTTTCAGGATGCTGGTCGAGGGTGCTGACTCTCAAATATAAGACGGTGCGTTTTATAAGGAGGTCTTTTTAGTGTGCTATATTTATCTGAGATATATCAAGGAGTAGGAGAAAAAGGGCTCGCTTTGGGCACTCCACTGTCGGCAATATTGCCTACGCCGCTCTCCATCCAGAGGTTGAAGGGCTCGATCCTGAAGATTATCCCGACATCAATAAGTTGACGATCCTTGGCGACGTCGCACCCTACTCCCGTGAGTACACCCAGGTCCGCGCCGTTGTCGAAAAGCAGTCCGCTGGCGACCTCGAGCTGCGCTCCCGCTACCAACAGATCGTCGAACAGGTCAGCCTGACCAAGGAGTCAACCCTCCAGGTCGGCCAGCGCCGCTTCGATGCATCCATCGACAAGATCGAAGGCACCATCAAGAGCGCCTCCTCCCATGGAGTAGATCTCTCTATGTCCCCGGCCGAGTCTTCCACTTCAGCGTCGTCGGCAGCTCCATGGCCGATCTCACGGCCGATGCCCTGGGCAAGTCCAACTCGATGACCCGCGCTCAGGCTGCAGGACTTGCCGACAACAAGCTGCGGGAACGGGATAGGTATCTGGCCACCGCCATAGCCGAAGGCACCCGTTCCTCATGATTGATTACGGTCATGGCCAGTTTGCGCTGCGCTTCCAGTAGCTGTGCGCGGGCGCTTTGATAAAGTTGCCGCCAGCAACCGAATGCGTCGTCAAATCTACTAAATGTCGAGGTCGCAACCTCTTGAACAAAGCCATCCGGATCGATGAACCAGACCGCATTCTCCGGAGTCAGCGACGGTGCGATAGATTGCAAGATTCGCGTCATCGGAGCTTTCGCGCGAACGGTCAGTTCGGATGCCTTGAGAGTCGTCTGGATGTCCGACCGAAGCGGTGGGGACTCATCCTCCAACCTGCGGTCGAGAACCTCGATGATTGAGGAGTCAAGTCGCTGATTCGATTCCGCGAGCCACACCGCGTGCAGATAAGCGGTGATCAGATCGCGGTTGGCGAGATCGAGCGATGGCGACCGTACGATATGCCAATAGTGCGAAGTTCTGTCTCGCACAGGATCGAGAGTGATCGTCTGCGCCGGACCAGGATCGTCCGGGTGATCGAACAGGACAATCTGCATTGCCTTGGCGCTGGCCGAAAAGATGCTGAAGTTGATCCCTTCCGGCGTCACGCTCGCGCCCAGCGGATAGGGGCAACTGATAGGCGCCTCGGGAGCCAAGTCATGTTTTAGAGATTTCATCGCTGCCATAGAATCTGCGAGGCTTCAAGAGGGACGAGAGCACCCGCATGAGAGGGCACGACGCGTGCGGTGTAGTCGTTCGTAGGTCGCGTTGCCGGGCAGCAAACAGAATAGAGCAGCGTGCCCGAAGCGTCTGCGGAGGGCTCGCTCGCTGGGATGACCTCGGGATTGGGACCGCTTGCATTGGTTTGCACGGCGTAGAGTTCTACTCGGAACTGGTCTGCATGAAGTCCACCAGGCATGACTTGCACCTGGAATCGGTGCTGACCGTCCTTCGTCTCGGAGGTCATCTTCCCAAACCGCAAAGTCTTCCATTGATCGGCGAGAGTGTGCTGCCACTGGACCAGATCAGCACCAAGTTTGCCGTCACTGGCGGCGCGTTCCGCATAACCAGCGGCCGCGGGCAGGTAGTGATCATTGGTATATTCGCGAATCGCGCGACTGGCGGAGAACTCGGGCGTAAGCCTCGCCATGCTCTCCCGGACGCGCTCGAGCCACCGGGATGGCAGGCCTTGCGCGTTTCGATCATAAAACTCCGGAATGATCTGCTGCTCCAGCAGAGTGTAGAGTTGTTCCACTTCGGCGGCGTCCCATGCAGGATCTTCCCCATGTTCCTTGCCATCGCCAACGGCCCATCCGACCTCGGGGACATAAGCCTCCGCCCACCAGCCGTCCAGCTCGGAGACATTCAATCCGCCGTTCGCAAGCACTTTCATCCCGCTTGTTCCGCACGCCTCCCATGGGCGTCGTGGCGTATTGATCCAAAGGTCCATCCCCTGCACCAACTCCTGCGCCATCTGCATGTCGTAGTCGCTGAGGAAGACCACACGGTCTCGTACCTCGGGACGCTTGATAAAGTCGTTCCATTGCTTGATGAGCGCCTGTCCAGGCATGTCCTCGGGGTGGGCCTTACCGGCAATCACCAGTTGCAGGGGCCGTTTCGGATCGGTGAGCAGTCGGACCAGGCGATCCTGATCGTGAAGGAGTAGATCCGGTCGCTTATAGGTAGCGAAGCGACGGGCAAATCCGGCCGTGAGCACGTCATCTTTGAAAACGCCGGCGACATCCAGAGGCGAGCTGCCCTCGGCGGAGATCTGCCGCGCATAGCGATCGCGCACGCGGACGAGCATCGCCTTCCGCGCCTCGCCGCGCATCTGCCACAACTCGGTGTCACTCAGCCGGCGAACGTCGTCTGAGATCGGGCGATCGTCCCGCCAACGGTCCGCCCCGCAAGCCTTTGTCCACAAAGCGTCCGCCTCGGCGGAGTCCCATGTCGGCACATGAATGCCGTTCGTCACGGAACCGATCGGTACCTCCTCCTGCGGCCAACGAGGAAACAGCGGCTGGAATATATGTCTGCTCACCTCTCCATGAAGTTTGCTGACCCCGTTGACGTGACCGCTGCCGCGCAGCGCCAGGTAGGCCATATTGAAGGACTCTGACGCATCTCCGCCGTTCTGCCTTCCAAAGGCAAGCAGGCTCTCCATCGAAATTGCGAGTTCGTCCTTCGCATAGTGAGTGAGATATTTGCGCACAAGTTCGGGGTCAAATCGGTCAAATCCAGCCGGTACCGCCGTGTGGGTTGTAAACATGTTTCCGGCCCTGACGATCGTGAACGCAATTTCGAATGGAACGCGATGGTCCTCCATATAGCAGCGCGCCCGTTCGAGCACTGCAAACGCCGCGTGGCCTTCGTTCAAATGGCATACCTCAGGATGTAGACCAAGCTCGCGGAGCAAGCGCCAGCCGCCAATGCCAAGAACAAACTCCTGCTTGAGCCGCATCTCCGGATCGCCGCCGTAGAGTTCGCTGGTGATCCCGCGATGCGCGGCGGTATTGGCGAAATCATTGGCATCGAGCAGGTAGAGCTTGTTTCTGCCGACATTCACCTGCCAGCATCGCAGCCATATCTTCGCTCCAGGAAGTTGAATTTGCAGCCGCAGCCACTCTCCATCCGGACGGCGCACAGGCTGAATTGGCAACTGACCGGGATCGTTGACGGGATATAGCGCCCGTTGCCGCCCATCTGCGTCGAAGTCCTGGCGAAAATATCCCTGCCCCCACAACAAACCCACGCCAACCACCGGAACACCCAGATCGCTCGCCGCCTTCATCTGGTCGCCCGCAACATTTCCCAGTCCCCCGGAGTAGATGGGCAGCGCTTCGGTCAGCATGAACTCCATGCTGAAGTACGCGACTGTCGAGAGCGCGGTGCCGCGATGCTCCTTCTGGAACCATGCGTCGGTTGAAAAATGCTCGCGTTTATGCTGCAGCAGCTTCGATAGCTGAACTTGAAACTTTGGCGTGGCCAGCAGAGCATTAATCTTGTCGTGCGAAACTGTTCGTAGAATGACCCAGGGGTTTTGTGTGGTTTTCCATAAGTAGCTATCCAGAGCCTCCCAAAGCTCATCCGCTAGATGGTTCCACGACCAATGGAGATTGAGCGCCAGCTCTTTGAGAGCATCCATTCCCAACCCGGCCACCGGTTGCCCCGTTGGTTGCGGGACGGCGCGGCTGGTCTTATTGGTCTTGCCGATCTCTGGATCGTTCATGCTATCTCCTGAAGTTGCAGCGGCAAATGGGCGGAGTACGTGACCGCGAACGCATTGTTCGCGATGGTCTGCGCTTCGGTCTCTCCCGCGAGATTGTTAACATGGATGCGCTTCGCCAACTGGCCAACTCTGAGATTGATCTTCATCGACGGACTCTCTTCCTGAACCTGGGCTTCGTTCCGGCGTCATTTCGCCAGCAGCTTGCCAATCGCCAGCAACTCCGCATGACGTTTTGCGGTGGTCTTGGGATAGGCCATCTTCATGCCCTTGAGAGCATCCAGGACGATTGCGGACACAATCAGACGGGCGTTGTCCTTGTCGTCGGCAGGCACGACATACCAGGGCGATTCATGAGTGCTGGTTGCATTGAGGCACTCTTCAAACGCCTTCATGTACTTGCCCCAGTACTTTCTCTCGTGGATGTCTGCCGCGCTGAACTTCCAGTTCTTCTCGGGCTCTTCGATGCGCGCAAGAAATCGTTTGCGTTGCTCGTCCTTGGAGATGTGGAGGAATATCTTTACCGTGCGGGTTGAATTGATATGCAGGTGGTGTTCCATATCGACGATCGACTGGTATCGCTGGCTCCAGATATGCTTGTCGTCGCGCAATTCTGCTGCGAGACCCTCACCGTCCAGAAGCTCTGGATGGACCCGGACGACCAGCACCTCCTCGTAATACGACCGGTTGAAGATCCCGATCCGCCCGCGTTCGGGAAGCCGGCAGGTTGAGCGCCAGAGAAAGTCGTGTTCCAGTTCGTCGCCACTTGGTTGCTTGAAGCTCGCTACATCGCAGCCCTGCGGATTGATCCCCGACATGACGTGGCGAATGGCACCATCCTTCCCCGCGGCATCCATCCCCTGAAAGATCAGCAGGAGCGCATAGCGATTTGAAGCATAGTGCAGATACTGCAGATCGCTGAGTGCCTCCACATGTTCGTCGAGAAGTTTTTTGTACTGCTTCTTCGACTTGCAGATGGGCTTGATATCCGTCCGCCTGTCGCTCAGCTTGAACTCCGAACCGGGATTCACACGGAAATTCTCTGAACTGATTTTGATCTTCGATCTTCCGGTCATGTCAGCCTCGCTGTCTCTGTCTGTTTATTTCTGGGATTTTGTCTTCCCGGTCGCCGGATTAGATTTCTCCCAGTCCTGAACAGTTTGAACATCCTCACGCCCCAGCTCCTCGTAAAGTTCATGAACTCGTTTGACGAGCTGCGGCGTCACATCGGATGGCGCCTTGTCTTTGTCCTCAGGCTTCGCTGCATCTGCTTTGGCCTCAGGTTTCGGCTCGTCTGCTTTGGCCTCAGGTTTCGGCTCGTCTGCTTTGGCCTCAGGCTTCGGCTCGTCAGCTTTGGCCTCAGGCTTTGCCTCGTCTGCTTTGTCCTCAGACTTTGCCTCGTCGGCCCTGACATGGTCCAAGACCCGGTAGGCTAGAAGTTTAATGCGGTCGGTGAACAGCGCCCAGACGATTGCATATCCCCAGACAAGGCCAGCGAACTTCCAACCCAACGGCGTCATGAACAAGCCATAGACCGCGATAAGAGTTGCAATTATCTGTGTGCCGAGCACCGCAATCCAAAGGATCTTCGCCGGCTTGATCGTCCAGAAAGATCCTCGCGTGCGCGTCAGAAAGATGGTGAGATGGCCGGCCACCGAAAGCTTCAGATACATCAGGGTCTGAACGTGTGCGCGGTCGAGATGGAAGACGCGTTCGCCGAGCCAGAACAAAAGGAATGCAGCGATGACCCCGTTTACTCCCAGCACTGTCGAGACGCCCAGCACGCGCCGCATGTTCCACGCCTCGGGCTTGTCACTGTACCGGACGTTGTCGTATGCGATCGATAGAATGGCTCCATCGTTGAGCAACGCAATCATCACGATCATCACTGCGGTCACGGGGTAGAAGTTGAAGACCAGAATGGCCACCGTCATGAACAGCACTACGCGCAGCGTCTCCGCAATGCGGTACATGGCATAACTGTTCATGCGCTGGAATATCTTGCGGCTCTCTTTAATAGCCTCGATAATGACCGAGAGTCCTGGCGCGAGTAAGACGATGGACGCCGCCGCGCGTGCTGCGTCGGTTGCGCCCGATACTGCGATGCCGCAGTCCGCCTTCTTCAACGCGGGCGCATCGTTCACGCCGTCTCCTGTCATACCGACGATGTGACCGCTCTTCTGAAGGGCTTCAATGATGAAGTATTTGTGTTCGGGAAAGACCTCGGCGAAGCCATCCGCTTTTTCGATTGCATCGATGATCTTGGGGCCGGGCTGCTGCTTGGTGTCGCCCAAGGTGCTGGCATCGACGATGTTGGTACCCAGGCCGAGTTGCTTGCTGGTCTCGCGAGCGATGGCAGTCTGATCGCCCGTGACCATCTTGACGTTTAGCCCCATCTGCCTGGCGCTTGCGATGGTTGCCTTGGCCTGCTCGCGCGGCGGATCGAACATCGGAATGACGCCGGCAAACTGCCAGTTCCCCTCCTGGTCAGCGCGGCAGACACCAAGTGAGCGAAAGCCGCGCCCGGCAAATTCATTCACGGTCTTTTCGACTTCAGGCTTCACTGCATCGGCATTTTTCGACATCTGCAGGATGACCTGGGGAGCGCCCTTGGCAACGAAGAACTGCTTGCCGTCACCTCCCTTTACGGTTGCTTCTGTGCGTTTATGCACCGGGTCGAAGGGCTGGAAGTGCAGGACCTGGCAACTCTTCAACGCATTGTCGTCTTTCACTCCGCCGATCACCGCAAGATCAATAGTGTCTTTGTCTTCAGCACGCGACGCGAGCGCTGCCCATAGAATCACCTGGTCGGCTGGGATGTTGTTCACTGTAAACGGATCGCCCAGAGTAAGTTTGTTCTGGGTCAGGGTGCCTGTTTTGTCTGAACAAAGAACGTCGACGCCAGCCAACTCCTCGATTGCCGAAAGCCGGGTAACGATTGCCTTACTCTTCGCCAGCAGACGCGCCCCGACCGCCATCGTTACAGAGAGAACCGTCGGCATCGCGACAGGAATCGACGCAACCAGCAGAATGAGACAGAACTCCAGCGTATCGAGGACGGGATTATGGCGAAGCAGTGAGACTGTGAGTATCCCCGCGACCAAAACCACGGCGAGAACAATCAGGTAGTCGCCAATCTTCAGCACAGCCTTCTGGAAGTGGCTCACCGTGTGGGCCTGCTGCACCAGTTCCGCTGTCTTGCCAAAATAAGTGCGTGGCCCCGTCGCATAAACCATTGCGTCGATCTCACCCTGGCGCACAATCGAACCGGAGAAGACCGCCTCGCCCGGCTTGCGCGTAACTGGCAGCGACTCACCGGTCAGGGCGGACTGATCGACCTCGACGGGATCGCCATCCAACAGCCGCGCGTCTGCTGGAACAATGTTTCCCAGCTTCAGACGAATGACATCGCCGGCGACCAGTTCAGTCGCCTTTGGTGTGGCCCATTTGCCGTCGCGCAGGACCGTCGCGTCGTTTGCCAGCTTTGCCTTGAGCGCCGCAATCTCATTGCCCGCCTGATGCTCTTCCCAGAAAGCAACGATGGCATTTGAGAAGAGAAGCGCCAGGATGACGAAGAAGTCCAACCAGTGCCGCACGACTCCCGACAGAATAACGGCCACCTCAATCATCCACGGAATGGGCCCCCAGAAATAGGAGAGGAACTTCAGAAACGCATTGGTCTTCTCAACCTTGAGGGCGTTGGGGCCATCCTGTGTCAGCCGCTTCGCAGCCTCGGCTTGAGTCAGGCCTTTAGGAGAAGACTGTAGCTTGGCCTGTAGATCGGCCATCGGGATCGCCTTCAAGTCGTCCTTCGATGTTGGCTTCGCGCCGGGCTTTAGGTCTTCCTTGGCATCAGCCTTCGGTTTGCCATTTGCGTCGGGCTTTGCATCGTCTTTTGAGCCGCCCTTGGCTTGGGGTTGTTCTGTAGTGTTGGACTTCTCTGTAGTCGGACTCACGGTGTGTGCTCCTGGTCGATGGCATGAGTGAGTTTCATTGGAGTGGCGACGAGCCTGAGTGGCGCAGTCACAGAGCGAGCGATTTCATCCATCAGGATTGGCAAGTGCCCCTCCTGAGATGAGATTCCTAAGCCGATCCAAAGTTTGTCCGGGCCAGAAAACTCTCCGTGAGAGCCGCATTCAAACGCACACGTACTGCAAGCATGTTCTCGACTGCGAGTGGGCGCTGAGCCGTTCTGTTCATGTCAGGTCAAATTTGACCAGTAATCGACTCTCTCTGACACATAGAATTCAGCCGTGATTCGGAGTTTGAACGGCTACTCCGGGTGCGCAAGCTACGTGACCCGGAGGATGAATATGCTTCACCGCTTACAGACATTGGTTGAACATCGCGTAATTGCAACCGACGGCGAAATCGGGAGCGTGCGGGACTTTCTCTTCAACGACCAGACCTGGGCGATCCACTATCTTGTCGTCGATGTGAAACGCTGGCTTACTCGTGAGGAGGTAGTTCTCCCGGTTACGGCGATCAAACAACTCGATTGGGAGAACAAGACCCTTCACGTCCAATTGACGAAGGAGCAGGTGCGACAGAGTCCCGATGTCGATACCAAACAGCCGGTCTCCCGTCAGCAGGAAATCGCTATGCAGGATTACTTTGGCAAGCTGGCCTACTGGGTCGACAGGCGGTCCCCCCTGACGTCCTCCATGCCAACCGGCATAGAGTACCCGGTGCATACCGAGGGAGATTTGCATCTCCGCAGTATCTCGAACCTGGAGGGTTACGAAGTACAGGGTACGGACGGTGAAGTGGGGCGTCTGGAAGACTTCATCCTGGACGAGGCCTCCTGGCATCTCGGCTATCTGGAGGTGAAGGCGGGAGAATGGCTTCTCTGCCGCTCGGTGCTGGTTCCCACGCGGTGGGTAAAGTCCATTTCCTGGGCCAATCGCCGGGTGAATCTGCATCACACTCGAGAAGGCGTTTAGACTGATCCGAGTCCGAGGGGTCAGCCCTGCGGCCTGTGCCTGTACTTCCGTCTTAAAAGGCAGCTCCCTTGTAACCCGGTAGTACGGAGGAAATCAGCAGCTTAGCAAAGTTGACAAGGAGGTCTCATGAGAATTGCAACTATCGTCGGGATCATTCTGATCGGCTTGGGGGTCCTTTCGCTTGCATACTTCGCATCCCCTATACGATTCATGGTGCAAGAGACCCTCGAACCGCAAAAGATGAATCTAGCACTCCCAATTTTCGGAGGGATAACGCTCGTTGGCGGTATCGCTCTTTTGCTTGCCATACGCCAGAGGAAGTAACAAGAGAACAGAGCGCTATGAGCAGATCGCTTATGTATCCATCCATAGTCGAGTCCCGACACAGGCGGGATTGATGGGCGCGTGGCGGAATGAATTCATGTGCATCGAGATGGATATAACCGCCCGGTTCAATATCTGCATCCAACCTCACTGTACCCTTCTGGATCGAAACAACATTGCATTGTCTGAGACCATAGAGGGTGGAGTTCATAGTGGACCCGACGCTTCTGGCACACCTGACCAGCAAATTAGAAGAGGTCCAGCACAACCATAACTTCTTCGATAGCGTCTCAGATAACATCTGCGCTGGTATCCGTCATAATGAAGCACTACGGCTTCAAGGTCGCGCAGTTGCAGCGGCGTCACTGTATAGAGTTGCTCAGACTGTAAGGCCAATAAAGCTCAGAAAGCAATTGGATGCATGCACACTTTGCGATTGACTAATGATGGACAATTATTCCACGCCACAACCTCAGCAGACCTATAGGGGCGACGGCAAATACACTTTCAACGAGTCGGACGAGGGAGAGTTAAAATGTCAATATTCAATTCAGTAGTAGCGATCTATGATACGCATGTTCAGGCCGAGGAAGCTGTGAAGGAGCTTCAGGAGGGCGGCATCGACATGAAAACCCTCTCTATCGCAGCCAAAGACACCCATACCGATGAGCACGTTGTCGGCTACTACAACGCTGGCGATCGGATGAAGTACTGGGGCAAGATCGGTGCGTTCTGGGGCGGATTCTGGGGACTGCTCTTTGGTTCTGCAATGTTCGCAATTCCCGGCATCGGTCCGCTGCTTGTGGCTGGACCATTGGTCACATGGATAGTAGCAGGTCTTGAGGGCGCGGTTGTTGTTGGCGGCGTGAGTGCCGCTGGAGCAGGTCTGGTCAGCATCGGCATTCCCAAAGATAGCGTCCTCAAGTATGACGTGGCCTTAAAGTCCGACAAGTTCCTGTTGATCGTTCACGGAACGCCAGACGCAGTAGACAAGGCGAAGGACATCATCGCAGGAACCCGGCACAGCTCCTATACCGTCCATGAGACTCCTGTGTTGGTTTAGCAGTCCGCGTTATGCGCCATATCCGGCCGCGTACTCATCGCACCGAGTGCTCGCCGTGGGCCATACAGCCGCTCGAATTCATACGAGGTTCTCCCAGTGAAAAAGAATAGTTCCTTTCCCGCTTTGATCTTCATCGTCATTCTAGCGGTTGGTGCTGCAGTCGCCTATGTCCTGCATGTTGCTTCGTTGGATTTGCTTGCCGGCTGTATTCTGGCTTGCGCCCTTCTCACTGCATGGTTCATCTCGGCGGGCATTCAGGTTGCAGATCAATGGAGCAGAGCGGTTGTACTACGACTGGGAAAGTTTCGTTCACTCCAAGGTCCCGGCCTCTTCCTTATCATCCCGCTCATCGACACGATTCCTTATTGGATCGACACACGCGTTCTCACAAGCTCGTTCAAGGCGGAGAAAACTCTGACCAAAGACACAGTACCCGTCGACGTGGATGCGGTGCTGTTTTGGAAGATTATTGATCCGCAGAAGGCCGCGCTTGCCGTTGCCGACTATCAAGCAGCGATCGGTTGGGCGTCTCAGACGGCCCTGCGAGACGTAATCGGAAAGACGATGCTCTCCGACATGCTGGAAGGCAGGGACAAGATCAGCGACGTTCTTCAGAAGATCATTGACGTTCGCACCGAACCGTGGGGCATCAACGTCATCTCGGTCGAGGTGAAGGACGTTCTGATTCCGTCTTCGCTCGAGGATGCGATGTCCATGCAGGCACAGGCCGAGAGGGAGAGACAGGCTCGCGTCATCCTCGGTGATTCAGAGCGTCAGGTCGCAGAGAAGTTCGGCGAGGCAGCGAAGACCTATGCCAATAACCCTGTGGCACTTCACCTGAGGGCCATGAACATGCTCTACGAAGGCCTAAAACAAAACTCAACCATCGTCATCGTTCCAAGTTCCGCTGTCGAAACGATGCAGCTCGGCGGCCTTGCCGGATTGACCGCGCTGACCATGGGCCTGGGCAAAGAAAAAATCCCTCAGCAGACCATCAACGAAGCGGACAGTACACCAACGGACTTGAGCGTTCCCCCGCTGGCAACGGAGGACAGCCTGTCTCCCGCTTCGCCAGCGCAGATATCAGCATAGAGCTAGTTTCCATCGTGGAGGAAGACTTGATTCCATATGAAGAAGCTTGCTACGCTCAGGAAAATCCGACGAGCTTCACATCTATACAGGCGGAGTCACTGCTGTCCGACTAATGACCTGCCATTCTGCGGCAACTGATTGTTGTTCATAGGTTTACGGGTCATTTTCTCTTGCCGCGATTTGAACTACGTGGCTGGGTTTGAGGCTTCCGATTGCGTGGGTTGACGATGGTGCATGAACGAGGGTCGCACCATCTTTTCGCAGTTGATTTCCTTTCTGCCCGACCGTGAGTTTCGCCGCTGTGTGGAGCGGTAT
>Ga0302320_10023013_pt1 | contig 12259 bp, 13 predicted proteins | sample Bog_T0_3_FD_202130 | JGI IMG/M metagenome (GOLD analysis project Ga0302320, IMG submission 202130) | Peat permafrost microbial communities from Stordalen Mire near Abisko, Sweden - Bog_T0_3 | ecosystem: Environmental > Terrestrial > Soil > Wetlands > Peat | place: Sweden: Abisko, Stordalen Mire...
TATCTCTGCGTGAAGCTGCTGTTCTGGAATAGCGTACCCGTCGGCATAACGCCGATATTGCTGGCGACGTTTTTCTTCGGCGCGGTGCAGTTGCTCGCGCTTGGCCTCGTCGGCGAATATGTTGGCCTGCTGCTGCAATACGCGCGGAAATTCCCGCTCGTCGTAGAGAAGGAGCGGGTCAATTTCGATTGATCTGGAATTCAATCCAGCAATTCGGCGATGCCGATGACGCGGGCCACCGTTGCCCGGTGATGCGCTGCGATTTCGGCGCGAATGGCGGACTCGCTTTCGAGGGAATTGATCAGCACAACCCAAGGCGAACCCGTTTCGAGCGCGCTTGGGTCCCGGACCCTCGCGCCAAGGCGCAAGCTCCCCTGTTTGCGAACATCCGTGTCGACGAAAAAGGCGATTTGCGCCGGATCGAAAAAGGGCGCGAGCATTTCGTCAACCATGCGTCCGGCTCCCCAGACCACCAGTTTGTCGACACCGGAGAGCGCCGGATGGCTGGACAGCAGGGTGGCGTCGGCGGCGGGTAGCGCATGCCTGCGCGCCAGCACGCGGAGGCAGTCGGAATAGCGGGCGTCGAGTCTCGCGCCCGTCTCGACCGCGATGGCTTCAAGACCATGACGCGCCATCAGGCGCGTCAGCGACGACGCGCCGAAGAAATGAAGATGCGAATGATTGTCGTCAAAGGGCAAGCGCGCATGGCCGCTGCGATTGGGCGTTTCCAGAAACACCAACCCGTCCGGCTTCATCGCATGCTGCATGGCGGCGATCGTCGCCGATGGGTCGTCGAGATGTTCAAGGCAATGCGAAGCCAGAACGATGTCGTAGCTTGCCGCCGCGATGGCGCCAGAAGTCAGCAGGTCTTCGAGCGGCTTTGCAAAAACATGGTCCAGACGCTTGGCGGCAAGATCGCGGGCGGGGGAAAGCTCGACGCCGTCATAGGCTGCGAAAGTTTTCCGGCGCCGCAACGCCTGAGCGAGGTCGCCGGCGGCGCAACCAATTTCGAGCGCGCGGGCGCCGTCGCCGAGCCGCGTCGCGACAAAATCGGCCTGGGCCGCAAGGCGCTCGGCGGAGAGGCCGGTGCCGCCCATGGCGAAACCGGTGTAGTCGAAGGGCTCGACGTCGATGCGCTGCGAATGATGGCAGCACCGGCATGACGTGCGCCTTAGGCCGCCGATCATGACGATTTCCGGATCAGGCGCCTCGCACGCGGCGCAGACAATCGGCTTTTCACGCATGATGCAACCTCATCGACGGCCGCGACGCAGGAATTCGTCGAGGGTGAGATCGTCAAGATTGTCTGGGGCGGTATAGAGGAATGTGCAGTTCTTGCAGGCTTTGTGTTCGCCGGCGCGACGTTCGATTTGCATGATCTGGAAGGCGCGCAGGGCGTCGCCGCGCCAGACATCGGCCAGCGTTTCCGTTTTCAAATCCCCGACAATGGTTTCCTTCGCCCAATCGACGCAGCACACGCTGACGCGCAGGTCGGAATGGACGACGAGCGTATAGAAGGGAAAGGGACAGACCTGTTTGCGCGCGCTGAAATAGTCGGTTTTCAGCCGTTCGTCGCGCGGCGCCTGCGCCAGATCGCCTTCGTCGGGATCGTTCCAGTTCATCGCCGGCTCGATCGTCACTTCGTCGCCGATTCCTTCGAACAAAGCAAGAAACCGCTGATTTTCCTCGGCCGAGCCGGAATCGATCATTTTCACGTAAACGAAAGTCCGGCCGCCCATTTCGTCGCGCAGTCGACGGAAGCGCGTGACGTTCTCGACGACGCGGTCCAGGCCGATCTTGCCTTGCGTCTTGCGCGCATAGGAGTCCGGGTCTCCGCCGTAAATCGAAACGCGCAAATAATCCAATCCGGCCTCGATCGTTTGCCGCGAAATGTCTTCCTTCAGCAGAGTGGCGTTGGTCGTGATCGAAATGCGCTCGGCTATATCCTTCCGGCGCGCAATGCGGATAAAATCGGGCAAGGCGCGGTTCACGAAAGGCTCGCCCATCATATAAAGATTGAGCGATTTGACGCGGCCGAGGTCTAGAACCTGATCGGCAAGCTTGTCGAAAGCGGCCAGATCCATGCGATGAAGGCCGCCGCTGCGGTCCTCGAAATCGTAGAAGGATTCCGGGCAATAGACGCATTTGAAATTGCAGATATTGGTCGGCTCAATGAAAAGCGTCAACGGCGCCGGCAAAGGCGCGGCGTTGCGCAAGGATTGCCGTGGCGCCTGGCGCAACCGGCTATAAGAGAGCGTTTCCGACATTGGCGCGGCCTGACCTTTTGAGAACCTGTTCCGGAAAAATCGAGTTACGAGCGAAGCAGGATTATACGGTCGAACAGTTTGTCAAAGCTTTCAATCGGACTCGGTTGGATCCAAGCCATGTCTGCGCTGTTTGCGACAGACACGCGCTCAGGCCGCTCTGTGATGAGTGTATGTCTTAGCCGGACAGACGACAGACGTGGAGTCTAAGGTTTTAACTGCGACAGAATGGAAAAGACATAGGCGCCGCGTCCGCCCGCGACGACTTCATGCGACGCCTGCGCGACGATCTCGAGACCGAGGCCCGCGTGCAGGCGGTCCAACGCCTCCTGCGTGAAGAAATTCACATGCTCGTGCCAATGCCGTTTCAGCGCTGCTGGACCAGCGCCACGCAGTCGCACGAAATCTTCATGCGGAACCTCGACATAGAGCCGCGTCTGGGGCCGCATTGCGGCGACGAGTTCGGCCAGTATCGCGCGCGGGTCAGGCACATGTTCGAGCACCTGGCTCAGAACGATGAGGTCATAATTTTCCCGCAGAACCTCTTCGCGCTCGACGCGCAGCGCGCCCGTTACCGTGGGCTGGTCGGAAATATCATAAACATGATGCGCCGCCGCGCGGCCACGAAGCGGCGTATTGACGCCCGTGTCGCCGCCCCAGTCGAGAATCCGGGGCTGCGTCGTCAAATGGGGCGTCAGAAATTCTTCTATGACTGGAATGTATGGCGCGCCCTGCTGGAGCAAGGCGTTGCGCGCCGCATAGCCGGGCTCGAAACGCTCGCGCGTCGCGCAATAGTCCGCGCCGCGATAGCGGGTGTAGAGCGCGGACATTTCCTCATCGTCGAAGCGCATATCCAGAAAGATCAGGCCGCAATCGCCGCAGACCAGCGAATTGCACACGGAATAGGCCCGCCCCTCGCCAATGTCGCGCAACCCCCAGGCGGAAGTGACTTCGGCGGGCTCCCAGCCGAAAACGCGATTGGCGACAAAAGGCGCCAGCACCGCCGGGTTGCGGGCAAGATCGCCGCCGTCGCAGCAGACGCATTTGCGAGCGATCTTCAATGACGGTCCCCATTTGGAAACACGAAGGAACGATTAAGAAGATAGGACAGGATGACGGCACCCGGCAGCAGGATGAGGCCGGCCAGCGCGGGGTCCACGCCACAGGCCTGTAGCGCTTCGATGCCGATGGCGTTGTAAATGAAAACGACGCCATAGACGGCGAAGAAGCGCCAGAGGCGACGGCGTTCCATCGAACGGAACACAAGGGATCCGGTGGTCACGAAATTGAACAGGATGGCCAACACAGTGCCCAAAGCCAGTGCGAAAATCGGCGAGCCGCTGAGACGAAGCAGGGCGTAAAAAAGGCTATAGCCGAAGGCCGTGTTCACCCCGCCCACGAGCAGGAAACGCAGGAAGCGGATTTCAAGCAGGCTGGCGGCGGAAGCCACCGGGCTGCGCAGGATTTCGGTAAGCGTCTCCGGCTTTGGCATGATCAGACAGCCATGCGCGAGGGCGCGCGGACCAGCGCTTCGATCGTTGCGATCACGTAATCGAGTTGTGCTTTGCCAAGGCCCGGATAGACGCCGATCCAGAAGCTGCGGTCAACCACGATATCGGCGTTGGTCAGCTTGCCGCTGATGCGGAAATCGCGGCCCTTCATGTAGGGCTGCCGCACGAGATTGCCGCCGAACAGCAGCCTTGTTCCGATCTTGCGATCGTTGAGGGACTGCACGAGCTGGTCGCGCGTGACCGGCGCGTCAGGGCGCAGGGTGATCGGAAAGCCGAACCAGGACGGCTCCGTTCCCGGGGTCGCTTCCGGCAGGATCAATAAATCCTCAAGTCGGCGGAGGCCCTCTTTCAGGACCTCGAAATTGCGCCGGCGCGCGGCGATGAATCCGTCAAGCCGGTCGAGTTGCGCCAGACCCACGGCCGCCTGCATGTCGGTGATCTTCAGATTGAAGCCGAGATGCGAATAAATGTATTTATGATCATAGCCCTTGGGCAGGTCGCCGAGACCCCAGCCGTAGCGCTTGTTGCAGGTGTTGTCCTTGCCCGGATCGCAATAGCAGTCGCGTCCCCAGTCGCGGAAAGATTCCATCACCTTGTCGAGATTGGCATTATTGGTGAAAACCGCCCCGCCTTCGCCCATGGTGATGTGATGCGCCGGATAAAAGCTCAGCGTGCCAACATCCCCGAATGTTCCGACATGGACGCCGTCAACTGTCGCGCCCAGCGCGTCGCAGCAATCCTCAATGAGGAAAAGTCCGTACCTGTCGCACAGGGCCTTGATCGCCTTGACGTCGAATGGGTTGCCGAGGGTGTGGGCGACCATGATGGCCCTGGTCTTCGGCCCGATCGCGGCTTCGAGCGCGGCGACGTCGATGTTGTAGGTCGGAAGAGCGACATCGACGAAAACCGGAACCGCGCCCCAGGTCAGGAGAGGATTCACGGTGGTCGGAAATCCGGTCGCGCAGGTAATGACTTCGTCTCCGGGCTGAATCCGCCGATCCTTCAGGCGCGGCGACGTTAAAGCCGAAAAGGCGACCAGATTGGCGGATGAGCCGGAATTGAGGGTCAGCGCATGCTTGACGCCGATGCGGGCGGCGAGCTTCTCCTCAAAGGCGTCGTTGAACCGGCCCGTGGTCAACCAGAAATCCAGCGCCGAATCGACCAGAGACTGCATGTCGCTGGCCCCATAGACGCGGCCGGAAACAGGCACGCTCGACACACCGGGCGCAAAACCCGGCTGCCGATGCGCCAAATCGTGATAGCGGCCGACGAGAGCGAGAATTTCGGCGCGAAGCTTCACGGCCTCAGGCGATTCGTTGGGCCGCATATTCGTGATCCTCGGTCGCGATGGCGTCGGCAGGAGAGGCCAGGGGGAAGATTTGATGCAAAGCCAGATAAGCGTCGACCTGTTGCAGGGTCAGCGCGCGCATGTCATCGCCGCGCGCATGAGCACGATACCATTCGGCGGTCCAGGCCACCATGTCATCGAAGTCGAGCAGCGGCCGCCAATTGAGTTTTTCGCGCGACTTTGTCGTGTCGAGCCGCAGCAGATGGGCCTCAGGCTTTTGAGCGTTGCGGTCCGGCGCCCAATGCGCATCGGGGCCCCAGGCTTTGATGAGGCGCCCCAGAAGGGCTTCGACGTCGCGTTCGCTCTCGCCGCCGGGCCCGAAGTTCCACGCGTCGGCGAAATCGCCGCCATGCCGAAACGCTTGTTCGGCCAGCATCAAATAGCCGGACAAAGGCTCAAGCACATGCTGCCACGGGCGCACGGCCTTGGGAAAGCGCACCTCGAGCGCCTGCCCCGCCGTGAAGGCGCGCACGGCGTCAGGCAAGATGCGATCGGCGGCGAAATCGCCGCCGCCCACGACATTTCCGGCGCGCGCCGTCGCCACAGCAATGCCGCTTTCGGCAAGAAAGCTCGCGCGATAGGCGGCTGTCACCAGTTCGGCGCATGCCTTGCTGCTGGAATAGGGATCGCGGCCGCCAAGTCCGTCGGTTTCGCGATAGCCCCAGACCCAATCGCGATTATCGTAACATTTGTCGGTCGTGACATTGACGATGACTTTGACGCCCGGCGTGGAGCGGGCGGCTTCGAGCACATTGACCGAGCCCATGATATTGGTGCGATAAGTCGCGACGGGGTCGGCATAGCCCTGGCGCACCAGGGGTTGCGCGGCCATGTGAATGATGATTTCGGGCTCGGCGGCGATCATCGCGCTCATCAGCGCGTCGAGATCGGTAATGTCGCCGCGTCGGTCCTCAATGACGGCGCCGACCGAGGCGAGGCGGAACAGGGCGGGCTCCGTCGGCGGCGCCAGCGCATAGCCGACGGTCCGGGCGTCGAGCCGTGACAACATCAGCGAGAGCCAGGAGCCCTTGAAACCCGTGTGACCCGTCAGGAAAACACGACGGTCGCGCCAGAAAGCCGAATCGATCACCAGACTCTCCATGGCGCGCGGCCGCTCGCCCATTCCTCGTCGAGGAAGAGCTTGTCGCGCAAGGTGTCCATCGGCGCCCAAAAGCCCGAATGGGCGAAAGCCTTCAACTGGTTTTGCTCGGTGAGCCGGCTCATCGGCTCACGCTCCCAGATTGTCGTATCGTCCTTGATCAGGTCCCCAACCTTGGGCGAAAGCATGAAGAAGCCGCCGCTGATCCAGCCGCCTTCGTCCTCGGGCTTTTCAGTGAAGGAAACCACCCGGTCGTCCTCAAGCGAGATCGAACCGAATCTTTTGGCCGGACGCACCGCCGCAACGGTGGCGAGCTTGCCATGGGCGCGATGAAAAGCGAGTTCGCTCGTCAGGTCGATATTGCCGACGCCGTCGCCATAGGTCAGCGCGAAAACGTCATCGCCGCCCACATAGTCGAGAACGCGTTTGATACGGCCGCCGGTCATGGTCTTTTCGCCGGTGTCGACGAGAGTGACCCGCCACGGCTCGGCGTTTTCGCGATGGACTTCCATCTTGTTGGCCCGCATGTCGAATGTGACATCCGACATATGCAGGAAATAGTTCGAAAAGAATTCTTTGATGTAATAGCCCTTGTAGCCGAGGCAGATCACGAATTCGTTGAAGCCGTGGGCCGAATAGATCTTCATGATATGCCAGAGGATCGGGTGTCCTCCAATCTCCACCATGGGCTTTGGCCGGATCGTCGTTTCTTCGACCAGCCGTGTGCCGAGTCCTCCGGTCAAGATAACGACTTTCATCAAAAATTCCCCAAGCCAATGCTTTTATTTTTTATTCCACGACGGAGACCTTAAGCCGTTGGAGGTGGGGGGAGGATCGGCCGCAGAGCCCGCGGGGGCGGGGGTCGATCTCGTCCTAGATCCAAACGCCAAGTGTTTCCTAATAAGGAGCGAATGATTATACCAAGACCGCCCCATCGTCGATTGTGCGAGATAACTCATCACGACGGCGGTCATCATGCAGGCCAGATAGAGCCAGAGAATTTCCCTGACCAGCCAAAAGGCAAGCTGAATAAATATCGCCGCTGCATCACCGACGTTCAAAGCAAGCGTCTTGGCCCAGTACCTTATGCCTTCCATCCACATGATCGGCACAATGGCCAGCGTCACCCGGCCGAGTTCGGCGCGCAGACGGGAATCGTCGGTGACCCGCCGCAGAGCCAACAGCCCGCTCAACACGGGCAGCAGATAAATTCCGCGGTAGCCGACATTCTGAATGGCGAGATAGCAGCCTCCCATCACGAGACATCCGATCATCAGCCAGACCAGATGGGCCTCGGGCAAACGCGCGAGGCTGGCGGCAAAATGGGGGCGAACTGCAAGCTTGTAAGCCAAAATCATCACGCAGGCAGTGAGCCAGAGGCGGCAAGACATTTGCAAAATCGCGTGCTCCCCCGCCTTGTCCCCGAGGCTCACGAAGAGGGGAATATTGACAATGCCTATCATGTCAAAAGGCGTGCCCGCCGGAAGATTTCCCAGCGCCGCCTGCAATTCATGCCGAAAACCCAGCCAGAACAGGATCAGGCTCGTCAGGCTGGCCAAGGCGATAACCCAAAAACGCGACGCCCGCTCCCTGAACGCCATGAGGAATAAAATCATCGGGTAATATTTAAGCAGGCCGGCAAACAAAAATATCAGATATGAAATGCACCGCAGCAAAAACCTGTGGCTAAACAACAGGCCGCCGACAAAAATTAATAAGTAGATCCAGACATCTATATTATTTCTTTCGAGCGCGAACCAAACCATTGTCGAAACGGTCGCCAGCGACAACAGAACCGCGTCGCGACAGGATCGGGCCGGGGGCAGCCAGGCGATCGAAATCAGCAGCAACAGACCGGTCGTCATGCCGATCGGCACACGCGCCGCGGTATCGCTGGGAAGCATCGGCAGGCGCTGCCACAGCGGAGAATAGGGCATTGTCGCCACGATGCCGCCATAGGGCACGGACTTGTAGACGTCGCCGCCCTGAAGCCAGACATGTTTCATGGCGTACATGAACTCGCCATCCAGAAACGGATAGCGCCATGGCGGGACGCCGACCCCTTTCAGAATTTCCAAGTAGAGCGCAGGATTCCAGTTGTACAAAAACGCCATCACCGCGAATGTCGTCATCCCGATGACGGACGGCGCAAAACGCAGCATGGCGGGATTGTGAGGCATGGCCCAATTCACGATCAGGAACAGAGGATCGCAGAATGGCCCTCAGTTATGAACCGACGTATAACTTGAGGAAAATTTGTCGACTTCATAAAATTTTGCTGGTCTTGGCGACAAGGACATTGGCAGAAGCAGCGGCCAGACGCGCGCTTGGTCCGGCGGCGCATTGAAAACCCGCACGAGCCGCCATTGCTTTGCAAAAATTGCAACTTTTCAAAGCCTAAGCCGTTGTTCAGCCAAAGGCGCGCGGGGTTTTGAACTGGCGCCTAACAGGAGGCTGGGATGAAAAGCTTGCGTATTTCCATTGTCGCCGCCATGGCGCTGTCCGCCGCGAGCCTGATGTCCACCGCCGCCAGCGCCGGGTGTGCGCGTTGGGGCGAGACCGGTTATCATTTCTATCGCTCTTGCGCCGGGCCGGCCTTCCTCTATCCGCACCATCGCCAGTGCCATAACGGAATTTGCCTTTATCATTGAAAGGCGGCGCTTGGCCGAAGGGGGGGCCGAGCTGAATCTTTGCCGCAAATGTTCTAAACGCGCTATTTGACGGCGGTGGTTCGGGCCTAGTTTCCGTAACGGTAAACGTGGAAAATCGGGCAGTCCATGCGGCGAATCCTGTTTCGCCTGGCGCGTTTCATGGCGCTGACGGCTGGTTTTACGGCGGGGCTGGTCACGTTTACGCGCGCCGGCGCCTGGACTCCCGATCCGGGCCATGGCGAGGTCATCGTGACCACCCTGTTCGATCAAGCCGATGTCGCCTTCAATCAGGCCGGACACTTCACGCCGACGCAGCTCTACCGCACGCTCCAACTGGGGGCCTACGTCGATGTTGGCGTGACCGATGGACTGGCGGCGCTGATAAAGCCCACGGTGCAAAGCTCCACGCTAGGCGCCCCCGAAAACCAGCGCTACACCGGTCTTGGCGACAGCGAGATCGGCGCGCAGGCCCGTCTTTGCGTGATGACGCCAGCGTTCTAGCGTTGCAGGCGGACGTGCGCGCGCCAGCGGCAGGAGGCGCGAGTCATGGCTGGCTGGCGGGAAGCAAGGCGGCCGATTTCGATCTGCGTCTGCTGCTCGGCAAGAACATTTCCCTCGGCGCCTTTTCGGGTTTTGTTGATCTTGCGGGTGCGTTTCGCTTTTGCGGCGGACCGGCGCCCAACGAGACGCACGCCGATCTGACTTTCGGCCTTTACCTAACGCCCGGCCTGATGCTGCTGGCGCAGAGCTTCAACATCATGTCGGCGCCCTCTCAAAATCCCGGCTATCCGCAATGGGCGCAGTCCAAGGCGCAATTCAGCCTCGTCAAAAGCCTCTACGACGACTGGCGTGTCCAGATCGGCGGCTTTACAACCGTGGCCGGCCAGAACGCCTACCGCGAGTCGGGGGCGCTGCTCGCGCTGTGGCGGAGGTTTTGATGACCGCGATTGAACAGCTTTTCGTCCTGGCGACACAGGCGCGCGAAAAAGCCTATGCGCCCTATTCGCGCTTCCCGGTCGGCGCGGCCCTGCGCACGGAAAATAGCGCGTTTTTCGTGGGCTGCAATGTCGAGAACGCTGCCTATCCGCTCGGCGTCTGCGCCGAAACTTCGGCGATTTCCGCCATGGTGGCGGCGGGCGAAAGCCGGATCGCCGAAATTCTGGTGGTGGGGCCCGGACCGGAACGGTTGGCGCCCTGCGGCGCCTGCCGCCAGCGTATCGCCGAATTTATCTGCGACGGCGGCGTGGTCCATCTCGCCGATCCCGCCGGCGGCGTGCTGTCGCTGCCGCTCGCCGATCTGCTGCCGCACGCCTTCGGCCCGGCCTCTCTGAAACGAGAATAAAGTTTACTCGGCGATCCAGGGCATGATCCAGGTCTCGGTCAGGGCGTGCGGTCCTGTGCGCAGGAAGGCGCGTATATCAGTGGCCTGACCGGGCTCGACTTCGACGTCGATCATGGCGCGAAACCCGTTGATGTGCGGATTGGGTTGCAGGATGGTGCGCAGGATCTTGCCCTGCGAGGTCGAGGCCGACACCTCGACCAGACTCGGATCCTGCTGGAAATAGGCGAGATCGCCGCCATCGAAATCGATGATGAAACGACGCTGGCCGAGATCGACCTTCTCGTTGGAGCCGAGCGCCTTGGGGCTGGTTCTCCATGTGTTCTTGACGCGCCCGTTGGGCGAGAGATCATGCGCGTCGAGCACCGAACGGATGCGGTAGGAGTAGGTGAAAGCCTTGAGGGGCTCCGGCGGGGCCTTGGGCGTCCAGTAGGTGACGATATTATCCGCCGTTTCGTCCTTGGTCGCGAGTTCGAGCAGTTCGATCCGGCCTTCGCCCCAATCGCCATGCGGTTCGACGAAATAGGTCGGGCGGGTCTCGTAGGAAAGTTCGATGTCCTGGTAATGGTTGAAATCGCGGTCGCGCTGGACGAGGCCAAACCCCTTGATGCTGGTGTCGGCGAAAGTCGTCATGGTGACGACGCGCGGCGCGCGCAGCGGGCGCCAGATCCATTCGCCGCCGCCCGTGTGCATCAGCAATCCGTCGGAATCATGCAGTTCGGGCCGGTAATCGTCGGAGCTTTTGGCGCGGTCTTCACCGTAGAAGAACATCGAGGTCAGCGGCGCCATGCCGATCTTGACATTCTCCCGGCGCGGGAACACCGCCGCCGACACTTCCATCACGCTCTCTACATTGGGATAAAGATCGAAACGAAAGGCGCCGGTCACGGAGGCGCCATCGAGAAGGGCGTAAATCGTCGCCTTCTCGGGCGTGTTCTTGGAGGTCTCGATCCAGAATTCGCGAAAGAAGGGGAATTCCTCGTCATCGCCGCCGGTCGCGACCGAAAGGCCTCGCGCGGAGAGTCCATAGCTCTGGCCGCGTCCGAGGAAACGGAAATAGCTGGCGCCGAGGAAGGACACCACTTCATCTGATTCGTGCGGGCTGTTGAGCGGATAATGCAGGCGGAAGCCGGCGAAGCCCGTATTGACGGGCAGGGCGCGGTCCAGTTTGGTGCGGCCGTAATCGAACATGTTGGACACATAGGGCACCGGCGTCGCGATGCCGTCGCGTATCGTGTTCACCACCACCGGGCGGTTGTAGATGAAGCCGGGGTGGAAGAGTTGCAGGCGGAACGGACTATTGGCCGGGCCGAGCGGCGACTTGTCGGCCTTGAAGCGAATGTCGCGATAGGCGTCGAAATCAAGTTTGGTGAGCGCCTCGGGCAACTTCGGCGGCAGGGCGTCGAAGGGAGCGTTGGCCAGGTCGCGCGCGCGCTTGAGCACATCGTCGAAGCTGAAATGCGCGACCTTCGGTTGAAACTCGACCTTGGGTTGAGGCTGTGAGCCATTGGGTTGCGCGTGGGCGAGGGCGCGCGGCGCGAGAGAAGCGGCGCCAGACAAAGCGAGGACTTTCAGCGAGCCGTTGAGCAGCGAGCGGCGGTCGAGTTGGGGCGAGCGGGGGGGAAAGTCGCGTTTCATCGGCGGTTTCACTTCAATACCTTCTGGCGGCTCCTCGTGGCCGGTTCCGCGAAACCCCGCCTCGATGAACCGCCGCTGCAGTTACTCGGCCAGGGCGCCGAACAGGCGCGCTCAAGCGTGGGTCAAGCAGTTAGCGGCGTTTTGTGGCGGCCGCAAGTCGCGGCGAGCCGAGGATGTGATTTTCGGTGATTATGTGAAGCTGGCAAGACAGTGTAATGCATATGTGACAATGTGACGCGGCATTTTTCGTCGAAAATCGGGCTGGAGCGGCGCCAAATCCTCGGGCGCCGAAAAAATGAGCCGAGGCGCGTTTTTTGCGCATTTTTTTCTTGCGTTCAGGTTGCGAATTCATATGTATGTCCTTGCCCAAATCGCACGTGCCTGTGGTCGTGTGTCGGTTGGCGGGAAT
>Ga0302320_10023014_pt1 | contig 12259 bp, 14 predicted proteins | sample Bog_T0_3_FD_202130 | JGI IMG/M metagenome (GOLD analysis project Ga0302320, IMG submission 202130) | Peat permafrost microbial communities from Stordalen Mire near Abisko, Sweden - Bog_T0_3 | ecosystem: Environmental > Terrestrial > Soil > Wetlands > Peat | place: Sweden: Abisko, Stordalen Mire...
GCCATGAGATTTAGGAATGCTTCGCGAATCGCGTCAAGGTTGGCGTGAATCTGCGGCTTTTCGTAATCGATGAACCCAAACATCAGAACGTCGTATAGGGAGGAGTTGATCTTCTTCTCCTCCCACCGCCCGTTCATGTTTTCTCTCGTGCCCCTATAGAATCTCTTGAATGCGTGCTCGCCGAGCAAACTGAAGACAAGCTGGCATGACTTCTTAAATGCGGCTCTCAACTTTTCCTGCTCAGGCTCAAATAGGTTGCGGTGGTCCTTCATATCCTTGTTCATAAAGGACTTCATTGGCGGCGAGAATTTTAGATAGGTCGCGTGGTAGAAGGACCCAAACCTCAGCACCATTTCGACATCCCTCATCCGCTTGTCCGCTTTCTTCAAATTGAGCAGGACCCGAAAATCGCCATCTTCGGAAAGTTGCTTCAGCAACCTCATGTATGGCCCTCTGTATATGCAGTTCCGCAGTTCCTGATCGTTCAGAGCTACAGAACCGCTGTTAATCCTTTCGAAAATTTCGAACTTTAGATCGCTGTCGGATTCCTTTTTGATCGTTATCGTTCGGATGGATGTCTTCTTGATTGCGGATTTGAATTCCGGAGAGAGGTCCGCGAACCGCAGATTGTTCAATTCGCTTCGAACCTTCAGCCCCGTCAACTTGAATTTTCCATCAAGGAAATCGAAGAACGATGTTAGTCTTTGCTGTCCGTCGATCACCGATTCTTTTCCGTCCGCCTCTTCGGCTAGGTAGATGATCGGAAGCGGAACGCTGAGTAAAACTGACTCGATCAGCCGGCTTGACCCAGTGGCGTCCCAAACAAAATGCCGCTGAAACTCGGGCTGGAGGCTAAGTTCTGCGTCTTTGAAACGATCGAACAGGTCCTTGATCGTGGGATCGGAAGAGGTAGTAAATATCTTTCGCTCGACCCTCTGTGCAGTCGCCGGCAGGGGTGCTTCATCTTCTGGATCGAATTGAATTTCTTCGTCAAGCTCGGTGTTCATGGCTGATCCTTTCGCATGGTCTTGCTGGGCGGTTCCCGGATTGTCTTCTTAGCGGATTTTGCGAATCTCCTCGATTATCCGCTTCAGCAGCTCTTCGCCGGCTGTCTCGATTTCCCGTTGGGCGCGCAAATACGGGTTCAAGAATGCCGATCCGACGGCGTTCCCTTTCTTGTATCCCCGCTTGAATTCGGCTTCAATCTGATTTAGTTTGGTACGCAACTCTACGACCTGATCATAGGCGGCCCGAGTGGCCGGGAAATACACGTCGATCAGCATATCGAAACGCATAGTGATCGGCGCAGTCTTCTTGCTCTTCCCCCACTCGATATCCTGCTCAATACATTCGTCGTATGTGATTTCTCCCCTCATCACACCGTTGCGCCGCAGCGAGAAGAAGAAGAGCCCTTGCAGCCATTCGACCGCCGCGCTGTAGAGTTCCTCGCCGCGATCTCGCCGTGTCTCCGAGTTCCGCCGCGCCGTCTGGCTTCGATTGTTGAGGTATACGCCTCCTAAAGCTCCGAAGACGCCGATCAATCCACTGATCAACGAGGACGCCAAGGCTACGCAGTCATTAGGCATAATTAGGCCTTCATGTCGGAGTTGAAGAGGAAGGTTTTGAAGGCGCGGAGCGCGTCGGCGACACGGCCGCCCTGCTCGACGATGTGTTCGTAGGAGCGCTGGGCGTCGATGTTCCACTCCCAGGTGTCTTCGAAGGCGTAGATCTGGGAACTGGACTGGGAGCCGTCTTTCTCGGCGAAGAGGACGTTGTAGTCCTGGCGGGAGTTGAAGGGCGGGTCGAGGTAGACGAGATCGACGGACTCGTCCTTGATGTAGCGCTGAAGGACTTCGTAGTTGTCGCCGTAGTAGAGCGTGTTTTTGGGAGCGTTCACTGGATTGGGTTGAGGGTAGCACAGTGACGGGCGGTTGGGGTTGCTGGGTTGGGTTCGGATGCGTCGGGGTGAGGCCTCATTGGGCGAATGGGAACAAGGGCAAGAACAAAGGCAAAAGCAGGTCCTTCACTCCGCGGAAAAGCGCTTCGTTCAGGATGACACTTCATTGGGTGGGATGGACTTTGGCGGCGCGAGGGGTTGTTATGACACTTCGTTGGGGAGGGTGGACGCGAGGCGCCCGTGTGGGGTTGGGGGCCGGTCGAGTTAACACGTGGTTCGGCGAATGGGAACAAGGGTAAGAACAAGGGCAAAAGCGGGTCCTTCACTCCGCTGAAAAGCGCTTCGTTCAGGATGACACTTCATTGGGTGGGATGGACTTTGGCGGCGCGGGGGTTGTTATGACACTTCATTGGGGAGGGTGGGATTGTGGCGGGGTTGCGCGGAGTTTTGGATGGGCTTGCGGCTGTGTCATGCTGATGGAGTTATGGGGAGTTCCTCTTCTTTTGGTGCGGCGGCGGGGTTTGGGCAGCTTTTGCTGGCGATCGATACCTGCGGGCCTGCGGGGTCGGTGGCGCTGGGACGGATTGCGGGGCGCGATCTGGAGGTGCTGGGGCAAACGGAACTGGAGGGGCGGAGCTACTCCTCGACGCTGGTGGCGGCTGTGGGCGAGTTGCTGGCCGGCGCGGGTGTTGGCCTAAAGGATCTGGGCGGGATGATTGCGGTGAACGGGCCGGGGAGCTTTACCGGGGTGCGGGTGGGGTTGAGTGCGGTGAAGGGGTTGGCGGAGGGCGCGCGGATTCCGGTGGTGGCGCTTTCGCGGCTGGCCGTGCTGGCGCGGAAGGCGCAGACGCCTTCGGCCGCTCTCGATGCGCACCGGAACGAGGTGTTTTTGCGGGTGGAACGAGTGGGGAAGGCTCCGGTGGAGATGCTGGCGGGGACGGCGGAGCTGGCAGCGATTGTGGCAACTGGATTGTCTCCGCTGCGGATTGCGGTTTGTGACGATGCGGCGGCGGCGCTGCTGGAGACGGCGTGGCTGGGAGTGCAGTTGGTGCGATGCGCTGCTCCGATGGCCGCGGACGCGCTACGGATGGGCGAGGCGCGGCTGCTGGCCGGGGCGGTGGTGGACCTGGGCGAGCTGGATGGGCACTATCTGCGGCGGTCGGATGCGGAGATTTTTGGCGAGGCGGCTGCGGGAGCGCGGAAGGGATGAGCGCGGACGACATGCGCGCGGTGGGCGACGATTTTCAGATTCGCGGGTTGAGGGAGGCGGACCTGGACCGCGTGACCGAACTCGGCATGGAGCTCAGCCAGGCTCCGCATTGGCCGCGTTCGGTCTACGAGGCGGTCCTGGACCCGAATTCGCCGCTGCGCCTGGCCTTGGTGGCGGAGGATGTCGCGACCGGCCGGCTTGTGGCGTTTGCTGTCGCCGTTGTACTTGCGCCTGAGGCGGAGTTGGAGTCGATTGCGGTGGTGAGTTCAAGGCAGCGGCATGGACTTGGGCGGCGATTGATGGCTGCGCTGATGGAGGAGTTGAAGCGGGCGGAGGTTCGGGAGCTGATGCTGGAGGTGAGGGAGTCGAACCTTGCGGCGATTGAGTTTTACAGGTCGCTGGGGTTTGCGGAGACGGGGAGGCGGGCGCGGTACTACGCTGATCCGGTTGAAGATGCGGTGTTGATGAAGCAGTGGTTAGGGGTTAGTGGGTAGGGGTTAGTTTCCTTGCCGGGGTTAGGTCTGTGGTGTCCCCGGTCTCAAGGGCGGCGGGTGAGAAGCCCGACGTTCCTCAAACAGCTCTGTGCTGTCCCCGGTCTCATCCGCCGCGGCGCACGAGACCGAGGGCACCCGCATTGTTTGGGTACCGGTTGTGACTCTGGCCACGGGGTTCGGTTCAGGGACTTGAAATCCACAGGGGTGGGTTACCTTCGATCATTTTTATACTTGCGAGTTGCGGGTTGACGGCGATATATGTAAGTGTTCTCTTAACAAACCGGAGGTGCTTGATGGATGAAATACAGGACCCAATGCTGAGCGAAGAGATTGAACGGTTGCACGCGGAACATCATCGCTACGCTCAGCGGCTGGACGAACTGATTCAGAAGCCTTACCTCTCAGAGGATGAACAACTCGAAGAAGTCCGCCTGAAGAAGCTGAAACTGCACGCCAAGGACTTGATCTTTGCGTTGCAGCGCCGCACACCGGCGGTGGCATAAAGATTCAGGTCACGCGAGTTTAGCGCAGGAAAATTGCTCGAGAGACTGGCCTCTGCGGCCCATTGGCGACGGGTGTGCATTCCGCCCTGCTGTCCGGATGACTCGACTCCCGAGCGAATTAGGCAGAGTGTCGAGTGGATTCACCGTATAATCGTTCGGGACAATGGTTCGTGACGGATACATTTACGGTTTGAGTCTGCTGGCAGTGGCAATGTTGCTGGCGTGGGCCACAGGCAATTGGGCGTGGAGCATTGCGCCGATCCTGCTGGCGGCGTTTTTTCTCTGGTTTTTCCGCGATCCTGAGCGGCTGATTCCGGCCGGAGCGGGACTGATTGTGTCGCCGGGAGACGGGCTGGTGACCGAGACGGTCACGATCCAGACGCCCGAGGGCGAGCGGCAGCGGATCAGCATTTTCTTGAGCGTTTTCGATGTGCATGTGAACCGGACGCCGATTGCCGGCGTGCTGGGCAAAGTGCGCTATCAGAAGGGCCAATACCTGAACGCGATGAATCCGGCCTCGGCGGACCGCAACGAGCAGAATGTTGTGACGGTGCACGGCGAGGGCTTTGAAGTGACCTTCAAGCAGATAGCCGGGCTGCTGGCGCGGCGGATTGTGTTCAACCTTGCCGAGGGCGACCAGGTGGAGCGCGGGCAGCGCGTGGGGCTGATCAAATTTGGCTCGAGGGTGGACGTGCTGTTGCCGGCCGAGGCGGCCTTGCAGGTGAAGGTTGGGGACCGGGTGAAGGGCGGGTCGAGCGTGCTGGCGGCGATGCCGGAGGCGGAGATGGCTTACGCGGTTCCGGCGGTGAAGCGCGAGCTGAAAGCAAGCCTGCTGCCTGATCTGGTGGATGGAGAGGCGCAGTGAACAGCCACAACTCAGCCGAGGCACGGGCCAAGGCGCAGGCAAGGCTGCGCCGCGGCATGTACCTTTTGCCTTCGCTGTTTACGGTGGGCAACATCGCGCTGGGCTACTTTTCAATTACCGAGACGATCAAGGCGATCATTACCGGGACGGGCGACGCGCATGTTCACCTGGACTGGGCGGCGATCGCGATTATCTTCGCCATCCCGTTTGACGCGCTGGATGGCCGCATTGCGCGGATGACGAATACGACGAGCGAGTTTGGCAAGGAACTGGATTCGCTGGCCGACGCGATTACATTTGGCGTGGCGCCGAGCCTGCTGGCGCTGATTTGGGGATTTCACTTTCTTCCTGACTCGAGCCACCCGCAGTTGCTGGCGGATCTGCGGCCGGCGGGCGCGTTCATCTGCTTTCTGTTTTTGATTGGCGGGGTTTCGCGGCTGGCGCGGTTCAACATTTCGCACGATGCGCAGCCGAGGAATCCGGGCAGGCCGGGGCGGAAGTATTTTGTGGGGATGCCGATTCCGGCGGCGGCGGGATTCCTGGCTTCAACCGTGCATCTTTGCTACGGCTACCCGGTGCTGGAGTGGTGGGTGGCGATACCGTGGCTGCTGCTGGTGGGGCTGAGCGGGTTCCTGATGGTGAGCACGTGGCGATTCTGGTCGGGCAAGGAGATCAATTTTGCGCGGAGCCATCCGTTCCAATTGCTTTTTGTGCTGGCAATTGTGTTCTACGTGATCTTCCGGTTTTCGAATGTAGTGATTTTTGCGATTGGGCTGACGTATATGTTCTCCGGCATCTGGGCGCGTGCGGCGTACGGTTGGTCGCGGCGGCGGAGAAGACGGCCGCGCTTTGCCGCTACCGACGCGGATGCAGGCGCGGCTGAGCCGGATTCGTTGAAGCCTCTCTGATTTTTCATTCAAGAAAAAGGATTGCTGTGTACAAGATTGCGATTGCAGGGGCCTCGAGCTTGCTGGGCAGGGAGTTGAAAGAAGCATTGTCGGAATCGCCGCTGGCGGAAGCCAACTTTGTGTTGCTGGACGAGGAAGACGTGCAGGGCCAGTTGGAGCAGGTAGGCGACGAGGTTACGTTCGTCCAGGCCATCGGCGTGGATGCGTTCGAGCGCATGGACTTCACGTTTTTTTGCGGCACGGAAGACCTGACGCGGAAACACTGGCGCGAGGCGCTGCGGGCTGGCTCGACGGTGCTGGATCTGACGGGCGCGCTCGACCAGGAGACCGGGGTGCTGGTGAGGGCGCCTTGGCTGGGCTCGGAGGCTGGTTCGGCGGATTTGTTTACTCCGGCAGTGGTGCCGGCGCATCCGGCGGCGCTGGCTTTGGCGCTACTGCTGGAGCGTCTGCAACAGGCTGCGCCGGTGCGGAGCGCGGCGGCGACTGTTTTGGAGCCGGCCAGCGAATTTGGGCGGGCAGCGATGGATGAGTTGCACCAGCAGACGGTGAATCTGCTGAGCTTTCAGGCGCTGCCGCGCGCGGTTTTTGACACGCAGATTGCTTACACCTTGCTGGCCGGCGTGGGCGAGAACGCCAAGCTCAGCCTGAACGCGGCGGATGCGCGGATTCGGCGGCACTATGAAGCGCTAGGTGGCGGGCGGTGGCCGGCGCTGGCGCTACAGGTGGTGCTGGCGCCGGTTTTTCATGGGCACTCGTTTTCGATCGCGATCGAGATGGAGCGGGCGGTGGAGATTTCGGCGCTCGAAGAGGCGTTGAGCGGGGATCATGTGGACCTGGTGCTGGAAGACACGGATTCGCCGTCGAATTTGGCTGCGACGGGGCAGAACGATGTGCTGGTGAGGATGCGGCCGGAGTTTGGCAGGAGCCGGAACACGAATGAGGCTTCGCGGTTGTGGCTGTGGGCGGCCTCGGACAATCTGCGGCTGCACGCGCAGAATGCGGTGGAGTGCGCGCTGGATTTGCGTCGGCTCAGGCCGCAGGGGACGGTGCAGTAAGACGGACGCTGGATAAGTAAGATTGATTGCGTGCGTCTTACTCGGTTTAGGTGGCTTACACTTGCAATATAGTCTTACTTATGATAGGGTGTAAGCCATGGAGCAGATCATCACTACCGTGAGCAGCAAGGGGCAGATGGTTTTGCCGGCGCGATTCCGCGAGTCACTTGGGATTGAGGCAGGAACGCAGGTCGCTGTCCGCCTGGAGGGAACACGGTTGATTCTGGAGCCTCAGACTCTTGCCGCCAAACTGCGCCGTATCGATGAAATGCAGGGAATTACTGCAGGTTTGCCATCGGGCACCGACATTCTGCTCGAAGACCGGCGGCTTGAGCGCGAGCGCGAGTTAGCTGAGGACGGTTTTTAAGACCCTCAAATGATTAAGTACGTTCTGGATGCCTCGGCTCTAATCCGGTACATCGACACTGAAGCAGGCGCGAATCGCGTGAACGCGATCCTGAAGGCTTGCGTCGCTGGCCAAGCTGAGGTGCACATATCCGCAGTGCAATGGGGTGAGGTTGCAGGAAATCTCCGCAAACGGCTCGGGGCATCTCAAGAGCGGAGGATTTTGAGCAGTTTCCTTCCCAGTGAGACGGAGATTGTTTCTGCCAGCTCCGAGTCCGCAGTGCATGCAGGCGAACTCCGCGTTGACCGCAAGATCTCCTACGCCGATGCATTTGCGCTCGACTTGGCCATGAAATCCAAGGATCACGTGCTGGTGACGGCCGACTACGGGTTCAAGGCCGTGGACGACTTGGCGCGGATCGAGTTTCTCCCAGCGAAATGAATGAGGTTGGCCTGGGGTTCAGGTCGGAGAATGGACAGTGGATGAACGGAACACATTCCCGGAAAATGAGAGCCTGGCCAACCGGAAACGAATATCGCGGGAAGAGGCGCAGCGCCTGATCGAGGAGTTACGTGGGATATGCGCAGGTGGTCCTTCGATGTGCGATGAACTGCTCGAAGATCGGCGCTTTGAGCGGGAGCGGGAGTTGACCGAAGAGGGCTGGTGAGTGGCGGAACGCCGGCTTGCGCTTGGCCGCAAATTGAATCGTCCTAGAGCTTGTTTCAAAAATAGTTTGTCGGAGGTCGGCTTCGGTCCCGCAGGGGCTAAAGCCCAGCATTTTACGGCTCGTTTTCGGCACGACTAAAGTCATGCCCTGACACACGGTGGGTTTTTGAAACATGCTGTAGAAACTCTCATCGCTTGCCGCACTCCTCCCACAACTGCTCAATGTAGCTGTCGGTCATGCCGGCGATGTAGTCGGCTACGGTGCGGGCCAGGCCCTGGGTGGGGATTTGAGCCTGGTGGTCTTCGGGGAGCTGGGTGGGGTCGGCGATGAGCGCGGCAAAAAGGCCCTGGACGACTTCGCCGGCGTAGGTGTGAATCTGCTCCATCCCGGGCGAGTTGTAGAAATTGTCATAGAGAAAAGTTTTGGCGGCGGCGCGGTCCGATTCCATCTGGGGGCCGAGGGCGGCGATGCGGGCGGGCGCGTTTCGGACATCGGCCAGGGTCGCTGCGCCCTGCGCTTCCGCGCGGATTTGCGTTTCGTTCATCAGGTCGGTGACAAGGGCGTTGAGGATGCGGTTGAGCGTCTGGTTAATGGCCAGCTTGGGCGGGGCGGCGGGATACTGCTCGACCACCACATCGTAGAAGTTGCGGAAAAGCGCCACGCCCTCACGCACTTCTCCAAGATTCAAGATGCCGGAGTCGAGGCCGTCGTCGAGGTCGGCGCAGAGGTAGGCGATTTCGTCGGCAAGGTCGATGAGTTGCGCCTCGAGCGGCGGAAACTGGTCGAGGAAGTATTCGGCCAGCTCGGGGTGGGCGGCGGCGGAGTAGTCGTGGGAGTGCTTGACGATGCCCTCACGCACGGCCAGCGTCAGGTTGAGGCCGCGAAAGGCGGTGTAGCGCTCTTCAAACCAGGTGACGATGCGCAGGGCATGCAGGTTGTGATCGAAGCTGAGACCGTAGGCGCGCAGGCACTGGTCCAGGATTTTCTCGCCGGCGTGTCCAAAGGGCGGATGGCCGATGTCGTGGGCCAGGGCGAGTGCTTCAGCCAGTTCCGCATTGAGGCCCAGGGCGCGGGCGAGGGTGCGGGAGATCTGTGTGACCTCGAGAGTATGGGTGAGGCGGCTGCGGAAGTGGTCGGAAGGCGGGTCTCCGGGCAGGCGGGCGAAGACCTGGGTTTTGCCGGCAAGGCGGCGAAAGGCTCGCGCATGCAGGATGCGGGCGGCATCGCGGGCAAAGGGAGTGCGGTAGGGATGGAGCGGCTCGGGATGGGCGCGGCGCGCCATTTCGCTCGAGTCATCGCCGCGGACGGCGATCCCCGGCGGGAGCGTGGCGGGCGAACTGGTTTCTGCATCCATCATTGAAAAGCGAAGCAATCGTTCAGGTCTGGTTATACCGCAGAGGGGGCTTTGGCGCGGAATTAGAGCATTTTCGGAATACACGTAGACGTTTTGAGAGCATTGAAAGGTGGCTTTTTCTTAATGAAAAAGCCACTTGAGGGTGTGCTTTCGGTCGGCATCAATTCCGAAAATGCTGTGGGCGGCATTCAGCGACGGTTCAAGTCGGCCATCCCGGCGTGCGATTTGTTTCAAAGCGAAGAAATCAGTGGTCCGCTTGTCATCCATTGCTTGTTTTCCGCCGTCAAACGATCACAGGGAATCATCGCATTTTGTGCATTGTGCGGGATGAACTCCGGAATATGAAGATCAATCTTGTTCAGGCGAGCGTCGTTGCAGCAGTGAAGGCCGGGACGGCGGAAAGAAACCCATCCCCGCAGGGGCTAAAGCCCGGTTGGTTCTATGGTTTATACGGCACGACTGAAGTCGTGCCCTGACACACTGCCTCCCGTGATGCACCCTTTCCGGAGCAGGATTGGTATTCATCCTCCGGAATATGTACCGCTGCTGGCAACAACACGTTCAAGTCTATGGATCGGCGAAGGGCGACCTTGCGCGGCAGGGATCCGGCAGTTTCCAGGCCGGGGGCCGAAATCGGCGGGCAGCCGGCAGCAATCACACAAAGGTACCGTGCCAGCTTCAAAGATCGATGATGTAGACTTGCGAGTGTGGAAAAGGGGTACCTTTCACCATGGCAGCAGCACTTCGCTCCATTCGCACTCTTCTTGTCCGTTCGACTGCTGGTACAACGGTTCACTTCTCCGGTCGCTGCAAAAGGGCATTGGCGGTGCTTGTCCTGTATTTGCCAGTTCTGGCGATGAATGCCTCCGCACAGACCACGACCACGACGATCAGCGGCACGGTCTACGACCCGAGAACGACTGCCAGCGCGCTTCCGCTGCCAAATGTGCTGGTGTATGTGACGACCGGGGCGGTGCCGCCTCTTGCTGCCGGGGTGCAGTGCCTGACGAGTTCTTCTTCCACACCTGCAGGCGTGGTGGCTTACACCAATACCGCCGTGGACGGCACCTTCACGCTGACCAATGTGCCCGTAAGCACCACGTATACCCTGGTGATTCAGGCGGGCAAGTGGCAAAGGCAATTCAGCGAGACGGTTGCGGCCGTTCCACTTACCGGGCTTTCGCTGCACATGCCGTCGAACCATACGCAGGGCAACATCCCGAGGATTGCCATTGCTACCGGATCGGTGGACGCGCTGGAGTGCGTATTGCTTCAAATGGGTATCGCCCAATCGGAGTTCAGCGACGACAACGCAGACCCGAGTGGTGTTCTGCCCATTCACTTTTACAAGGGCAGCGAAGCGGCTGGAGCGGATATCAACGCTTCCACTCCGGTCCAGGCCACGCTGATGACGAATTCGGCGACGATGAACGGCTACGACATGTTGATGTTTCCCTGCCAGGGGTCGGCGGCCGGCCAGGCGAGCGCGACGGGCGCGACCAACCTGCTGAATTATGCGAACGCCGGCGGCCGCGTGTTTGCGACGCATTACAGCTATGTGTGGCTGGACCCGGCCGCGCCCTACAACGCCCAATTCCCCTCGATTGCGAATTGGGAGATAGCCGGCGAGCAAAGTATCACCACAGGGATCGGTACGGTGGATACAGGCTTCAGCGACGGGGCGACGCTGGCGCAATGGCTGCAGAATGCGGGCGCCACCTACCAGAACTCGTCAAACCAGATTTCGATCAGTACGCTCAGGACCGACGTCAGCAGCGTCATTCCCCCGACGCAATCCTGGCTCACCTACAACAGCACCGCCAAGCCGGTGATGCAGATGACCTTCAACGCGCCGGTGGGCGCGGCGGCGGCCAACCAATGCGGCCGCGTGCTGTACAACGACTACCATGTGTTCGCTGTCACGAGTTCAACGGGACAAGCCTTCACCGACGAGTGATCAACTTCGACGACGATCAGCGCGCAGGCGGAGATGCTGGAATTCGCATTATTCGACCTTTCGTCGTTTGTGACGCCGGTGGTGGTGCCAACGATTTCAATGACCTTCACTCCCAGCCCGATGATTGTGAAGCAGGGCGACACGGCCGACATGGTGACGGTGAACGTGACCAACACCAGTTCCACGGAGGAAATTTATAGCTCAGCGGTTCTGACGCTGACGCTGCCAGTGGGGTTGACGCCGACCGCCTTGACGGATTCAACCGGCGGCTGGGTCTGCACATTGGGCACCCTGACCTGCATCCGGACCACCAGCCTGCCAGCCAGCGCGAGCGACTCGGTGACGCTGACCGTGAGCGTGCCGGCCTACGGCGCTGGAAGCAGCGCGACGGGGACGATTGTGGCGACCGTTTCCAGTCCGAATTTCTCGAACAATGTGGCTGCCTCCGATGCTGTGATCTTCCAGCAGCCGCCTCCGATTGTGTGGCCCACGCCTGCGCCCATCCCCTATGGAACCGCGCTGAGCGCGACGCAGCTTGACGCGACTTCGACGCTGCCGGGGACATTTACGTACTCGCCGGTGGCGGGAACGGTGCTGCCGATCGGACCGCAAACTCTCACGGTCACCTTCGCTCCGACCGATACCACCGACTACACGCCGGGAACGGCGACGGTGACGCTGACGGTGATTCCGGCGACTCCCGCGATGAATATCACGGGCGCGCCAAACCCGGTGTTTGCGCTGAACCCGGTGACGTTTACCGCGACGATTTCCTCTTATACGACTCCGCCGACGGGCACGGTGGAGTTTTTCGACGGACCAACGCAGCTTGGATCGGGCACGGTTGCGTCGGGAATGGCGACGTTGACCACCTCGGCGCTGACGGCGGGGATCCACTCGATTACTGCTACCTATTCCGGCGACACCAACTATGGGTCGGCCAAGAGCATCGTGTATGCGGAGAATGTTGAAGACTTCACGATTGCGCTGGCAAATGGGAGCG
>Ga0302320_10023016_pt1 | contig 12258 bp, 14 predicted proteins | sample Bog_T0_3_FD_202130 | JGI IMG/M metagenome (GOLD analysis project Ga0302320, IMG submission 202130) | Peat permafrost microbial communities from Stordalen Mire near Abisko, Sweden - Bog_T0_3 | ecosystem: Environmental > Terrestrial > Soil > Wetlands > Peat | place: Sweden: Abisko, Stordalen Mire...
GGCCCAGCCGCGCCTTTGCTGCGGGCGCATCTTCCGCTGATCGGCCGATCGTGAGACGGCAGATGTTGGATTGGCCGTCGCCGCTGGGCGTGCGCCGACTACGAGTCGAATCAGCAGCCAGGGCGCTGTTTCGCGCGCGGCCAAGCTTCTCATTCGCAGTCGGATTGGCCCGTCCGCACTCGTTTTGGTCGGCGACACCGCAACGGCGCCCCGCGGACTTTTGTCGATGTGGCGGCGCGAAGAATGACGCTGACGACCTACGCGACGGGGTCGCGTGGGTAGATTCCGACTCTCGCCGAGAATGCGTCGCAGTGCGAGCTTCTCGAACTGCAGCGGTACTTGCCGACGGCTCAAGGATGGAGAGCCAAAATGTCGATGATCTACTTCGTTCACGCGGCAACGAGCGAAGGCATTCCAGCGGTGATGGCTTCCCGCGCGACGATAGACGAGGCGCTCAGGGAAGCTGAGTTTGAGCTGAGCGGTGGAGCGGCCTTCGCATGGATTGTCGATGAAGAAGGCCATCTGATTGTGCCGGCGGACCAAGTCAGGGTCCGTCTAGCTCGATCGCCCAACGCGCATCAAGGTTTCGCTCGCTGATTGGATCGCGACTGCGGCGTCGGACCGCCACAAGTCGGCAATGTCGACCTGCGATCGTAGGCCCGTAGATTGACGCACAGGCGCGTGGACGCCGATCGCTTACACACGGATGGAACCCGCTTATGCCCACGTTGACAATCACCCCCGATAGCGCGTTCGCGATCCTCATCAAGGCGCGGGAATTCGACGCGAAAGTGACCGAGACAGACCCTGACAGCGGCTCAAACCCGAGCGATGACGACAGCGTCGATGCGCTGGAATTTGGCCCCTCCGACGACACTCGCCGTGAACTCGTCTCAGCGATCGATGACCTCAATGACGACGAACAGCGCGACCTCATCGCGCTAATCATGCTGGGACGTGGCGACTTCACAAAGAGTGAATGGACCGAGGCGCGGCGAGCAGCCGCGGACATTGGTCGTGAACGAACCCCGCGTTACTTCGCCGAAATCCCTTTGGTCAGCGACTACCTCCAGGACGGCCTGTCCCAATTCGACCAATCGATCGAAGACTACATGACCCGACATTGAGAGATGAACGCGTGTCCCGTGCTTCGCGCATTTCGATCTCTTGGTGACCCGAAGCCGGAGTGACGATCGGCGACGAGTCCGGACGACGACCGATGTTGGGAAATCGAGGTATGCGTGACCTTCGATCGGCCGACGGCCTTGAAAGAGGGTCGAGGGGCGTAGCCCAAGATTTGCAACCAATGGGTCTCGAAACAGTGCTGCGGAAGCGATAAGCCGCGATCCGTCAATCGAACTGCACGGCGCCGGCATGCCCGCCAGCATTTCTGTTGCAGGACGTGACGGTTTCAGTCGACGTCGAAGTTGGCAAAAGCGACAACGCCTTGATTCTGCGTGGACGCGCCGTTCACGACGCGATCTCCACGGAGCCCTGAGTGATGGGGATACGAAAAGGTCGCGCGGTCAAGATTCCGGTAACCCTGGGCCTGCTCCGTAACACCACGACCGAGATAGAGACGGGACTGCTGGAGGGCGACGTCGCGGGACTCACAATCTGGCTCTCGCCAAACGCCGCGACCGAACAATCGAGTTGGGCGACGGCCGACTGAAAGTCTGAACAGGCATGCGAGGCGATTCGGGCTGACAGGGCCCCGCGAAACGGCGACAGAGGATTCTTCGCCAAGACACACCTGTGGGACTGGCCATGAGTCATGCGGTCAAGCCGCGCAAACGAGAGGGTGTCATAGCGGAACTTTCGACGAGCGAGCGCAACGCGCTGTCCGACAGAATGTTCGATCTGCCGCACAAACGGACCTGCCCGATGCCCGATGCAAGCGACGCCCGCAATGCCAAGGCGCGCGCGGCCGAGGAATTCAATAGAGGCAATCTGTCGTCTGCCAAAAAAGCTCAGATCGATCGCAAGGCCAATGAAATTCTCGGCGAGGCGTGACGTGTCTGATCAAATCGACCTGCAATATGTACGCTTCGTAAGACGGGCGGATTTCGCTTGGCGCGACGTTGGTCGGCAATCGCGCATTGCGGCGACGCGCCCCGACGGCTGCTCTGGCATCCCTCGACGCGTTCGACGAGCGGTCACCTGGCCGTGCTCCGCGAGCGCGCGGCGCCCCCGCAGCGCCGCGACGACCCACTGTTTCGAATATCCTACGCGGGGTGGGTAGTTTCCGAGCCTATCTATGCGCTGCCGCCGCTCGTATCCGATGTTGGTCATCTGTTGTTGTGACGGTGCGGATCTGGCCGCAATCCGGGAGAAACCGATGTCTGACGACAAGCGTCTGAAACAGGCCGTGCTCGACGAATTGCTATGGGAGCCGAGCGTGAACGCCGCTCATATCGGCGTCGCCGCGAAAAATGGGGTCGTAACCCTCATGGGCCACGTCGAAAGTTTCTTTGAGAAATCCGCCGCCGAGACAGCGACGCGGAGAGTCAACGACGTGAGGGTGGTCGCCGAGGAAATCGAAGTGCGGCTACCCTTTAACGTCAAACGCGGTGACGAGGAAATTGCCTCCGCGGTGGTCAATCGGCTGAATTGGGACTCGACTGTTCCAAACGGCGCCGTGAGGGCGAAGGTCGAAAAGGGTTGGGTCACTCTGACCGGAGATGTCGATTGGCATTTTCAGCAAGAAGCGGCGGAGAACGACGTTCGAGGACTTTGGGGCGTCGTCGGCCTCTCCAACGAGATGACAGTGAAGCCGAAACCGAACGCTTCAAACATCCGCGACAAGATCATCGTCGCGTTGGGCAGGTCATGGATTGATCCGGCGTCAATCAATGTGTTCGCCAATGGCGGCAAGGTGAAGCTAACAGGAAAGGTCAATTCCTGGCACGAGTATAATGAAGCGACGTCCACCGCGTGGGCCGCGCCGGGCACAACCTCTGTCGAGAACGAGATCTCAGTCGATTGAACGGGCGCAGGTTGTCACCAACCGAGTCGGAAGTGTCTCGAGGAGTCAGGAACGCACTATGAATGCAGCCAATGACGAAACGAGCACCGCGGAGACTTCGATGTCATCCGTTACAGGCGGGCGCCGTCGGACGCTCGAAGCGATATTCCATCACCCCTCGCCGCACAATCTTGAATGGAGCGAGGTCGTTAGATTGATCGAGAAGGTTGGCCACGCGAAAGAGAAGGCCAATAGTGAGTTTGTGTTCGAGGTCGCCGGCAGGCGTCACGTCATGCGCAAACCTCACACCAAGGATCTTACGAGTGCCGAGGTGATCGAAATCCGTCATTTCCTAATGGAAGCCGGATTGTCGCCCGAGGGCCCCTCCAAATCCGTCGCTCATCCCAGCCTGGCTGCGCCAAGTCTCCTGATCGTCGTGGATCACCACGGGACGAAGATCTTTCATGTCGAGGTCGCTTCCGATGACGCTTCTGAGCATGTCATCAGGCCCTACGGCCCGCATCACTTCCTGTATCGCTTCGTGCACGAGGACCAATCCCGGGATGAGGGCGAAAGGGCGCCCGAAGAGCCCGCGTATTACGAGAAGATTGCCGACGCGGTCGCGCTGGGCGGCAAAATCGTCGTGGTTGGCCATGGAGCGGGCAAGAGCAATGCCGCGCATCACCTGACTGACTATCTGCGATCGCATCACAGCAAAACCTATCAACGCATTGTTCGCGAGTTTGTCGCAGATCTGTCCAGCATCACTACCCCGCAGCTCCTTGATCTGGGGCGACAGGCGTTGCGCTCGTAGCCCCTCGCTGCTGCCCTGCGGGGCTCCAACCCCGGGGGTCTTCCGGTCCCTGCTGGGAAATTGCCGCCCGGATCGCCTCGGCCCCTCTACGACCCGCAATGAGAGGGTCGACGACAGCGTCTGCCGCGCCGACGGCGAGCGCACGGTGGACGCATGGGAGAACGCCATGCACGCGATGGTGCTGAACAGGCTCAGGACTCCGCTAGAATGGACCGATCTGCCTGACAGGCAGCCCGGGCCGGGGCAGATCCGCGTCAGGGTGCTCGCGTGTGGCGTCTGCCGGACGGACTTGCATGTCGTCGATGGCGAACTTCCAGACCCGCGTACGCCGATCATCCCAGGGCACGAGATCGTCGGCCGCATCGATGCGATCGGACCCGACGTGGAAGGGCTGACAATAGGCGAGCGCGTCGGCGTCCCGTGGCTCGGCCACACCTGCGGCGTCTGTCCCTATTGCCGCATGCAACGGGAAAACCTGTGTGACCATCCGGCCTTTACCGGGTATACGCGCGACGGGGGCTTCGCGACGGCGACGATCGCCGACGCGCGCTTCGCTTTTCCACTCGGCGAAGTCGGCAGCGACGTATCGCTCGCCCCGCTGTTGTGCGCCGGGCTGATCGGCTGGCGGTCGCTGACAATCGCCGGCGATGGCAAGAATCTCGGTCTCTACGGGTTCGGCGCCGCCGCTCACATCATAGCCCAAGTCGCGCGGTGGCAGGGGCGATCGGTGTTTGGCTTCACGCGCCCCGGAGACGCCGCCACCCAGGCGTTCGCCCGAACGCTCGGCGCCGCCTGGGCAGGCGGGTCGGACGAAACGCCGCCGGAGCAGCTCGACGCCGCGATCATCTTCGCAACCGTCGGGGAACTCGTCCCGCGGGCGCTGAAGGCTGTTCGCAAGGGCGGGCGCGTCGTTTGCGCCGGAATCCATATGAGCGACATTCCGAGCTTCCCCTATCCGCTGCTTTGGGAAGAGCGTCAGCTTCTGTCAGTGGCCAATCTCACTCGGCAGGACGGCGTCGACTTCCTTCGCCAGGCGCCGCAGATGGGCATCGTCACGCACACGACGACCTATCCACTGAAGACCGCAAACGAGGCCCTGGCCGACCTCCGCGCCGGTCGCTTCGACGGCGCCGCCGTTCTCGTACCCTGAGGGCCGTTCTCCAGTTGATCATTTGACGCGTCGCTCGCCGAGAGCGAGGCCGGAGCTCCTGACGCGTCGCCACCAGCGTAGGTAGTTTCCGGCCCTGCGCAATCGGACGGCGCCATGCGAGCTGTGTGGTGTTGGCCGACTCATATTGTGGTCGGCCGCACTCTCCCGATGGGGAATTGTAATGACAATGAGCTTTTCCGTGACGACGTTGACGGCTCCGAGGACAGCGCTCAAGGAGACTCGCTTCAGCTCGATCGAGGACGCGCTCACCAGCGCCGATTTCATGCTGCGCAGCGGGGCGTCGTCGGTTTGGATCGTCGATCGCGTCGCCCAGACGGGTTGGATTGCAAGTTCGCGCCCGAGCCTGCCGTTGCTTGGAACTTGCGCGTCGCCCGCGCGCTTCGCCACCGGTCGGCGCCTCGCTGCGGCAAGTCTGCATTGAATATGCGAGCCTTAGGCAAGATGATGAGATCGAACGTTCCGCGCCACTGGATGTGGTCAGAAGCCCTTGAAACGCTCGATCGGGCGGAGCGCTTACATCGAGAGATGTTTCGTCCGGCCCGGACCGGTTCCCATGTTCCCACTTGGGAGCCTCCGGTCGATGTGATGGAAACTGAGAGCGCGGTGATCGTGCTGGTCGCTTTGCCTGGAGTCGAGCCGAGCAGAATCGCCGTTTCCCTCGATCGCGACGTTCTTATTCTCTCGGGAACGCGTTTGTTTCCGCAGGAACTCGATGTGGCGCTGATCCATCGTCTCGAACTTCCTCAGGGTCGCTTTGAACGTCATGTGTCGCTTCCGCCAGGCGGGTACGCCGCGGTACGGAGCACGGCCGCTGACGGCTGTCTCACCATAGTCTTGGAAAAACGGGGGGCGATCGGTGGTTGAGAGTCAGCTTGAAGGGCCCCGCGACGAGATCGCGTCGGTAACGCCCGAGGTCCCGTCCGCCATACCGCAGGACGCGCTGATCATCGTACCGGTGCGCAACGCGGTCTTGTTCCCCGGAACCGTGCTCCCCATCACGATTGAGCAGTCGCTTTCCGTGAGGGCCGCGCAACAGGCGATGCGCGAGCAGCGGCAAATCGGCATTCTCATGCAGAAGAGCGGCGAAGTCGACGAGCCTCTGGCGACCGATATGCGCGGCGTCGGCACGATCGCCAATATCGCGCGGTACGTCACGACTCCCGACGGAGCGCACCATCTCGTGACCCAAGGCGTGCAGCGATTCGAGATCGTCGAGTTCTTGGAAGGGCGACCGTTTCTTGTTGCAAGGGTTCGACCGATTGTGGAGTCGGGGCTCGCTCAGGGCACAACCGAAATTGAAGCGCGTTTCATCTTTCTGAAAGGGCAGGCATTGGAGGCCTTACAACTCCTGCCGCAAGCGCCTGCCGAAATGATCGCGGCCATCCAGTCCGAGGAGTCGCCCAGCCAGCTTGGGGATATGGTCGCCAGTTACATGGACGCGACGTCCCAGGAGAAGCAGGAGATTCTCGAAACTGTCGAAATTGGCCCACGTCTGGACCTGGTTTCGCGAATCCTGGCGCATCGCGTCGAGGTCATGCGCGTGACCCAGGCCATCGGCCGAGAGACGAAAGCGTCCCTCGACGCCCGCAGTCGTGAAATCATGCTGCGCGAACAGATGGCGGCGATCCAGCGCCAACTCGGTGAGGGCGTTGAAGGCAAGACCAGCGACATGGCGGAACTCGGCCTTGCGATCACCAAGGCCGCGATGCCCAAAGATGTCGAGGATCAAGCGCGCAAAGAATTGCGTCGACTGGAGCGCATGCCCGAGTCGGCCGCCGAGTATGGCATGGTTCGGGGCTATCTCGAATGGCTGATCGAATTGCCGTGGGGGCTTCCTGTGGAGGCCACGATCGACATTGCCGTGGCGCGCCGCATCCTCGATGAGGATCATTTTGGACTTGAGAAGATCAAGCGTCGAATCGTCGAATATCTCGCGGTTCGTAAGCTGGCGCCGAACGGGAAGTCGCCGATCCTCTGCTTTGTCGGGCCGCCCGGCGTGGGCAAGACATCCTTGGGCAAGTCGATCGCTCGGGCGATGAATCGGAAATTTGTCCGCGTCAGCTTGGGCGGCATTCACGATGAGGCGGAAATCCGGGGGCACAGGCGCACGTACATTGGCGCCCTACCTGGCGACATCATTCAGGGAATTCGCAAAGCGGGCGCCAGAAACTGCGTCATGATGCTGGATGAAATCGACAAGTTGGGCGATGGGCCCCACGGCGATCCCGCTTCAGGTCTCCTCGAAGTGCTCGATCCCGAGCAGAACAACAGCTTTCGGGACAACTACCTGGCGGTGCCCTTCGACCTTAGCCGCGTGACGTTCATCGCGACGGCGAACATGCTCGATACGATTCCCGGGGCGCTACGCGATCGGATGGAGGTTATCCGTCTCGCCGGCTACACGGCCTCGGAAAAATTCGAAATCGCGCGTCGTTATCTGGTCGTTCGCCAAATGGAAGCAAATGGCGTGCACGTAGGCCAAGTCGCAATCACGGACGAGGCGTTGAGCGACATCATCGCCCACTATACGCGGGAGGCAGGCGTGCGAAATCTCGAGCGCGAGATTGGCAAGGCGCTGCGCCATGCGGCGGTTCGCATCGCGGAAGGGGAAGTCGGCGCAATCACGATCGGCGTCAAGGATCTTGCCGTCGTTCTAGGGGCGCCGATCTTCGAGGATGAGGTGGCGTTGCGAGCTAGTCTGCCTGGGGTCGCCACGGGGCTCGCCTGGACGCCGTTCGGCGGCGACATCCTGTTCATCGAGGCGACCGGCAACCCCGGCGCCGGAGGGTTTATCCTCACCGGCCAACTCGGGGAAGTGATGCGGGAAAGCGCGCAAGCCGCGCTGAGTGTCGTCAAAAACCGCGCGAGTTCGCTGGGCATCGATTCCGTTCGATTTGCGAAACTCGATATCCATATTCACGTGCCTGCCGGCGCGACGCCAAAGGACGGCCCAAGCGCCGGCGTCGCCATGTTCATGGCGTTGGTCTCCCTGTTGACCGGAAGGAACGTCCGGAACGACACAGCCATGACGGGCGAGATCAGTCTGCGCGGCCTAGTGCTTCCGGTCGGCGGCGTGAAGGAAAAAGTCATTGCCGCGCAGCACGCCGGCATCAAACGCGTCATGTTACCGGCGCGGAACCGCCGCGATCTCGAGGACATTCCTGACGAGACGCGTCGGCAATTGGAGTTCATCTGGCTGGAGCACGTTGAGGATGCGGTCGCCGCTGGACTCGAGAATGCAAAGGCAGCTTTGGCATATCCGCCGCCCAGTTCACCAGCTCATCTGGCTGAGCTGACCGCCTAGCACCTCCATTGTTCCCGTGGAGATTCCGGTTCCAGGACCCGCTTGCCGACGGGGAGTGGGAGCACTGCGATCCGTTCCGCATTCTGTTGAAGGTGATCGACCGCGGCGGCGTCTGTGTCGAAAGCGCCGCTTAGTTGTATCCGCCGGGTCCCTGAGTGTTTTCCGACGCTGGCGGAATGTTGGACTCGGGATAACAGAGGAACTTCGGCGGCGCTCCGACCATTCGGTTTGCGTGCGGCTGGAACGGCATGAGGAACATCAAGATGCCTCGCAGCGTCTGTCGCGGCGCCGTCGCAACATGCTTCTGCGTTGCGATGACAGGGTCGCTTCTGGCTGCACCAACCGCCAACGCGGATGCGACGGCGACTCCCGCAACAGGGACCGACACGGCTCCGGCCAAGTCTGCGGACGTGTGTCGAAACGACCTGAAGAACTTCAGTCAGCAGATGGCGAAGGGCGGCTACTGGGCCGCCGACGACGGCGATAGTCTCGGCTACCCCGTCGGCGCGGCGGGCGAAGGAGTGGACGGAAGGGCGATGAACGAGTCTGGCGTTCAGGCCCGTGGACCGGGCTACTTCAGCGGACGGCCCGGCTACGAAGTGCGCGTCCTTATGGCCTCTGCGAACATCCTCGCGCGCCACGGACAGCAGCTGGCCTGCGAGGCCGTGCTCACCGAGACGCAAGAGCGTTACAAGAGCTATTTGTTGGATCTGCAACGTGCGGGCGTCACGCCGGTCGACCTGCCTGGCTGGCGTCAGCGGCAGATCGCCGCCGCCGTTCCCGTCAAAGGATCGAACATCGCCTTCCGCTCTGACGAGCTGCTTGGCGTTGAAGTGCAAAGCCCCGAGGGCGCGGCCCTCGGCAGCGTTGACGACCTCGCGCTGAATCCCGAGACGGGCAAGCTTGGCTATCTGGTGCTCGCGCGAGGCGGGTTCTTTGGCTTCGACGAAACCCGCATTCCGATCCCTTGGGACGATTTCAAGGCCACGCCCAACGCAGATCTGCTGGTGTTGGACACGACGAAGAGCGTGCTCGACGCGGCTCCGCATGTGAGCAAGAACGCGTTCACAGTTAGCGCAAGCGCCGATAGCGATAGCCAGAAAGTGGACGCTTACTGGAAGGCGAACCCGCCGACGAAGACAAACCCGTAGCGGGGACACGCGAGCGGGTTCGCGGTGGCGGGAATCAGGAGAGGGTCATGGCGTACAAGGACATTCTGGTCTTTCTCGATCCGACCGATGAGGCGCGGGACCGCCTGCGTCTCGCCGTCGCGATGGCGCAAGCTCACGGGGCGCGACTGACCGGCGTCGACGCGAGTTCGGAGGCTGCGCTGGGCGGGGCCTGGGGCGAATTGACGTCGCGCATCGGCCCGGAATTCGAGGCGGCGATCAAGAAGGCGGAACTCGTCGGCCGGTTCGTCGGCACGAGCGCCGCGTCTGCGATCGGCGGCGAGTACGGCCATTGCGTCGATCTGGTTATCGCACCGCGGCCAGAGGGCGAGTCGCGCGCGCTGATTCGCTCCGAAATCCCCGACGGGATGCTGCTCGCCTCGGGCGCGCCGATGTTGATCCTGCCCAACGACTGGAAACTGTCACCGGTCGGCGAGAATATCGTCATCGCCTGGAACGCCAGCCGCGAGGCGATTCGCGCCGTCCATGACGCGATGCCGCTGCTCGTCAAGGCGAAGACGGTCACGATCTTCACCTTCTCGGCGCGCGAGAGCGCGCTGCAGGCGACTTCGGAAATGCTGTCCGATCACCTCCTCCGCCACGGCGTCGTCGCCAAGAGTTCCGACTGGACCGACACCGGCGAACTCTCGGCGCTGGAAGCGCTGTTTGCCGACCTCGATACCCAGAACGCCGATCTCATCGTCGCCGGCGCCTTCGGTCATTCCCGCTTGTTCGAGAGCCTGTTCGGCAGCGACAGCCTCGATATGATGCGGCAGCCGACGGCGCCGATCCTGATGTCCCATTAGCCGCGCTGCTGTGATGCGGGAGATGATGTTGGGGCGGCTTCAGAGCCGCCCACCCCTCGCTTGAGCCGCCGGCCAACTTGGAGTCCCTAAGTGGAATATCCCTCGCGGCGTAGAGTTCTCCTTGGCGGACTTGCGGGCGTGGGCGCCGTCGCCGTCGTCGGAGGCGGCGCCGCACTGATCGGCAACGCTAACGAGGCTGGCGCCTACGACGCCGCCATCCTTGACACTTGGCGGCATAGTTTCAGCTTCGATCCGCCCTTGCCCACGGCGCAGAGAGAACTCGTTCGTTACGCGACGCTGGCCGCCAACAACCACAACGTCCAGCCGTGGCGGTTCCGCCTATCCGACCGTTCGATCTCGGTGTCGCCCGACTTTGGCAGAGGGTTGGCGTCCGACCCTGACAATCATCACCTGTTCGCCAGTCTGGGCTGCGCGACCGAGAACCTGGTTCAGGCCGCTCAGGCTTTCGGGCTTCGCGCGACCGCCAGCTTCGACGCCGCCGCCGGCGGCATGAATGTCGACCTCGAAAAATCCCCTCCCATCAGGAGCCCGCTGTTCGAGGCGATCCCGCGACGGCAATCGACGCGCTGTGTCTTCGATGGGCGCGCCGTGCCCGTCGAGCACCTTCGCCTGCTCGAAGCCGCGGGGAATGGCGACGGAGTCCAGCTGCAGCTGTTCACCGAGCGCAAGCAACTCGAGGACATTCTCGCCTATGTCGTCGCCGGCAACAGCGCTGAGATGGACGATGCGGCGTACATCGCCGAGCTGAAGGCGTGGCTGCGGTTCAATTACGCGGAGGCGCTTGCAGCCCGCGATGGACTGTTCTCCAAGACGTCCGGCAACCCAACTCTGCCGAGTTGGCTCGGCCGCCTGCTCTTCGGTCTCATCGTCACCAGGGACGGCGAGAACAAGAAATACGAGGCCCAAATTAGGAGTTCGTCCGGCGTCGCAGTTTTCATCGCCGACAAGAACGAACCGGCCTCTTGGAGCGCGGCAGGGCGATGCAGCCAACGGTTCGCCCTCCAGGCGACGGCCCTGGGCATTCGGCATTGCTTTATCAATCAGCCGGTCGAAGTTCCGGCCGTCAGAGGCCAATTCGCCAACTATGTCGGCGCTGGCGCCCGCCGCCCCGATCTCGTGATGAGGTTCGGTTATGCTCCCGAACTGCCGAGATCATTGCGTCGCGCCGTGGATCAAGTGCTGCTTCCGGCCTAACTTTGTCGCGGCGCCGAGCCTGCTCTGGCAAACCGTGTTTGCAATCATGGTCGGGTTGGCCGTCGCGGTCGTTTGGCGAAGACCTTCCCGGGGCTTCGAGGCCCGTGAAGGCAGGGAGAGCATGCCAGATCGTTACTCGGCGCGGGGTCCGGACGCCGATCGGCGTTGCAACGCGTTCAGGCGATTGGTCATCGCTGGGTCAAGATTTCGGAGACGAATTACACTCCGATGTCCACTTTGATTTCGGGAATGATGCCCGCATCGGCAAGGACTTTGACGAAAGGAGTTCCGTCTCCCTTTTGCTGCCGGATTGTCTCGTCATAGAGGATCGCGCCGCAAATGCCCACGCCGAGAGCTGGTGTGGCCACGAGCAACTCGCGATAGGCGCGCCGCGCCTCGAGCGTCTGTGGAATCCCTGCTGCAGCGAATCGCTTGTCGCAGGTCGCATTGCTCTCGTCCGTCGCGAGTAGGCCGTTGTCGTCGCTGACGCGCGTCCTCGCGATTTCGATGAGCGCTTTGCGCATTCATCCGGCTTCGCTCCACTTCCAGTTCCGGATCTCCGGCAAGTCCTCGCCATGCTCGTCGATGTATTGCTTATGCTCGACGAGCTTGTCGCGCATCGCCTGCTTCAGATAGGCGCCCTTGCTGCCGAGGTTGGACAGTTTGTCGACGACGTCTTCAACGAGATGAAAGCGGTCGATCTCGTTTTGCACGCGCATATCGAACGCCGTCGTGATCGTGCCTTCTTCCTTGTAGCCACGGACATGCAGATTGCGATTGGTTCTGCGGTAGGTCAGCCCGTGGACCAGGGACG
>Ga0302320_10023018_pt1 | contig 12257 bp, 11 predicted proteins | sample Bog_T0_3_FD_202130 | JGI IMG/M metagenome (GOLD analysis project Ga0302320, IMG submission 202130) | Peat permafrost microbial communities from Stordalen Mire near Abisko, Sweden - Bog_T0_3 | ecosystem: Environmental > Terrestrial > Soil > Wetlands > Peat | place: Sweden: Abisko, Stordalen Mire...
AAGTGGCGGCTCGCCTTCGCAAAATCCGGCCGGTAGCCGACATGGAAATCGAAAAGCTTGAGGAAGCTCAACAGGTTTCAGTCAAGGCAGAGATTGAACGACTTGCGACCGCTCTGGTGGCGACAACTGCTCCGACAGACTGGGCAACCCAAGTCGCACCGGTCTTAGCAGCCTTCCGTAAAGCTATGGCCGCGGCACCCATCACGTTGCCTGACAGAGAAGAAGGCCTGCTCTCAGAGTTGGAAGAACTCGCCGCACAAATCTCCAAAGACGGACCAGCTTGGCAGGCCGCGCGCAATTGGGCAGTGACGCTTCTTCCCATATTTGTCTATGTCGATGACTATCCCGAACTGACCGGCCACCAGAACATTGCAGAATATCTAACCCGGAAGCAGGCCAATCCTAGTCAACTCAATGAGTCGGATCGGAATTTCGAGAAGATGTGCAAGGTCGCTGACCTTAACCCTGAACAATTCAATCAACTCCGCAACGCGAACGATCATGAAACACGAAATCAGCTTGCGAATCGAGCCGGCGCTATCGTTACATCAGAGTTGCGGCGACTTTGGAAGGACCGCCAATTGAAGGTCCGGTTCAGCCCAGACGCCGACCATCTCGACACCTTTATCTCCGACCCGAATTCCGTCTACGATGTTGAGGTAAATCTCGACGAGAGGAGCCGAGGACTCAAATGGTTCTTCTCGTTCTACATTACCTTTTCGGCAGATACCAAAGGGGGGACTGCTCAAAACGCGATTTTGTTGCTGGACGAGCCCGGTCTGTATCTTCACGCATTGTCACAGGGCGATCTACTCCGCCATTTTGCGGCCGACTTCGAGAACCAAATCATCTACACCACGCATTCGCCCTTCATGGTTCCTACAGAAACCCTCGATGCAATTCGCACTGTAAGCATTGGACAGGAGACTGGAACCGTCGTCTCTAATGATCCGTCTGGAGATTCACGTACACTTTTCCCAATCCAGGCAGCGCTTGGATACTCCCTAGCTCAGAGCCTTTTTGTCGGTCCCAACAACCTAGTCGTTGAAGGCGTCACCGATTTCTGGATGCTGTCATCCGCATCCAGCTATTTGGAGAGTATAGGGAAAACTGGGCTGCCTGGGGGAATGACACTGACTCCTGCTGGAGGTGCCCAGAAGATCCCTTATATGGTTGCGCTACTCAGGTCCGAGCACCTGCAGGTGCTCGTGCTCTTTGATGAGGAGAAGCAATCGCGCTCCACCAAGGACGAACTAGTCAAGGCGAAGTTGATCCGGGATGACAATATCATCTTCGTGACGGATGGCTTTGACGATTCCACAAAACCGTCGGAAGCTGATATAGAGGATATGTTCGAACCCGCCGTCTACGACGCTCTTGTTTCTGAAAGTTACGGTAGGGAGCTGACGGGCAAGACTCTCACCCTTAACCCACAAATCCCGCGCATCGTGAAGCGTTACGAGCAGGCGTTCCAAGATATCGGGATTGAGTTTCACAAGACGCGACCAGCTCGGCTGCTACTCAATAAGATACTAACCGATGCAGCAAACATCATTCCAGAAAGCACTGTGGAGCGATTCGACCGCTTGTTTGCCAAGATTTCCAAGCTCTATTCCGCGAACCTAAAGCGAAATGCAGGCCCATTCAGCTAGAAGAATCGGAGGTTTTCCTTTGTTCTCAGAGGAGAATCTCAGTGCTCCATAACTTGCCAAACAGTTCCAGGCTAGGTCGCTTGAAAAGTCGCTTGGTGAGAACTACCCGCACCATGTGTGCCTGTCGAGCGTCGCTTGAAATGAGCATCGTCGATTTCGCATCAACCGGCTTGAGGCGATCATTGGGCATGGAAGGGCAATGACAATAGATGTCGGCGAAGCAAGATTTAGTCGAGCCCAAACTCTGAGGCTCGAACGATAAACTGGTCCCTGTTCTGAACCATGGGCAAGATCGTACCCCGCAGATTCTCAATCTTGTGCGTGTAAAACAGCCTGCATTCTTCCAGAGTTTTATGAGCGTAATGCAAGAGCGCTGCTGCCGCCGTCGAATAACGCTCCAATTCAATACCCTCTGCGAGATACACATGTAGGTCTGCACCATCTCTCTCAATCAGGAAATGCGCGATGGCGTCTCTCATGTCCTTCAGTTTATGAAACAAGTCCTGAACCTTGCGAATCTCTTTTACAAACTCGGGATCAAAGCCGAACTTAATCAGTTCTTCTTGGTTGACATCGGGATCGGAAGGTAACTTATCTTTGACACCTCGCTCAATGCATCTTTCCTTCAACCATTTGCGAATTGATGTCGTACCTTCGTACATCCGAGCTGCACACAGCAACCGATAAAACGGACTTGACGATACAAGAGCCTCCCTATAAATCGCATCATAGGCCTCGGTAATCACCTTAAAACCGGCCATACGTTATCAGTTCAAAACCGGCCAACGGGATTGGCCGAAGACGTGATTGTTTTACCTTGCCGGGGCGTGCATTTGCAAGGTGCGATTTGAGACGTTGCTGTTGTGGCCGGTTTTCAGGGCCTCTGGGTGCGTGTTAAGGTTGTAGTTGCTCCGCCGGGGTCGCGCCTTGCGGAGTGATCCAGGGCCGAGGACGCGGGGCTGGCTCCGAAGGAATCGGTATTCGAGACCCTCTGTGGTTTGCCCGATGGGCTGGCCGACAGAGGGTTTCGTGTCTTTACCAGTATTCCTAGGGTGAGGCTCCGTCGGGAGAGGCCTCTGGATCACGAGTCGCGACGCCGCCGGGCGTTCTTTGCCCGGCATCCAAATCGCTTTTGTTTTTGCTTTTGCTCTTGTCATTTGCCTTCTTCCGCGCCGCCGGTTTTGGTGCGCCAACTGCGCGGGCCACACTTGAGCACGTGCCCGTGATGCAGCAGACGATCGAGCATGGCGGAGACGGCGGCGCTGTCGCCCAGCAGTTTGCCCCAGTCTTCCACCGGTCGATTCGATGTGAGCAGCGTGCTGGCGCGTTCATACCGTCGCATGATGATCTCCAGAAGTTCTTCGGCGGCGGTCAGCGGCAGCTTTCGCATACCCAGATCGTCGATGATTAGCAGCGGCACGGTGGTCAGCAGCTCCATGTGCTGCTTGCGTTTGCCGTCCAGCGTGGCATCGGCCAACTCCTCCAGCAGGGCGTGCGCTTCGCGATAGAGTACGCGGTAGCCCTGCTGGATGACAGCGTGGCCGACGGCCTGCGCGATATGGCTTTTACCCGAGCCAGGTGGACCTAAAAACAGCGCGTCTTCGCGCCGCCCGACCCAGCCGGCGGCGGCCAGATCGAAGACCAGCTTGCGATTCATTTTGGGGTTGAACTGGAAGTCGAAGTTATCCAGCTGCTTGTTGGTGTCGCGAAACTGCGCTTGCTTGTGGCGTCGCTCCAGCAGTCTTGTGCCGCGGCAGGCAAGTTCGTCCGAGACCAGTGTGGAGATCAGGTCGATAGGGGCCATGTTCTCGGATTGAGCCTGTAGAAGGCGTGTTTCCAGCACGGCGACCATGCCGCTCAGGCGCAGTTGCACCAGGGCGCGATTGAGTTCGATCAGGTTCATAAATTGGATTCCTCGAATTGGATTCGTTGTTGGATAACATCGCGATACTGGGTCAGTTCGCGGATCAGTGGGTCTACTTGGCGCAGGCTCAGTGGCGCTTGCGGGCTGCGCTCCAAGTAGCGGCGCACGAAGCGATACTCGGGCACGCGCAACTCCAGCGCCGCCGTGCAGGCGTCGTCGCAGGCCACGCTGCCATATTGCTTTACCAGTTGGAGAACGCCCTGGATGCGGCGCATTCCCAGTTCACCCTGGCGAGCATGGATGGCGTCGCAGACCGCGCCGATGCTGGCTCCGGCCTTGTGGGCGCGGGCCAGCAGTTGCAGCAACTGCGGTGGTGTGCGGCGCGGGCGATCGGCATCGCGGATGCGGTGGCCGCCGCGCTTGCCGCTCAGATGCTCGCGCAACAACTCGCCTGTTTTTGGATCAAGCAGACGCACGTACATTGCGTCCCACTGCACATGGACCTCACGACCGATCCATCCCGGCGGCGCCCCATAGTAGGCCGCTTCCACCTCGACGCAACCATCCAGATGAACAGTGCGCTGGCCATACTGGTAGTAGCGAAACGGCTCCAGCGGCAGCGCCTGCAGAAATGGCTTCTCTTCGGCGAACATCGCCGCCACCTGCCGCTTGGTTCTACCGTGGATGCGCTTGTCAGCCCAGCGTTCTTCCCAGTGATCGAGATACGCCTGCGCCTCTTCCAGGCTCTCGAACTTCTTTCCCTTCAGTGGCGTCTTCTGCGCATGGCCAACACCACTTTCGACCTTGCCCTTGCGATCCGGATCGCGCACCTTGCAGGGAAACGCCGTCACTCCGTAGTGCGCCAGCACATCGCGATACAGTGGATTCAAGCGTGGATCGTAGATGTCTGGAGAGACTACGCCTTCGCGCAAGTTATCCAAAACAACAACCCGCGTCGAGCCGCCCAGCCGCCGAAAGGCCTTCTCGTGCAGCTCGGCCCACACCCGCGTGCTCGACTTGAACGCCAGCAGACGAACCGATTTGCGGCTGCAACCCAGCGTCATCACAAACAGCCGCGTGCGGCGATACTTGCCGCTGTCGGGATCGCGCACCATCGGCCCGGTGCCGTAATCCACCTGAGCCTCTTCACCAGGCCGCGTTTCGATGATGACTCGCGCTTCCGGCGATACTGCTCCGCGCAGCTTGCGCACGAATCGCTGAACACTCTGATAGCTGCTGGTAAATCCGTGCCTATCGACCAGATCCTGATAGATGCCCATCGCGTTGCGGCCGCGCGTCAGTTCCATCTCGATCAGTTCGCGGTAGGCTTCACTGCTGCTGGCCGTGCGCTGGCCGTCGTGTGCTGGCAACGTCATTTCCGGCGAGAAGCCGGTAATCACTTCGTTGGCCGGTTTTGAATCGCCAGTGTCGGCGGTCGCAGAGATGGCCGCTTTTGCCGGAGGCTTGCGCCCCCAGCCACCGGGCGTGCGTAGTGCTATCCCGACCGACCGCAAGTAAACGCCAGCCGTCTCGCGGCGGACGCCCGTCGCCTGCTCAATCCGCCGCAGCGACCAACCCAGCCGCCCCAGCGCAATCACCTGTTCCTGCTTCGCTTTTTCCAAGACATTACCCATGCCAACAGAGGCTAATTGCCCCCGCCGGACTGAATGTCTCAGGCCGCTTCTCTATGGCCGGTTTTGAAGTGATAATATATGGCCGCTTTTAGGTGATCGCCAAGGCGCGGTGACATGGCGTCCGGCAAGGCTCGCAACGCCATTGCCAGAGATCTCTACATCGAGGTGTCCGCAGTGTTTGTGCATGAAATATTAGCCCGAGTGCGGCAAAGCGACCTCTTGCCTGGGTTTAGGACAATTGATCCTGAACTCACCTGCCGCGATTTGGGGGGCAACAATTCACCGCTTGAAAACGATGTTCTCGCGAGTGCAAAGAGGCTAGAAACGAGAGGCGTCCGTGGCAGAGCCATTGTGGACCAAGCGCTTGGCGAAAGCCTCGAACGCCACAAGCAGCGAAGGGCACATCAAATTGAACAACATTGCCTGAATGAAGCCGGCTTGAAGTCGAGGCCCATCGTAGAGGCGGCGCGCCAGGCGCTTCTGCGAGCGGACACCTCTGACGTTACACAGAGCCTGCTTGAGGGCAGACGTGTGAAAATGTCGCGACCGAAACGTCCAATTCACCCTGATGAGAGCCTGGAAAGCGTTGACTGATGAAATCCCAAAGATCAGAGCAAGACCTAGTACCATCGGCAACGATTGACGTCTCCGAGGCGGGTGTACGCGCCCGACCTGCCGACCATATCTGCAGAATTGGGCGCGACTTGATCATCAATCTAGAACGGCTAAGTCGGTACTGCCTCGTTGATTTGCAGCCTCTCGAAGACGACTTGCTGCTCGTCGCCGGCGCCGTTGCATTTGCCGACAGAGTGGTTGCTCGCCGTTCGTCCATTGCCTGGCGCCGGAAACTCCATGTTGCAATCCCAGTTCATGATCCTGACCAATGGAAAGACCGAACGCTTTACAGGCATCTGGTTTCCACCCTTGATTATGTGACGGGCGACAACTGGGAATTCTCATTCAAACAGCGCCGAAATCAAACGAAGGTTAAACCGCAGGCACGTTTGGCTATACCGAACGAACCTTCCCTCGTAATGCCGTTCAGTGATGGCCTTGACTCATTCGCTGTCGCTCGCCTCATCAATGCCGAACATCCGAACACGCCCCTCATCCTTGTAACTACTGGCAATCAGAAGAACCGAGCGTTGGATTTGAGCAACTCTGAATTGAGTAGGATGATATATCGAGTTGCAATTCCATTCACTCTTTCTTCTCGCCATCGAAACGTGCGGTTTAGTGAAGCAAGCTATCGATCTCGTGCGTTCGTTTTCGGAATTGTTACAGGGATCGCGGCGCATCAGTTGGGAGCCAACCAGATCTACGTTGCTGAGAGCGGTCAGGGTTCATTGGGGCCGTGGCTGACTCCCGTAGGCAACGAGGCTCCAGATGTTCGGATGCACCCCTCATTTACGACACGATTATCCTTGTTCATAAATCATGTCTTCGGCGGTTCAGTCTCTCATGTCCATCCCAGGCTTTGGCACACCAAAGGCGAGACGTTGAAGGAGCTTAAGCGGCTTGGACTCGCTGATCAATGGTGGCTCACTTCGTCTTGTGCCAGGGACCAGAGATATGTGTTCCTCGACAACAAAAGAATCCAATGCGGAGTTTGCGCAGGATGCCTTCTACGGCGGCAGTCACTCCTTGCGGCTGGGTTGAGCAGCGATTCTGATCGATATTTATGGAGCGATCTTTGTGCCTCGAAACTCAGCGAAGCGGTGACCAGCCGCAGCACTACCCAAAACGATGAGCATCAAGCTGTGTGTGCGGCACTTGAAATGCAACAGTTTGGCGAGATTGCTTGCGACTCCAACAAGATTGCTATCGCGGCTGAGGAACTGTCCCCGTTCGTAAATCAGCATCCGGACGCAGTTGTACCGCAGCTTCAACATCTCATCGCGACTCACGCCAACGAATGGCAGATGTTTCGTACGAGCGCCGGACCTCAATCGTTCATCAACCAATGGCTGGATATCTTGAAATGACTAATCTTCTCGACAGAATCGATCCAATTCAGCTCGGTGAACGACTCCGCAGCGCACGAGCGAGAGCGGGGCTCACTCAGCAAGATGCTGCAGAAAAGCTAGGGATGGCCCGGACGACGCTCATCACGCTCGAAAAGGGACAACGACGGGTGCGGTCCGAGGAACTGAAGGACATGGCTGAAGTTTACGGCTGCTCTGTGAACGCCCTCCTGCGCCCACATTCAGTTTCCGTAAGTTTAGTTCCACGTTTTCGATCCATCGCTCCTGATGAGGAAGATGCGGCTGACGCAGCCGTGCTCCTCAACGATCTCGCAGGATCTCAAGTGGAACTCGAAAACATCCTGGGAATCTCAGCGCGCCCCCAGTATCCGCCGGAGCGTTCCATCGGACCCGGAGATATACGAGATCAAGCGGAGGATGCCGCTCTTGAAACCCGTCAAAGGCTTGGAATTGGCCTTGGGCCAATTCCGGACATTGTCAGCCTATTGGAACTGGAATTCGGCATTCGTGTGTTCATTCGTCCTCTTGGCGCAGGACGAATCTCTGGCCTTTTTGCCTTTGACGACCAGATCGGCGCGTGCATCCTTCTGAACAAGAATCACCCCCGAGAACGTCGTGCAATGACTGCTGCACACGAACTTGGTCACCTTATCGCAACGAGAAACCAGCCCGACGTGGTCGATTTCCACGCGGCCCCGCAATCGCGGGAAGAGCGATTTGCTGCAGCATTTTCGTATTCGTTTCTCATGCCTGCTGCATTTGTCCGAAGGCGATTTGCCGAGCTACGACAGGAAACGGGGGCATTTTCACCACGACATCTCATATTGCTCGCACATCAACTTTCAGTTTCGGAAGAGGCATTATGCCGCCGCATCGAAGAGCTGAATCTCCTGCCCTCTGGAACCTGGGATTCGCTTCGTGACCGTGGCTTTTCCGGGGATCTGGTTCGTCAGGTTCTGGGAGACAGAGCCACTTCCGAAGAAAGCACCTTTCCTCCGCGCGTCTGGTATCTCGCGGGGGAGGCATACCGCCGCGGACTACTGTCTGAAGGGCAGATCGCCCGAATGCTCAAAACCGATCGAGTGGAATTGAGGGCGATGTTTGACGCTTTAGGAGCAGAGGAGGGCGCTGAACTTGACTCCCTCTAAATTACGTAGTGCCCACGAGCGGCTAGTCCTTGATGCGAGCGTTTTGATTAACATCCTTGGCACCGGCCGTTCCAACATCATCCTGCAAGCTCTAAATAGGATTGTCTTGGTTGACGAAATCGCATTGCGCGAGGTAACGATCGACCCTTTTTCTGGAGAGAGTTCGGCCACCGTGCTCAGTGACCTTCGTCAAAGTGGGCTCATTGAGGTCATCTCAATGGGCAACGAAGCATACGAGATGTTTATCAGTCTCACGGGCGGAGATCCTCCGGATGACCTCGATGATGGCGAAGCCGCAACGCTTGCGCAAGCCGCCTTTGGGAATTATGTAGCGGTAATAGACGAGCGAAAGGCGGTCCGCGTTTCTGGAATTCAATTTCCTGAATTGGAGCTTTTGAATTCGCTAGATTTGCTTACCTCACAGGAGTTACTGGAACAGAATGGTCGCGATGCGATTGTCGACTTCGTTCACCTCGCCCTACGCAATGCCCGCATGAGGGTTCCACCAAGTGAACGCCCCTGGATCGTCAACTTACTTGGAGACGATCGTGCGCGAGAGTGCCCGAGTCTCGGTTTCTACTCTATTACGGCGATGGAGAAACGCCGTCTCGGTTGACGCGCTGGGTCAGCTACGCGGAAGTAGCCGAAGGCCTGATCAACGGAACGGGACCCACAATGTTCTTAATTGTTCTCTGAATGATGGCGATAGCTTCTTTGGCAGAAAGGACCTTCTTCTGCATCAAAGCATCGGCAATTGCGCAGATGCATTTCCAGTTGAAGTCCAGCTGAACTAGATTCTGCGCTCTGAAACGCAGCAGTTCAATATAGAGTTCTCTCTCCTCTGACCCTGACGTGAAGTAGCTCACTTGGTTTACTGCCTCGTGGTAGTCTGGTCCGCCATCCCAGTTCCCAAACCCGTCTCCGTACCTGATACTTGTTTCGTCGTATCGACGCTGCGCCTCAATCCCGGCAAGCAGCGCTTGGACACCACGTTCCATTCTCAAACGATTGTGGTCGGAGGCATTCCACTCGACATCGTTCTTTAGAATGCAGTGGTGTATAAAACGCCCACTGTAAGCTTGCGTGGGTATGATGGTCAGCGCTTTGCGGCCCGTGAAGGGAATTCGTAGCCTGTACGCCGCCACACAGTGGCCCGCTTCATGATAGGCCACGACGCGTTCGTCTGCCGCAGCTTGGTTGTCGTCATTCAGATCAACACTACCCTTGATTGTCACCTCTGCCCTCAATGGGTTACCTCCTTCCCGTCGAATTCTTGGCTCGCTTGTCGGCCTCGCTTAGACGTTCCGCGCTGAGTTTGAGTTTCCATGCCCTCTTGATGACGCGCTGCTGTGCTGCGGAAGCGGCTTCTAACCTGGCCTCACGTTCGGGAAGTCCTGCTTCATCCGATGACATTGCCATCGCGATTTGCTTGATCTGATCTTTCGAGAGAATCTCCTTTGGCATGTGCGCCTTCCTTAGCGGGCTTTTAATTGCTCGGTTGTCAGCCAGGCGCGAGTATACCCCCCGCTTGTAGCCGGCAAAAGTGATGCGAAATACAATGTCCCACAGAAAGCCAGAGAGACCCGCCTGTCAGGCAGACTGTGCCTTTTCAGGCATCTTCCGCCAATCCTCGTCGGAGTAAGGAGCACCTGTTCGCGCATATCTTCAGCTTGGAATATTGTTCCTCCGTCAGCCTCAGGAACGCTCCGCCCCTGCCAACATCTATCGCCTGACCCAGAGCCTGCTGGCTCGCCTGGTTTGGGAGTCCGCCTCGACGCTCCACGAGTTCGACCACATTATCCGGGAAGTTGAAGCACGGCTTTTTGTGCAATGGAGCCTTGAGATTCAGCTCCAGGAGCTGGCAGCGCAAGGTATTGCGGAACTTGAAAGGACATCTAGGAAGCCACGACTGTCTATACCGCTCGCCCCTTCCTCTTCAGCGAGCGTTCAACGCGCTTCAATATGTCTGACGGTGAAATCGTCAGGGCGCCAGCCAGATTGAACAGCGTACGCAGCGATGGGCTCTTTTCTCCCCGCTCCAAAATCCCTATGTAATTCCGGTGGTATCCGCTGACGTGAGCCAGTTCCTCCTGGCTCATGCCTCGACCGAGCCGCAGGGCTCGGAGAATCCCACCGAACGTACCTTCGATGCTTGGTGACGAATTCGCGGACGTGGACTGTTTCGGAGACACAGTCTACATCGTTCGCGGTTGCACACTATAGACGCCAGCCACTATAGTGTGCATACGTTTCTTTCTAAAATGCGGTCGGCTCGAACAGGGCCTAGACGGCACGCAACGTCTGCCGGAGCAGATGCGGCGCTGTGGAGTTGCGCATCCACACCGGACAGCAATAACAGCATCGAGGCATAACGGATGGCGGTGTCCCCGTCTAGCGTCTCCACCAAAACGCATTCGAACAGGAGATATTTCCATGCTTACCCCGTGGTTCTTAGCCGCTCGATATTTGGGCCAGGGTGTTGCGAAAGTGTTCTCCTCGGTGTCGGATCGCGTAAACGCTGTGGCGGATGCACACACTGAACGAGCCGTTGCACGTATGTCCGAATGCGAGCGGCAAGACTATTACATTCGCGATGCGGAGCAGCGTCGCGCACGTCGACGTCAGGACGAGGCCACTGAGGCACGGTGGAGAGGATGCCTGGTTGTTTTCGTGATCGTTTTGGCGCTACCCGTGCTCTTCATCGTCATCTACACAACAAATAGCCGGAGCGAGCAACGAAGACAAGAGCAGGCCCAAGAACAGCTCCGTGCGACTATGGCGAATGTCTTCAAAGCCGGACTCAATCGAGCTTTCATTCTTGCCAAGCAATATCCAGAATGCACAACTGAAGAGACGAACGGCTGCCCAGACTTTCATCAACAAGCAGTCAACTTGTGCTCCAGCCTGGGCCAATCTATGCCAGACGGGACAGGGCCGACGGCCGAGTGCGATGTTGAGACCCGGCTAAAACTCTGGACTGAGCATGCGGCTCTGGCCCGACAGTACGATGTGTGCGCTTCTGAAGGCACTGATGCGCCTGATCAATGCAACAGCGTGGTTGGTAGTTATGGGCATCTGCTTCAGGCATGTGATGACCCAAACGATCAAGTGCTTTCGGACTGCCCTGAAATCAACCAACATTATCGGAATCTCCCTCTGAGGTAACTGAGGCATGGTAGAGAACCTATGAACAAGATCGCGAAAGCAGTGTGGACATTCTTGCTGCTGCTTCTTGGAGTATTCGCACTGCTCGTAATTGTGGTATCCGGTGTTCCGTATTGGAGAGCTCAAAGAGCAATCGCTCAGCGCAAGGCGGAATTGGCGGCTGCCAGACCATTGAAGGTCGACCCTGGCAATCTGGTGGGCACTTGGTATGGAAAGGGCGGACCAAATAGGGAATTTGCATTGACGCTGACAATTACGTCTGACAATCGAATGCTGGCGCCACTTAATCCAGGTGATCCAGCAGAGGAGGTCGAGCGACAGATGCTATCGCCCTACTCCATGGTTGGGAAGGTAGAGATCGGTGGATTGGCGGAAAATGGCTGCCACTATGAGAACCTCTCGCTGAACGGTAATGCGAACAACAGCTCGGTTCAATTGACAGGCTACAGTGGCAGAACTGGAGAGAGCCCCAACCCTCGTCTTGACGGAAGTCAGTGGCAAGACACCGACGAATACCAATTCTCTGCGCGCCTCAAAGCCACGGGTATGTCCGGCATATTGTCGACTGCATCGAACAAGCCGGGATGCCGCGCAATGATCATACCGTTCGATCTTTCTCTTGTGGAGGTGCCTGCTGGTCAACCAACATACGTTGCTCCGCTTGCGGCACCCACACCGGAAGGGAGCAGAAGCGATGGGTCATCTATCCCGGAGCAGCCCACAAGCAGCACCGAACAGCCAAGTCAGCGTTCGGACGCGCAAATAGAGATTGACGTTGTTCAAGCCCTAGACTCCTCGAAGGCCCTGAA
>Ga0302320_10023021_pt1 | contig 12257 bp, 6 predicted proteins | sample Bog_T0_3_FD_202130 | JGI IMG/M metagenome (GOLD analysis project Ga0302320, IMG submission 202130) | Peat permafrost microbial communities from Stordalen Mire near Abisko, Sweden - Bog_T0_3 | ecosystem: Environmental > Terrestrial > Soil > Wetlands > Peat | place: Sweden: Abisko, Stordalen Mire...
CAATGAACCGAAGGAAGGCCAGCACCCGGTCTGGTTTGTGCTGGACGAACTGGCCAGTCTGCAACGTCTTCCGCAACTCCACACGGCCATCACAGAGAACCGCAAATCGAAGAATCCGATTGTGCTTGGCTTCCAGGGGAAGGCGCAGCTTGAGTACATCTACGGCCACATGGCCGAGGTCATGCTCTCGCAGCCGGCAACGAAAATCTTTTTGAAAACTACCGAGCCAAAGGCCGCCGAATGGGTGTCGAGCGCCATAGGTAAAGTAGAGATCGAGCGGCTCCGGCAAACGCATTTCGATGGCAGCCGCACGGGGAAAAACTTCACGCTGGAACGTCAGGTCGAGCCGCTGGTTCTTGATTCTGAAATCTCCGGCTTGCCCGACCGGCACGCATACCTGAAACTCGGCAACTACGTCGCCTGCTTCTCATTCGCTTACCACGATATTCCGGCAACGCAACCGTCCTTCGTGCCGCGCCCGCTCGACGACGATGAACTCGGATTCGATCCGAAGACGCTGGAGAAGAAGCAGGCAGAGCCGGAGGCCATCGAAGAAAGCGCCGAGGCAATCCAGAGCGGATTCTCATTAGGAGATTGAACATGCTCAAAATCTCAAAAGCCCTTTCCGCAGGCAAACTCGAAAACTACCACAAGCAGGAATTCACTTCGCCGGACCAGAGTTATTGGAGCCAGGGACAGACCGTGCAGGGTGAATGGCAGGGTTAGCTCGCCCAGAAGTACGGTCTCACGGGCGCAGTCAACGCCGATGAATTTCACCGGCTCTCGGACGGCCAGCACCCTCAGACCGGCGAGCAACTTGTTCAGCATCGGCAGTCCTTTGAGTACCAGGATGCCAATGGCAAGACAATCAAATCCGTAGAGCACCGCGCCGGGTGGGATGCGACCTTCAGCGCTCCGAAGTCGGTTTCGTTGACCGCCCTTGTTGGCGGCGACAGCCGGGTGCGTGATGCTCACCGCATGGCGGTCACGACCGCTCTCGGCGAGTTGGAACGCTACACGCAGGCGCGGCTTGGCGGCAATCGTCCCGCCGAGTCCACCGGCCAATTCATCGTTGCAAAATTCGAGCACGACACATCGCGGCCCGTCGATGGCTACGCTGCTCCGCAGCTTCACACGCACGCTGTCATCTTCAATGTCACTGAGCGCGCGGACGGAACGACGCGGGCGCTTCAGGAGCGCGGTTTCTTCGAGTCGCAGCAGTTCGCCACTGCCGTCTATCAGTCGGAGTTGACCTTTCGGTTGCATGAACTTGGCTACGAGATCGCGCCCGGCAGGAGCGGCGCGCCGGAGATCAAAGGCTACTCGCAGGAGTATCTCGACGCATCGAGTCAGCGCCAGAATCAGATCCTCGCCCACATGCAGCAGAATGGTCTATCTGGCTACGAAGCGGCGGAGATCGCCGCCCACGCCACGCGCGACAAGAAACAGATTCAGTCGCCTGCCGAAGTGCTCTCGGCGCACCGTAAGCTGGCCGCCGAGTTCGGCAATCAGCCGAATCAGGTTGTAGCTGCGGCGCACGAGCGTAGCCAAAAGAAATCGACCGAGCGCGCTCCTGAGAAAGCGCAGAAGGCCGCGCGGGAAGCAGTGACCTTTGCCCGCGAACGCAGCTTTGAGCGCGAAGCCGTCACGGATGAGCGCGCCCTCTTCCGCGATGCCTTGCGGCGCGGCTTGGGCGAAACGACCTACGCGCAAGTTCGCGCAAGCGTGGAGGCGAGGTTGGCTTCCGGCGAGTTCCAGCTTGTCACTGCAACGAAGCACGATTCCGCGCGGCAGTTCACCACGGCGGAAACCATCCATGCTGAGAACGAAATCCTGCGAAAAATGCGCCAGGGGCAAGGCCGGTCCGACCAGATCATGCCTGTCCAGCAGGCAGTGGCACATACCGCCCAATACCCGATTCTCAATTCCTCCCAACGCTCGGCGGCGGAAGAGATTTTGACATCTCGCGATAGAATCCAGGGTCTACAAGGCAGCGCCGGTGTGGGAAAGACTACGGCTCTCATAACTGTGCGCGAGGCCGCCGAACAGCGGGGGATGATTGTAGAAGGCTTCGCCCCGACCTCGCGCGCCGCGCATCAGCTCCGCGATGCTGGCATCAATTCCGATACGCTGCAAGGCTTCCTCGCCCGGCATAAGCAGCCGACACCGGAACGCCACCTATATATGGTTGACGAGTCGAGCCTCGCCAGCACCAAGCAGGTGCGCGATTTCCTCGCCAAACTCGACCCCGACGACCGGGTTCTCTTCATTGGCGACACGCGCCAGCATCAAGGCGTCGAAGCCGGCACGCCCTTTGAGCAGTTGGTCGATGCCGGAATGAACACGACGCGACTTGATCAAATTGTCCGCCAGAAAGACCCGGAGTTGCTGCGCGCCGTCGAGCATCTCTCACGCGGCGAAGTAGCCGAGGGCGTCGCGCTTCTCGAACAGCAGGGCCGCATCACGGAGATTGCCGATCTCGATAAACGCATCGCTTCGATTGCCCGGAACTATGCCGACAATCCTGCCAATACCATCATCGTTTCACCTGACAATGCCTCGCGTCGCGCGATCAATCAGGCGGTCCGCGCTGAGTTGCAGGAACGCGGCATCGTCGAATCCGAAAACCACACCCTGCGCGTCCTTGCACCGCGTTCCGATATGACCGGTGCTGATCGCGCCTGGGCTGCGCGCTATGAAGTTGGCGACGTGCTCCACTACCAGCGCGGCAGCAAGGCCCTCGGCATCGAACAGCGCAGCTACGCCCGCGTGGTTTCGACCGATCCAAAATCGAATCTGCTGATCGTCGAGAAACCGGATGGCCAGCAAGTCACCTACGATCCTGCTCGGCTGCACGGTATCTCCGCCTATCGCGAGATTGAGCGCGAATTTGCCGTTGGCGACCGTTTGCAATTCACTGCACCGAACCGGGAACTGGGCGTCGCCAACCGCGACCTTGGAACCGTACAAAAGATCGACGAGAACGCCAAAATGACCGTCCGCATGGACGGCGGCAAAGACACGGCGGTCACATTCGATCCAGCCGAGATGCGGCACTTCGATCACGGATATGCCGTAACATCGCATAGTTCGCAGGGACTCACTTCGGAGCGCGTTCTGGTCAACATGGACACCAACGTCCATCCTGAACTCATCAACACCCGCTTTGCCTACGTCTCCGTCTCGCGTGCTTCGCAGGACGCGCAAATCTTCACCAACAACCTCGCCCAACTTGCCCCGCAACTCAGTACCGACATTTCCAAGACCTCCGCGATCAAAGTCGCACAAAGCGCCGCCGCCATTCAGGGAATCGGCATTGGCTGAGTTTCGGATGTACAGGTCCGATAGAATGGAGGTGTCACCGGCCTCCACAACCCGCGTTCACTACGCGGCTCGAAGCACGGAGGATTTCGATGACCAACCTGACGACTATGCCCGAGAACTACGAACATATCCGCACTGGAATCGTCGAGCTGCTCAAGGCAGCCCGATCCGCCGCCGCCCGCAATGTCAATTCGATCATGACGGCGACCTACTGGGAGATCGGGCGGCGCATCGTGACGCTCGAACAGGGCGGGGAGGAACGCGCCGAATACGGCGAACAACTCATTGAACAACTGGCCACCGATCTCACAGGGCAGTTTGGCCGTGGTTTCAAACGGACTAATCTATGGCAAATGAGGGCGTTTTACCTTGCCTGGCCTGAAGCGCAAATTCTCCAGACACTGTCTGGAGAATTTGCAACCGGCATTTCTATCAATGACATAGAGAAACACCCTACCTCACCCACAGCTCTGGCCGCTCGTTTCGCCCTGCCCTGGTCCGCATATGTCCGGCTGCTCTCCGTCAAGAATCCAGAGGCCCGAACATTCTACGAGTCGGAAGCCCTTCGCTCGGGCTGGTCTGTCCGCCAACTCGACCGCCAGATCGGCAGCCAGTTCTACGAGCGCATCGCCCTTTCCCGGAACAAAGCCGCGATGATGGAGAAGGCGCAAACTCCTGAATCATCCGATGCAATCACGCCCGAAGAAGCCATCAAAGACCCGTTCGTACTGGAATTCCTGGACCTCAAGGACGAGTATTCCGAGTCGGATTTGGAAGATGCGCTCATCCGGCATCTCACCGATTTCCTGCTGGAATTGGGCGACGATTTCGCCTTTGTTGGCCGCCAACGTCGGCTTCGTCTCGACGACAACTGGTTTCGCGTCGATCTTGTTTTCTTCCATCGCCGCCTGCGGTGTCTGCTCCTGGCCGACCTGAAGATTGGTAAATTTAGCTACGCTGACGCTGGTCAAATGCACCTCTACCTCAACTACGCCCGCGAACACTGGACAAAACCCGGCGAAAACCCGCCTGTCGGCCTGATCCTCTGCGCCGAGAAGGGGGCAGCCGAGGCGCATTATGCCCTCGACAACCTGCCCAACAAGATTCTTGCCGCCGAGTACCAGACCGTTTTGCCCGACGAAAAAACCATCGCAGATGAACTGGAGCGCTCTCGCCGGGAACTGGAACAGCGCAGATTACTCCCAGGAAGCAGCGAATAATACCTCTCCATGTTCCATGAAGCCGTTTTTCTCCCTCGACTACCGCTTGAGTTGCTGCCGTCATTTATCATGATGAGCGACGTGGTTTCTTTGATTCTGAAGGTTTTAGTTATGCCTCCTTTCTGCCCCAATCGCAGGATAGAAGGCATAACTTATCATTTTTCTGCGTCTTGTAGGGCGTGTGGGGCAAACGCCTGGCCACGCTCGGTACTTCGCCTACGAATTGATCGAAAATATGCCTCAAACGTCCATCAATCAGAATCCGGAACAGATTGTCCGCGACCAGATCGACGCGAAACTGGCCGAAGCAGGCTGGCGTGTTCAGGACAAAAGCAAGATCGACTTCAATGCCGCGCAGGGGATCGCGGTGCGCGAATACCCCACCGACATCGGTCCCGCCGATTATGTGCTTTTCGTGGATCGCCGCGCTGTGGGCGTTATCGAGGCCAAGCCAGAAGACTGGGGTCACAGGATAACGGTTGTTGAAGAGCAGGCCGGAGGCTATGCCGCCGCCAACCTGAAATGGGTTAATAACCGGGAGCCGCTGCCCTTCGTCTACCAGAGCACGGGCGTCATCACCCGCTTTACAGACGGGCGCGATCCGCAACCCCGCTCGCGCGAGGTGTTCACCTTCCACCGCCCGGAGACTATGGCGGAATGGCTTTCCAAGCCCCAATCGCTTCGTGCCCGGTTGCAGAATATCCCACCGCTCGACCCGGCAGGCTTTCGCGCCTGCCAGATCACGGCGATCAAAAACCTGGAAAACTCCTTCAAGGCTGACCGCCCGCGCGCGCTCATGCAGATGGCCACAGGCTCCGGCAAGACCTTCACAGCGATCTCCTCTGTCTATCGCCTGCTCAAGCACGCGGACGCCAAGCGCATCCTCTTTCTGGTGGACACGCGCAACCTCGGCCAGCAGGCCGAGCAAGAGTTCATGTCTTATCTGCCCAACGACGAAAACCGCAAGTTCACTGAGCTTTACAATGTCCAGCTACTGAAGAACTCCTACATTGCGGGCAGCAGCCAAGTCTGCATCAGCACCATTCAGCGCATGTACTCCATCCTCAAGGACGAGCCGCTCGATGAAAGCGCCGAGGATGAGCACCCGGCAGAGCGCCTCGTTCGCCCCAAGCAGCCACTTCCCGTCGTCTACAACCCCAAGTATCCGCCCGAGTACTTCGACTTCATCATCATCGACGAGTGCCACCGTTCGATTTACAACATCTGGCGGCAGGTCATCGAATACTTCGACGCCTTCCTCATCGGCCTCACCGCCACGCCTGACGCGCGCACCTATGGCTTTTTCAAAAAGAACATCGTCAGCGAATACAGTCATGAGCGAGCCGTTGCAGACGGCGTGAACGTGGGCAACGAGGTCTACCGCATCGATACGGAAGTCACCCAGCAGGGCACCACAGTCCGGGCTGAGCAACAGATTGAAAAGCGCGAGCGCCTGACGCGCAAGAAACGCTGGGAACGGCAGGACGATGACGAGCAATTCGCTGCCACACAGCTTGACCGCGCTGTCGTCATTCCCGACCAGATTCGCACCATCGTCCGTACCTTCCGTGACAAGCTGCCGGAGATATTCCCTGGACGCGACGAGGTGCCCAAGACACTCATCTTCGCCAAGACCGACAGCCACGCCGACGACATCATCCAGATCGTCCGTGAGGAGTTCGACCAGGGGAACGACTTCTGCAAGAAGATCACCTACCAGTCCACCGAAGACCCCAAATCCGTTCTTGCGCAGTTCCGCAACAACTACAACCCGCGCATCGCCGTCACAGTGGACATGATCGCCACCGGCACCGACGTGCGTCCGCTCGAATGCCTGCTCTTCATGCGCGATGTGCGCAGCCGCAACTACTTTGAGCAAATGAAGGGACGCGGCACGCGCGTCATTGAGGCCGACGATCTCAAGAAGGTCACGCCCTCGGCCAAGGCCAAGACGCATTACGTCATTGTCGATGCCGTCGGCGTCACTCGCTCCGTAAAAACGGCCAGCCAGCCGCTCATCACCAAGCCCGGCGTATCGCTCAAGGATCTGGCCACCGGCGTCATGATGGGCGTGCGCGACGACGATACCGTCAGTTCGCTGGCCGGTCGCCTCGCCCGGCTCGACAGGGAGTTGGAAGAGGACGACCACAAGCGCATCGCCGAGCTTGCAGGCGGTACGCGCCTCACGGAGATTGTCAGCGGTCTGCTAAACGCCATTGACGCCGACCGCATCGAGGAGGCGGCAAAGATTGAATTCAAATGCGAGGAGCCAACAGACAACCAGTGCGACCGTACCCGCGACCGGCTTGTAGGGCAGGCGGCAAACGTCTTCACCGGGCCGCTCATTGAGTTGATTGACACCATCCAACGGGAAAAAGAGCAGACCATCGACCACGAGAAAATGGACACTGTTCTGGAGGCTGCGTGGGACGGCGACGCAAAGCAGAACGCCGAGAACCTTACCCAGGAGTTCGCCACCTACCTTGCCGAGCACCGCGACCAGATCGAGGCGCTGACCATTTTCTTCTCGCAGCCCTCACGGCGCTCGGAGATTACCTACGCCATGATTCAGAGCGTGCTGCATACCCTGCGCACCGACCGGCCCAAGCTCGCGCCCGTCCGCGTCTGGCGTGCCTATGCAATGCTTGATGAGTATAAGGGCGCGCAGCCGGCCAATGAGTTGACCGCACTGGTTGCTCTGATCCGCCGCGTCTGCGGGCTGGATGCGACGATAGCGCCCTATGCTGAGACCGTAAAGCGCAACTTTCAGACCTGGATTATGCAGCGGCACAGCGGCTCGGGCGAAAAATTTACCGGCGAACAGCTTGAATGGATGCACATGATCCGCGACCACATCGCAACCTCAGTTCACATCGACCGCGAAGACCTCGACATGGCCCCCTTCGACGCCAAGGGCGGGCTGGGCAAGATGTATCAACTCTTCGGCGCGGAGATGGACAATGTGCTGAAAGAAATGAATGAGGCGTTGGCTGCATGACGGAAGGGTATCCACATAATTGGGAGAAATGGCCTCTGGCAGAAGTTGGTGAGTGGTTAGGTGGGGGAACTCCTTCTTCCACAAACGCCGATTTCTGGAATGGCCACATTCCTTGGGTTTCCCCAAAGGACATGAAAGCTAACGAGATCACAACGAGTCAGGACAACATTACACAAGCCGCCCTTGACAACTCAGCGGCTAAACTGATTCCTGCGCATTCCGTCCTATTCGTTACTCGGTCGGGAATACTTTCCCATTCATTTCCAGTTGCGATCAATCAAGTTGCGGTCACGGTCAATCAGGATCTGAAGGCGATCACGCCAGTCGAGGTGATCGAACCACAATATCTGACATGGCTCCTACGCTCTTACGAGCGTCAGATACTCAGTACTTGCTCCAAGCATGGTACAACCGTTCACAGTATTGAGATGCCCGCCCTCAAGGCGCTCAAGGTGCCTATACCGCCAATCGGGGAACAGCGGCGCATCGTTGCCAAGATTGAGGAACTGTTTTCCGAACTCGACAAAGGCGTCGAAGCCCTGACTACCGCCCGCGAGCAACTCATAGCCTACCGCCAGTCCGTCCTCCAGCACGCTTTCGAGGGCAAGCTCACAGAAGAGTGGCGCAGGATCAACCCGCTCGTAGTCTCCAATAAATTTCTTGAGGATATTCAGACTGGACGAAGAAGCCGCAAGAAAAAGGCACCTTCTTCGCGGTCCGAAAAGCGCGAAGAAGCTCTTTTTCCTCAGGTGCCGGGTGAGTGGGTCGTGGACTACCTAGGAGATTTGAACGTCGAAGTGTTCGATGGACCGTTTGGCTCAAACCTCAAGACGAGTGACTATGTCAAAACGGGAGTGCGTGTCATTCGGTTGGAGAATATCGGCTACGGCCACTTCATTGACGAGAAAAGATCATTTGTTTCCGAGGAAAAGTATGAGGCCATTCAGAAGCATACTGTCGTTCCCGGTGACATTGTGTTCTCATCGTTCGTGATTGACGCCATAAGATCCGCTCTTGTTCCAAGGAATATTTCTTTTGCAGTCAACAAAGCCGACTGTTTCGGCGTTCGTTTCTTCGGCGATACAATAAACCCGAAATTCATCCAATTCTTTTTTCAATCGCACAACGCCTTCAAACAGATTGAGGGCATGATTCACGGCGTCGGCCGTCCGCGAATCAATACAACCCAGCTAAAGGAAATGTCGGTTCCAATATGCAGCCCTGCCGAGCAAGCCATCATCATTGAGAGACTCGAATCCATCTTCAGCGATTCAGATTCATTTGCATCTGCGCTCGACACTGGCCTTGCTCAGATCTCAGCCCTCCGCCAATCCATCCTGAAGCAAGCATTCTCCGGCCAGCTTGTCGCGCACGACCCGACCGACGAGCCGGCCTCGGAACTGCTCAAGCGCATCCGCACCGAGCGAGCCAAGGCGAGCGCCAACAAAGCCGAACGCAAGACGAAGAAGATCAGGAAAGAAAAGGAAACCGCCCGATGACACCCTCCTCAGCGCCCATCGTCACAAAGGTTTGGAGCTTCTGCAATACTCTGCGCGATGATGGCGTGAGCTATGGCGATTATCTGGAGCAGTTGACCTACCTCATCTTCCTCAAGATGGCTGACGAGTATTCGAAGCCGCCCTACAAGCGAAACGTCGGAATTCCCACCGCATATACATGGCCCAGTCTGAAAGCCAAGCGTGGCGCGGCGTTGGAGGGCCACTATATCGAGTTGCTGCGCGAACTTGGCAAACGCAAGGACGTTCTGGGCCAGATCTTCACCAAGTCGCAGAACAAGATTCAGGACCCGGCCAAGCTTTATCGCCTCATCGACATGATCGACGAGGTGCAGTGGGTTGTGATGGGTGCCGACGTGAAAGGCGACATCTACGAGGGCCTGCTTGAAAAGAACGCAGAAGACGCGAAGTCCGGCGCAGGCCAGTACTTCACTCCGCGCTCTCTGATCCGCGCGATGGTGGAGTGCGTGCGGCCGGAGCCGGGCAAAACGATTGCCGATCCGGCCTGCGGCACGGGCGGCTTTTTCCTCGCAGCTTACGATTTTCTGACCCATAATTACGAACTCGACAAGGCGCAAAAGCACAAGCTGAAATACAAGACATTCTTTGGAAACGAAATTGTGGCCAACACCCGCCGCCTGTGCCTGATGAATATGTTCCTGCATAACATCGGGGAAATTGACGGCGATGTGCTGATCTCTCCGAATGACTCGCTGGTGGCTCCCTCCAGCCAGAGCTTCGATTACGTGCTCGCCAATCCTCCGTTTGGCAAGAAAAGTTCCATGAGCTTTACCAACGAAGAGGGCGAGGAAGAAACGGACGACCTGACCTATAACCGACAGGACTTCTGGGCAACCACTTCCAACAAGCAATTGAATTTTGTGCAGCACATCCGCACGATGCTCAAGACCACGGGCTGCGCCGCCGTGGTGGTGCCGGACAATGTGCTGTTTGAGGGCGGCGCGGGTGAGACGGTCCGGCAAAACCTGCTCAAGACCGCCGAGCTTCATACGATCTTGCGCCTGCCAACCGGCATATTTTATGCACAAGGCGTGAAGGCCAACGTACTCTTCTTCGATAACCACGAGGCCAGCAAAGACCCGTGGACCAAGGAAGTCTGGTACTACGACTACCGCACCAACATTCACCACACTTTGAAACAGAAGCCGATGCGCTTTGAGCATCTGGCCGAGTTCATCGAGTGCTACCGCCCGAAGAATCGGCACGCGCGCAAGGAAACTTGGGACGCGGAGAGGAATCCCGAAGGCCGCTGGCGCAAATACAACTATGAGGACCTCATAGCGCGCGACAAGACGAGCTTGGATCTATTTTGGCTCAAGGACAAGGGCCTGACCGACCTCGACAACCTGCCCGAGCCGGACACTCTGGCCGAGGAGATCATCGAGAATCTTGAAGCCGGCCTCGCCAGCTTCCGTGCCGTGCTCAAGGGGCTGAAGAAGGTCCGCTAGTCGACGGACGCCGGTCCCTTTAATGTCACGCTTGGCCCCCGTAACGATAGAAATGCCCTGGCGATCCCTTGTGGAATCCGTTAGACCGGCGTATTCCCTAACGCTTTGACGAGCGTACAACTGCGTAACTGATTTTCGAGCTGCATAGCCTTAGGTTGGTATTGCGGGCGAAGAAAGCCCACAACAACCAACAGTCGTCATTGACGACAAAGGAGCATCCATGCAGCACGAACATCCGATTCACATCTTCATTAACAAAAAGCAGTACGAGATCCATGACCTGGTTCAAACGGGAGCAAGCCTGAAAGAGCTTGCTGGTATTCCCTTGAACGATGTGCTGTTTCTCCAGCTGCCGGGCGAGGATGAAGTCATCCCGAACGACAAGAAGATCACGCTGAAGAACGGCGATCATCTGCACAGCCAGCCCCCAGCCGACTACGGCTGGGGAACTGCGCTTCTTGCCGAAGCCGGCATTCCTGGGGACCGCGCCACCATGCATCCCGAGGCGGGCGGGTGGCAATTCCTAGTGATTTCCGATTTCAAGCTTCCCGAAAGCTTCCTGCCGAACCGTGTGGAGTTGCTCGTCAAACTGCCGCCGGGATTTCCAGATGCAGCGCCGGATATGTTCTGGGTTTGTCCCGCGGTGCGGACAGCGGCGGGGAACATGCCCCGATCAACTACAAACGAACACTTGATGGGGAAGAACTGGCAGAGGTTTTCGTGGCATTTGGCTGCGGGAGCATGGAAGCCCGGCATCAGTGAGCTTCGGGATTTTATCCGGTGCATTTATTCCCGCTTTTTGCGGATGGATTGAGAGGGGAGCTATGAAACTTCGCGTGATCGAATCGCAATGGAATTCGTTTATCGACGGTCTCCGCGCTCGAAGCGACGTCGAAACCGCCGGGATTGTACTAGCCGAACGCCTGCTCGGCGGAGAAGTTCTTCTCGCGCGCCAGATGATTGAGGTACCGCCAGAAGGCTATTTGATTCGGCGCTGCGACCAGTTGCGGCTTGATCCCGTAGCTTTGAATCGGATTATTCGCCCTGCGCGTGACGCCGGCTTGTCGATCATTACGGTTCACACTCATCCCGGCACGACGCAGCCCTGGTTTTCCGACGCCGACGATCGTGGGGATGCCAGGCTCATGCCGTCACTCTTTGATCAGATGGCCGGACCTCATGGGTCGGCCGTCATTGCAGGCGATACCGGAGTGGCGACCGGCCGCGTCTGGTCCGAAAGCAGAGAGAAAAAGGAGCTTGCAATCACCATCGTCGGCCGCACGCTGGATATCTACCGGCAGGCAAATCCATCCGCGGAGGATTCGGGCTTTTTCGACCGGCAGCGCCTTGCTTTGGGAGATGCGGGACAAGAGGCCCTCCGCAACCTGCATGTCGGGGTCGTCGGCATGGGCGGGACGGGGTCTGTTGCGTTTCTGCAGCTTGTGCATCTGGGCATCCGTCGTATTACGGTGATCGACGGCGACCAGGTCGCGGCCTCCAATGTAAGCCGGATTCTGGGGGCGACGGCCGATGACGCAGGCCGTACCTGGAAGGTCGATGTTGCGGCGCGCTATGCACGGCAGCTTGGTTTTGGGACGGATGTACGCTGCCTTAAGGGCCACTTCGGCATGGATGTGCCGCCGGCGGAAATCGAGGGATGCGATCTCGTGCTGTCTTGCGTGGACAGGCACCTGCCGCGTGCCTTGCTAAACCGGCTTTCCTATGAGAA
>Ga0302320_10023023_pt1 | contig 12256 bp, 14 predicted proteins | sample Bog_T0_3_FD_202130 | JGI IMG/M metagenome (GOLD analysis project Ga0302320, IMG submission 202130) | Peat permafrost microbial communities from Stordalen Mire near Abisko, Sweden - Bog_T0_3 | ecosystem: Environmental > Terrestrial > Soil > Wetlands > Peat | place: Sweden: Abisko, Stordalen Mire...
CCGCAATGTCCCATAGATTCACCCCCTGCTCGATATAGGCATCGAGCCGTCCCGTGGCGACATACGCCAGGTCGAGCGCCGCCGAGCCCATGGCGCGCAGCTTCCGCGCCGCGTTGCCGTAGACGTGGTACAGCTCCAGGCAATGGTCAATCGAGTCCTGCCCCTTCGCGAACCCCACCGCCAGCACCGCCTCCGACAACTTCGTCCGCGTGCTCACCTTCTGCCGGATGCCGTTGAGATAAGTGCCCGAGCCCCGCTGCGCCGTGAAAAGCTCGTGCCGCATCGGATCATAAATCACCCCGAGCAGAATCTTCTTCGTCGCCGCCTCCCGCGCCGCGATCGACACGCAAAAATGCGGAATCCCCATCGCGAGATTCATCGTCCCGTCAATCGGATCAACAATCCACTCCACCTCCGCCTTCGGATCGCCCGGATTATTCGAGTCGCCCTCCTCGCCGATGCAGCGCGTCTTGGGAAAATGGTCCAGCAGAATGCTGTAAATCAGGTCCTGGCACTCCACGTCCGCAGCCAGCTTGATGTCGTGGGCGTAAGCAGCGTTGACGTGAAGTTCATGCCCGAAAGCCTGCCGGAGTTTCCCCCCGGCGGCCTGCGCGGCGGTAATGGCGGCGTAGATCATGGTATCAAGTTAGAAGGTAGAAGGAGGAAGGTAGAAGGAAAATATGACGCCAGGGCCTTTACCTTCCACCTTCTTACTTCTACCTTATTGCTTATGAGCATCCCCCTCGAAGACCTCGTCACCGACATCATCGGCAAAGCGCAACGCGGCCTCGGTATGAGCGACACCGACCTCGCGGACCAGGTCGGCATTGAAATCAGCGAGCTCGATGCGGTCAAGCAAGTGCGCGGCGTCGCCTTCGCGGAAGTGGAAAAACTCGCCCAGGCGCTCGAGCTCGGCCCCAAAACGCTCGTCGCCATCGCCGAGGGCAAATACACCCCTGCCGTCACTCTCCCCAAGACCGGCTTCTTCCAGGCCAACACCCCGTACGGCGACATCGCCGTCAACGCCTACCTCGTCTGGGACAACGAAACGGGACTCGCCGCCGCGTTCGACACCGGGGCCGATTGCGCGCCGCTCGTCGCCGAACTCAAGCGCCACAACCTCACCCTCCAGGACGTTTACCTCACCCACACCCACGTCGACCACGTCATCGAGCTCGATCGCCTGATCGAAAAGGCCGGCGGTTCCGTCGGCGTCCACGTCAACGAAGCCGAGCCGCTCGCCAAGGCCGCCCCCTTCAAGCCCGGCGTCACCTTTTCCCTCGGCAAGCTGCACATCGAGACGCGCGACACCTCCGGCCATTCCGCCGGCGGCACCACCTACCACATCCACGGCCTCGACCGACCGCTCGCCATCGTCGGCGACGCCCTCTTCGCCGGCTCCGTCGGCGGCATCAAATCCGACTACCGCGCCGCGCTGCAACGCATCCGCGACAACATCCTCTCCGCGCAGGACAACACCATCCTCGCCCCCGGCCACGGCCCGCTCACCACCGTCGCGCAGGAAAAGACCGGCAACCCCTTCTTCCCCGGCTTCCGCCGCCCCGTCGGCCAGGATATTTAAAGGTAGCCGGATTGCAGCCGTAGACTCAGTCTATGACCTCGCCCCCTCGTTCCCAAGTTGCACTTGGGAACGCCTCTTGCGCCCCACGAAGTTTCACTTCGCGCTGACTTTTCTCCGAAAATTTTTGTGTTTTCCGCAATCTTGCAGCTAATACATCAGTCATCCCAAGCTCCAAAATGCCCCAGACAATCGCAAAACTCGCAGCCGGATTGACCGCAACGCTCGCCCTCGTCTCCTGCGCCTCCGTCAGCGTGGAGGACGGCACCACCGGCGAAGTCCAGCAAATGCCCGAGATCATCTACGTCGCCGGTTTCGACCCCACGCCCGCTGAATTCAAAGTCGACCGCTCCGGCACCGAACTCGCCGAATTCAAACAGAACCTTCAGCTCATGCTAAAAACAGGCATCGCCGCCGACCTCACCGACAAGCTCGTGCCTGCCGCCGCCGTCGGAAAAGGAAAACAATCCGGCCTTAGCAACGCGTGGCTCGTGCGCGGCCAATTCACCGACGTCGAACAGGGCAGCCGCGCTCTGCGCAGCGTCTTCGGCTTCAGCGCGGGTGAAACCAAACTGGAGACCAAAGTCGAAGTCTACGACCTCCTCCACGGCGACGGCACGCCCTTCCTCACCTTCTCCACCACCGGCGGCAGCGGCGCCGAACCCGGTGCGCTCGCGGGAGGCATCACCACCGACCCGCTGCAACTCGCCATCGGCGGAGTCTCCGGCGCCGCCCACGGCCTCAGCGAGGACACCGCCCGCACTGCCCGCGAAATCACCGCCGAATTCTCCGACTACATGTACCACCGCGGCTGGATCACCGAAGACCAGTGGATCAAACCCAAGCACGAACGCGCCACCGACACGTGGTGATCGCAGGTAGCCCGCGCTGCCGCAGCGCCGAGTCGCGTCAGCGACTCAATAAAAGATCGTCATCCTGAGCAAGCCAAGCTTGTCTTGGCGCAGTCGAAGGACCTCTAACTATTCTATCCGTCTTGTCCCGGCGGAGATCTCAGCGAAATTCGGCCTTGGGCTTTTTGCATCCCCAAGAAGACCCTGGGAAAGTCGTTCACGGGCGTCTTAAAATCCTGAAGGGATTTTACGATCCTAGCCGGTGGTTGAGCCCGCTACTGCCCTCCGCAGGAGCGGGCGATACTACCGGAGATTAACAACAAGAAAACGAATCCCGGAGGGATTCCACCTCCGTGCGGTCGAGGTCTCGATCGGGACGCTTGAACGAATGACTCGCTACCGTCCCCTCTACTCCCCAATCACCTTCACCAACACCCGTTTCCGCCGCAGTCCGTCAAACTCCCCATAGAAAATCTGCTCCCACGGCCCGAAATCGAGCTTCCCCCCGGTGATCGCCACCACCACTTCGCGTCCCATGATCGTGCGCTTCAAATGCGCGTCGGCGTTGTCCTCGCCCGTGTCGTTGTGACGATACTGGCTGTGCGGCTTTTCCGGCGCCAGCTTCTCCAGCCACCGTTCCCAATCCTCCAGCAGCCCGCCCTCGTGATCATTGATGAAAATGCTCGACGAAATGTGCATCGAATTCACCAGCACCAGCCCCTCCTGCACCTTGCTCTCCGCGACGCAGTCCGCGACCTTGCTCGTGATATTCACAAACCCGCGCCGCGCCGGCAGCGTGAAGACCAGTTCGTGGCGATACGTTTTCATGGAAGAATTTTGACGGAATTAACGGAATGGACGGAATCGGAAAGGGGAAGTTTTTGGATGGGATTAATAAGATTAAAATGATTTTAAAGACAGGCGCCATCTTCTTTCGCCAATCCTCTTCATCATATTAATCCTATCTAAAACTCGCCTGTCTTTCATTCCGTCCATTCCGTTAATTCCGTCTAAATTTCCCTTCAGAATAGTTCCTCCTGCGAACCGCTCGGCTTCAGCCCGAGTTTTTCATACGCGCGCTTCGAGGCAACGCGCCCTTGCGGCGTCCGCTTCAGAAAACCCTCCATGATCAGATAAGGCTCGTGCACCTCCTCCAGCGTCCCCGCCTCCTCGCCCACGGAAACCGCCAGCGAATTCAGCCCCACCGGCCCGCCGTCGAATTTGTGAATCAGCGCCTCCAGCAGCCGCTTGTCCATCTCATCAAGCCCGTCCGAATCGATCTCCAGCATCGTCAGCGCCGCATCGGCGGCGGCGACCGTCACCGGCGGCGACGACCGCACCAGCACATAGTCGCGCACCCAGCGCAGCAGGTTGTTCGCGATGCGCGGTGTGCCGCGCGACCGGCGCGCGATCTCGAACGCCGCGGCGGGCTCGATCGGCAGCTCCAGCAGATTCGCCGAGCGCAACACGACCTTCTGCAAATCCTCCGCCGGATAATAATCGAGCCGGTTCACCAGCCCGAAGCGCGACCGCAACGGCGACGAAATCATGCCCGCCCGCGTCGTCGCGCCGATCAGCGTGAAGCGCGGCAGGTTCAGCCGCACACTCCGCGCGTTCGGCCCCTGGTCGATGATGATGTCGAGGCGGAAATCCTCCATCGCCGGGTAGAGATATTCCTCGATGTTTTTGTTGAGCCGGTGAATCTCGTCGATGAAAAGCACGTCACCCTTTTGCAGCGTCGTCAGCAGCCCCGCCAGGTCGCCCGCCTTCTCAATCACCGGCCCCGAAGTCGTCGTGATATTTGCCCCCATCGCTTTCGCCACGATATGCGCCAGCGACGTCTTGCCGAGACCGGGCGGCCCGCAAAAAAGCAGATGCTCGAGCGAATCCTCGCGCTGCCGCGCCGCGCCGATCAGCACATCCAGCCGCTCCTTGATCCGCAACTGCCCCACGAACTGGTCCAGCAGCGCCGGTCGCAACGTCATTTCAATGCGAGGATCGGGCGGAGCCGGATCAAAATCAGGTTTGGCAACAGACATCGCCAGTATTGAAATCGCTCCCCCCGAGCTTGTCGAGCACACTAAGGTAGCCGCCGTTGACCCTAGCGGCGGTCCAGTCGCGCTTCGTGCGAAGGTATGCGAAGACCATTGCGTTCTCGAACGGAGTTTGTGAAGGTTAAACTTCCATGAAGCTCTACATCGAAACCACGGTGCCCAACTTCCTTTTCGCGGATGATGCTGTTGAGAAGAAAGCCGCCACCGAAGAGTTTTTCAAGTGGCTTAAAATCTGCGGTGATGAGCTCTTTACGTCAGCGCTGGTTCTGGAGGAACTTGAGGCAGCGCCACAACCCCTGCGAAACAAGCTTATCAAGGCCCTCCGTGCGGTGCCTTGCGACGTGCTTCCCATCACGCGCGAACAGCGCGGATTGGCTTCCGTTTATGTGGCTTAAGGTGTGATTCCGGTTCGCTACACGGACGATGCCATCCACGCCGCGGTTTGTGTTTTGAACCGGATCGATTGTCTGGTAACTTGGAACATGAAGCATCTGGCGAACTTCCGGCGAATCGAGCGCATTAACCAAATCAATCTGCGTTTCGGCTTGCCGCCAGTCAAAATCCATACGCCAGAAGAAATGCTCGACTTATGAAGTACAAGGAACCCCAAATCCTGTTGGAAGTTCGTAAGATCAAAGAGCGGCTCCATCAAGCAATGGAAGCCGAGGGAACGGATGCCTTCTTCGAGCGAATCAATCGACGCGCCGGGAAAGCTGCGGTCGCGACCAAGCGGAAGTTATCGAAGAAAAGCCATTAGCCGCCCGAGCTTGTCGAGCACACTAAGGTAGCCGGAGCAGGCCCTTGCGCGGGCGCCTTCCCCGTAGGCAGCCGCTGTGACACCTATTCCGGCACAAGCCGCCCATTAGTTTTATTTGATTTAGAGGCCAAAGTTATGCAATTATCTTATAGTAGATAATTCGAGAATAAATTTATGGCCTATAAAATCACCGAGAAGTGCGCCCGTTGTGGCAGTTGCAAAGATGAATGTCCTCAAGGCGCGATCAGCGCAGGCGATGCCGGAGCGATCTATCGTATCAATCCCGATGAGTGCATCGATTGCGGTTCGTGCGAAACGACCTGCCCCGAAAGCGCGATCGTCAACGAGTCCTAACGGGCAAATCCGGCGCACGGAATGCGGTTGCAAAAAACAGCCGTGCGCAGCACCGGCGGTCTATGACCGTCGCTGCCTTTTTTGAGGGATCAGTTCGGACCGACAGCACGGAATTGCGCTACGAGCATTCGCCAGAGAGCCTAGGTTGCGCGTACGAGAGATAAAAACGCCGGAAATGCCACCAGCCAGAAGACGGTATTGAATGTCGTGATTGGCCAAAGGTAGTCCCATGCTTCGTCTTGGCACCAATCGTAATCCCAGTGGAGCTGGGCGATAATTGTGCCAGGGATGCTGGGTAACGTCAGGAGTTCCCACCAACTGCTCTCATGATAATCGGATGAACTTTGAAAGTCGTGGTCGAACGAAATACCAAAATATCCAAAGAAAAAACCGAAGGCAGCGCCGCACGCGGCAACAATCAGATATTTCTTCATGGATTCGCGAGCAGCCTGGAAATCTATCGCTCAGAGCCCCGGATGATTACAGCGTCTTCAACGCTTCCTTCACCAACTCCTCTACCGTGGACTTGGGCTGCGCATCGCGAATCGCGCGGACCGTCTTGTGCGCCTCTGCCTGCTTGTAGCCAAGCGAGATGAGCGCGAGCACCGCGTCGTTGACGTGCGCCTCCTCCGGCGTGAGGCCCTGCTGCGCGGACGCCGCCTCCCACGCCGCGGAGACGCCCACCTTGTCGCGCAGCTCGACGATGATGCGCTCCGCCGTCTTCTTGCCGACGCCCTTGATCTTGCTCAGCGCCGCAATATCACCCGCCACGACCAGCCCGCGAAACAGCACCGGCGTGATGCCGTTGAGCACCGCCAGCGCCAGCTTCGGCCCGATGCCGCTGACGTTGTTGACCAACAACAGAAACAGATCGCGCTCCTCCGGCGTGGCGAAACCGTAGAGAACATGCGCGTCCTCCCGGACCTGGAGATGCGTGAGGATTTTGGTCTCCGCGCCCGGCTGCGGCAGCTTGTCATACGTCGAAAGCGGGATATGGACGTCATACCCAACGCCACCCGCCTCGATGATAAGGCGCATCGGCAGAACTTCCACCACCGTGCCGCGCAAAAAGGAGATCATCGACCTCTAGTGTACGGTCCGTTGGCCCACGCCGCACTTCAAAACCGCGAAAATGTCGCGCCTCCATGGCCTTCGTCGACTGCGTCGCCTAAAAATATAGCCCTTCCAGGCCAAATAGCCCACCCAGCCCAAACCCAAACCGCCACCAAAAACCGGCTACTTTTGGGGCGCGGCGTTGGTGGCAGGCGCGGCGGCGGCGGGTGCGTTCGTGGTCGCGGCAGGGGGCGGAGCGAGGGCCGCGGGGATGAGCTGGAGCGAGCTGGCGTTGAGGATGCCGAAGTCGCCATCGGCGATGGCGAAGGTGGTGGCGTCGCCCTCGACCTGCGCGGCGTGGGTGCCGTCGGGAAGAGTGGCGCCGATGTGCAGGACCGTGGCCTCGGGCTTGGAGTTGGTCAGGATGGCGATGGAAAGGATGGGCTTGCTCAGGCCATAGGCCGGGAGGACGGGGCCGAGCCAGGTCTTGGCCTGCAACTGGCAGACGAGGCTGGCCTGGCGGTCGGCTTTGAGGGTATCGACCATGCGGTCCTTGACGTTGTCGGCGCTCCAGGTACCGCCGGGGCTGCGGGTGAGGGTGACCGAGGGCGGTGAACCGGCGGTGATGGTGATGCTTTTGACCGCATAGAAGTTGAGGTTGATGGCGCGGGCATCGCGCAGCGCGAGATTGCTGGCGGGGAGGAAGTTGAAGGCAGTATCGGGGACAGTATAGATGAAGGGCTCGGCGGAATTGCGGACGTAAAGGAGCTTGTTTTCGTCCTTGCCGATGAGAAGGGTGAGGCTGGGGCCGGGCTTGAACTCGGGCGAATCGACCGTGATCTTGCCCTGAGGTTTGTCGAGGCCGAAGGGTTTGAGGTCGGTGGCGGAATCGTTCAGGACGGGCGTGGTCTGCAACTGGCTGAGCTTGGTGAGAACGTCGACGACTTTGACGACGTCGGCGGGGCCTTCGGCCTGACCGACGGTGTTCCAAAGGGCATGATCGGCGTGGACATCGACTTTTTTGGGGCCAACGGCATAGCTCAGGTTGACGGGCTTGCTCGGGTCGAAGGGGAAGATGCGCTTGTCGCGGACATTGGGCAGGGCATTGAGAAGATCGTCGACGCTGCTTTTGGTGAGGGTGAAGACCGAGTTGGATTTGAGACGCTGGGCGTAAACCAGGTCGGGCTTGTCGGGGACGAGGCTGCCGATCTGGAGGACCATCGGTTCCTCATCGGCCTTGAGAAGCGTGACGGAGATGGTGGCGGTAGGCGAGGTGAGACCGTAGGTGCTGAGGTTGCTGGCGTCGTCGCTGACGAAGTCGACCACGCGCTCACCGAGGAGTTTTCCCAAAAGGGCCTGGACGTCGGCGTCTGAGGCGCGGGCGACGAGGGGTAGTTGGAGGCCCCACTTGCCGTCCTTGAGGTCGACTTCGCATTGCTGGTCGGGCGTGGTGGCCGTGCCGACGACGTGCGCGGCAACCTTGGTGACTTTGTCGGTGTCGAAGTCAAAGACGCTGCGGCTGCGGAAGGACGAGAGGTCTTTTTCCAGGACGTCCTTGACGGTGCCGGGAATGATGCGCACCGGCTCGTTTTTCCGGCCCGAAGCGCGGGCATAGACGCTGTCGTTAATGGCCATCTTGCGACCGACGAGCAGTTCGTACTGTTTGGCCGGGGTGTGGATGACGACCCGGTCGGCGGCGGGGTTGAGACCCCATTCCTTTAGGTTGGACTGGTCCTTGTCGGAGCTGGCGTCGATCTGGATGACGCGCTGGGGCTGGGTGAAGACGATCTGGTTGATGACGCCGTCGACGGCGGCGCCATCGGCGGGGGTATCGACCGGCTTGCGGATTTCCCAATGGCCGTTGGTTTTTTGAAAATAGAAGAAGCCGTGGAGGTTGGTGATTTCCAGGCTGGTGACATCGTCGGGATTCAACTCGAAGACATGGGTCTCGGCCTCCTCGCGTTCCTTGGTGCCGGGGATCTTTTTGTCGATGAACGCGAGGTAGCAAAACAGCCCGAGGGCGACGGCCAGGTAGACGTAGGTGGAACTGTTTCGAAGCATAGATGCGGCTGGTTATTTGCGGCGCGAGAACCAGGTGAAGATGCCGGCGAGGAGCGCGAGGGCAGGGATGATGACGGCGGCGGTCCAGACCACGGTGCGGTAGGAGATGGGATTGAGGGCCACGCCGTAGAGCTGGGGCCTCTTGGGTGCGATGTCGAGGACAGCCTGTTTTTTCACGAGCCAGTCGATGCTATTGGTGAAGAAATTTGCGGCGACACCCGATGCATCGAGCGCGTCGTTTTCAAGGAATTTGGCGGAGCCGACGGCGACGATGCGCGTGGCGAACATGGTGGCCTTGGTCGTTGGGTCGGTGGTGGTGCCGCCGTCATAGACGGCCGCGATGGTCAGGGGCCCGGCGATGTCGGTGCCCTGGTTGAAGGTGAGTTGGCGGGGATCGGGCGGCGTCGCGCCATTTTTGCTGATCCAGCCCCATGCCGCCGGATCGGTCTGGAGGAGGAACTGGTTTTTGCCGCCGAGCTGTGGCACCGGGTTGGGCGGGACGGTGATGGAGCGGGCGTCCTGGATCAGGAGCTGAAGATTGGCCTGCGCAAATTTCGCGGTGATGGGGTGAGTGGAGAAACCGCCCTGGTAAATGGCGGCGAGGGGGATGGTGATCTCGGAGCCGGACGCGGTGGCGGCGCGGTAGAGGACGAGGTCGTCATCATAGACGAGGCAATATTTTTTCAGGAGATTATCGAGGCCGATATTGATGTAGGGATCGAGCAGGACGAGGAGCTTGCCGTTGTTGGCGACGTATTTGTCGAGGGCGTCGGCCTCAAGCGGGGAAAAATTGATGGAGGGGCCGGCGATGACGACGGCGTCGGCATCGGCGGGCACGTCGCCTTTTTGCGCGAGGTTGAGATTGGAGGTCTCGATGTTTTCACTTTTGAGGCTTTGTCCGACGAGGCCGTAACCGGCGGGGGAGCTGACGTCCTGCAGCGCGTGTTCGCCGTGGCCTTCGGTAAAGTAGACCTTGGAGGCTTTGCCTTCGATGAGACCGACGACGGCGGCGGTGATTTGCTGTTCACCCTTGAACGCGCCGACCTGGCCAGTCATGGGGTTGAGGTCGAAGAGGTCTTCTTGTTTGACGAAGCGGGGCGAGCGGTCCTTGTACTCGAGGATGACGAGGTGGTCGTTGCCGTCGAAGTGGAGCTTCTTTTGCAGTTCCTCGGCGCGCTTGTAATCGTAGGCGGGGTCGATCTTCTCGACGTCGAAGTTCTTGCCGGCGGCGGTCTGGTATTCCTCGAGGAGTTTGGAGATTTCTTCCTGTTGTCCCTCATTGCGCGGGTCGAGGAAGGTGTAGGCGGTGACGGGGGAGTCGAGATTTTTGAGAACGTCGACCGTCTTGGGCGAGAGGGTGTAGAACTGGGACTGGGAGAGGTCCTTGTGGGTGTAGTGCTTGAAGCCGACGTAATTGACCATCACGAGGATGAAGGCGGCGGCAATGAGTTTGATGAGGCTATGCCAGCTGGCGGAATGTCGCGAGGAGCGGGCGGAAGGGGAAGGAGTATCAGTATCGGATTTCATGGCAAATTAACCCCGGTTAGCTTTTGAGGCGACGGCCCTCGAGGATGGTCTTGGTGAGGACCAGCATGAATGCGGTCATGGTCGCGTAGAAGACGACGGGGCGGGAGTCGTAAATGCCCACCACGGCGTTTTGCAGGTGTTCCGGAAGTGAGACGTAGGAAATGCGCGCGAGGGCATCGGCGTTGGTATGCTGGACCCAGCGCCAGAGGGAGATGATGAAGAAGCCGAGGAGTGAGGCAAAGCAGAGGACGGCGGCGATGATCTGATTTTTGGTGAGGGCCGAGCAAAAAACGCCGATGGCGACGTAGAATCCTCCGGCGAGCGCGAGGGTGAGCGCGGTCATGCCAATCTGGCTCCAGTAAACAGGCGGCGCCGGGCTGGAAAAGAGCTGGAGGGCGGTGAGATCGAGCGCGATGGGAATCCAGAGAATGAGGGAGAAGCTCAGCGCGCCGAAGAACTTGGCGAGAACGACGTCCCATTCCGTGACGGGCGCGGTGAGAAGCATCTCGATGGTGCCGAGTTTAAATTCCTCCGAGAAAACACGCATGGTGATCAGCGGAATCTGAACGAGGAAGAAGAGGAAAAAGAGGGGCCAGGTGAAAAAAATCTGCATGACGCTTTGGTCCTTGTAATTGGCGTCCATGATGAAGCTGAGGAGGACGACGAAGAGCATGCCCTGAATGAGGGCGCTGCCGAAGAGGACGATGTAGGCGACGGCGGATTGAAAGTAACTGTTGATCTCGCGTTTATAGAGGGTCCAGAAGGCCATAAAATTTTCCCGTTGTGATTGAAAAGAGGTTAATCCTGCGTCAGCTCGACGAAGGCTTCCTCGAGCGTGGCTTTGACGCGGGAGAGTTCGCGCAGCGACCAGTTGTTCTGGCGCACAACACCGTAGACTTCTTCGCGGACATCGACGCCGGGCTCTGCGAAAACCTTGGCATGGGTCCAGTCTCCGTCGGCGGGAAGCACGATTTCGACGTCCTCGACCTTGGGCAGGGCCTTGAGCTTCGCGACGATGTCGGCGCCGGGCGCCTTGACTTCGAGGGAGATGGAGCCGCCGCCGCGGACGAGCTTGGTGAGGTTGGCCGGCGTGTCGGAGGCCTCGATCTTGCCGCGGTTGATCACGAGCACCCGGCTGCAGGTGAGTTCGACTTCGGAGAGGATATGGGTCGAGAGCAGGATGGTGTGGTGCCGGCCAAGATCCTTGATCAGGTCGCGCACGGCGCGGATTTGGTTGGGGTCGAGGCCGATGGTGGGCTCGTCGAGGATGAGGAGGTCGGGGTCGTGGACCATGGCATCGGCGAGGCCGACGCGCTGGCGGTAGCCTTTGGAGAGGGTGCCGATGATTTTGTTTTCGACGTCCTTGAGGCTGCAGAGTTGCTTGACGGACTCGACGCGGTCCTTGATTTTGCGGCGGCCAACTTTCTTGAGCTCGGCGCGGAAACGGAGAAATTCGCTGACGCGCATGTCGGTGTAGAGCGGGACGTTTTCCGGCATGTAGCCGATGCGCTTGCGAACTTCGAGGGAGTCGGTGACGACGTCGAAACCGGCGATGCGGATGCGGCCGTCGGTGGGGGGAAGATAGCCGGCGAGGACCTTCATGGTGGTGCTTTTGCCGGCACCGTTGGGGCCGAGGAATCCGACGATCTCGCCTTTGTTGACGTGAAAACTGATGTTCTGGACGGCGCGGAATCCTGAATAGGTTTTGGAGAGATTTTCGACTTCGATCATAAAAACGGAATGGGAGCGGTTGGAAAAGTAAACGCCACGCTAAGGAAAAATAGATTTGCTTCCGGTGTCAAGTTTATCGCAGCCTGCGACGTGGCATCTTACACAGTTTTAATCTTGCGCAGGTCGCGGCCCATAAAGACAGCGAAATGAAAATTATCGCGATCGCAAACCAGAAAGGTGGCGTGGGGAAAACGACGACGGCGGTGAATCTCGCGGCGTGTCTGGCCGAGGCCGGGCGCGAGGTGTTGCTGATCGATCTCGATCCGCAGGCGAATGCGAGCAGTGCCGT
>Ga0302320_10023024_pt1 | contig 12256 bp, 10 predicted proteins | sample Bog_T0_3_FD_202130 | JGI IMG/M metagenome (GOLD analysis project Ga0302320, IMG submission 202130) | Peat permafrost microbial communities from Stordalen Mire near Abisko, Sweden - Bog_T0_3 | ecosystem: Environmental > Terrestrial > Soil > Wetlands > Peat | place: Sweden: Abisko, Stordalen Mire...
CGGCCGAGCGATGCAATTCCATGTTCATGCTCGAGCTATAGAGGGTGATCATTCCCAGGCCCAGCAATACGGCCACACAAAAAATGAGGATGCTCGTGACCCGGTACATAACGGCTTCTTTCGCCTCAACCAAAAACAGAAGAGAGAGGACGCCCGACTGAGGCCGTCGGGCGTCCCTCATCCGCCGCAAGGGCGGTCTATCAGTTCGCCCGAATGGCCGGGGCGGTGGTCATGCCGGACGCGCTGGCAGGAGCGGTCGCGGCGGAGGACGTGGCCGGAGTGGTGTCCGCGGCAGCCATCTTCATCACCGGAACCTTCAACTTCTGGCCGGCCTTGATGGAAGCGGTCTTCATGTCGTTCAATGCCTCCAATGCCTTCACGGTGGTGCCGTGGGCCTTGGCGATCTTGAGCAGGACATCGCCGGACTTGACGACGTAAGTGGAACTGTCACCCGTGGCAGCAGCGGTGGCGTCAGCCGGGGTGGAGGAGGAGCCGGAGGTCGTCGTGCTGGCGACGGCGCTGGCAGCCGGGATTTGGAGCTTCTGGCCGATCTGCAGTTTCTTGGCGTCAACTCCAGGATTGGCCTCTTGCAATGCCTTCAGGGTCACGCCGCTTTTCTTGGCGATGGTCGCGAGGATGTCGCCTTTGGCGATCACATAAACAGAGCCAGGCGTGGCGGACGGTGTTGTCGCGGTCGCGGTGGTGGACGGGAGCGACAGCGGGGTCATCGTGCCCGCGATGGGAGCAACGGGAGCCGGGGCCGAAGTCGTCGCGGTCGGCAGACTCGGCGTGGTGGTGGCAGGCAGCGCTGTCGTGGCGGTGGTCGGGAGCGGAGCGGTGGTGGCCGCGGTGGTCGTGACCGCCGAGGTTGGAGCCCCAAAATCGGTCGTCGTGGGCGACATTGGGTCTTTGGTGGCGGTGGCGTCAGCCGTGTCCGATTTTGGCGCCGAACTGGTCTTGGCGGTATCTTTGCAGCCGACAATCAGCAGGCCGCCGAGCAGAACCACGTGAACGCCAACAATCATCAAGATTTTGAAGTAGAGCGTGGATTTTGGCTTGGGGGGAATGGCTCCCTGGGGGAGCAATGGATTTGGATTATTCATAAGTTTTGGGGCGTTAATTTGAGTCTATTTTTTGACCGGCATTTTGAGGTTTGTTCTTTGTTTGTTTGCCCCGGGCTTTTTCCTCATAAAAGCCCGAAGCAAAATGTTAAAATGTTGTTAAAACTACAAATTTCTAATTTAATGTTATGCCAAAGGGCGCATTTCTATTTCCGATGCTTCCTGCATCTTGTGGCGTCGGCGCCCCGAACCACAACCGATTGGGCGCCCGCCGGTTCATTTTCCGCCGGGCAACAAAACGCCCGGCAACTGAGTTGGTTGAGTTTTTCAACGCTCCAATGAGCCGGTAACCGCCGAATCGGGTTCGAAGAAAGCGGATTTTTCTCCGTTTCTTTCATCGCTTTTAACAATGTTGCCGGGTGCTGGCAAGCAGTAAAAAGCAAAATATTTTCACCCATTTCCATGTGGCTTGATTTCATGGTTCACCTGATCTTGAGCGTGCAGAGGGCCACCACGGCGCAGAGCACGCAAAGTATGTAAAAACGGGTGACAACCTGGGATTCATGCCACCCTTTTTTCTCGAAATGATGATGCAGCGGCGCCATCAAAAAGACGCGCCGGCCTGTGCCAAAACGCCATCTGGTGTATTTGAACCAGCCCCGCTGGATGATGACCGAGCCGGCCTCGGCCACAAAGACGCCGCCGGCGATGGCGAGGACCAAGGGCTGATGGATGAGCACCGCGATCAAGCCCAGCACCCCGCCCAACGCCAGCGAACCGGTGTCGCCCATGAACAGGCAGGCCGGGTGGCAGTTGAACCAGAGGAAGCCCAAACCGGCCCCCAGCATGGCCGCGCAAAAAACCGTGAGTTCGCCCGCGCCCGGAACGTGGGGGATCTGCAAATAGGCGGCGGTGCGGGCGTTGCCGGCCAGATAGGTCAAGACGAGGAAAACAAAGGTCACAATCACGGTGCAGCCGATGGCGAGCCCGTCCAGGCCATCAGTCAAGTTGACGGCATTGGAGGCGCCCACGATGGCGCATAGAGTCAATACTATTCCGACCGCGACCCCGGCCGCGCCGGTCAGGACCGGATATTTGTAGAAGGGCAACATGACCTCGCTGATGAGCGTGGTGGTGGCCGGGAGCCGCCACAAATAGCCGGCGGTGAACACGGCCAGGGCGCCCTGGGCCCAGAGTTTGATGAATTCGCGCACGCCGTCGCTGTTCTGGCGCGTGATCTTGGCATAGTCATCAATAAATCCCAGCCCGCACAGCACGGCGACGGTGAGCAGGGTGAGGAGGATTTGGGTGTTCCACTGCGCCCACAGCATCGCGGATGCGTCCAGTATCAGCACGATGAGAAGCCCGCCCATGGTGGGCGTGCCTTTTTTTCCCGGAACGCCGGGCAACTGGGCGGCGTCCTGGTGGGCGCGGTCCACGTAGTCCTGGCCGAATTTGACCTGGAGCAGCCAGTGGATGAAGCGCGGATACAGCCACCAGCTCAAGAGCAGCGCCGTCACCGCCGCCCCTGCGCTGCGGAAGGTGATGTAACGAAACAAGCGCAACGGCGTCGCGAACGGCTCGAGGGCGGTTCGCGCCACCATGTCAAGTATTCGTTGGCTCAGGTAAAAAAACATCTCAGTCGTGCCGGCGCGGTCCGGCGGCAATTTCCCCGAAAGCGCGCCGCGCCGCCGCGATGCGGAAAAGGAAGCGCGGATAGCCGGCTTCCACCAGCCGCGCCCTTTGGTTTACGGGGACTCCGGGGCGGCAGAAGCCGGCGCGGGTCGTTCCATTTTTCTTTTCAGTTTTCATCTTGTCACCGACAGGTTGCAGAGTGTTTCGGTAATGCGTTCCAGGCGCATGGCGCGCGATGCCTTGATCAGCACCACGTCGCCGAGGCGGACAAAATCTTTAATCGCGGACGCGGCGGTCTCCGCATCGGCGAATTCCATGACGTCGCGCAGCCCGCTTTTTCGGGCCGCGGCGGCGATTACCGTGGCGTGTTTTCCCACCGTGAACAGTTGATCGAGACCCAATTCCGCGGCGCGGGTTCCAATTTCCGCGTGAGCCGGGCCGGAGGTTTCGCCCAATTCCCCCATGTCACCCAGCACGGCGACGCGCCGTCCCGAGCACGGGAAAGCGCACAGCGTTTCCAAGGCCGCCAGCATCGAATCGGCATTGGCGTTGTAGGCGTCATTGAGCACGCGCACGCCGTCGGCGTCATGTAGTTGCAGGCGCATTTTGGGAGGGGCGCAAGTGACCAGGCCGCGCTGGATTTGTTCGCGGTCCAGTCCCAGTTCCGCGCCGGCGGCGACCGCGAAAGTGGCGTTGGCCACCTGGTGCCGGCCCAGCAGGCGGATGCGGTATTCGCCGTCCAGATGGGGCCGCCCGCATTGAATCCAGAAGACCGAACCGGATTCATCACCGCGGATATTCGTGGCGCGATAATCATTGTTGACCGTCAGCCCGGCGCGAACGATCCGAGCCGTGGTCCGCCGCGCCAGGGCGTCGGAGCATTGGTCGTCGCCATTGAGGAAGAGAGTTCCACCTGGCGGCAAGCCTTCTCCGATCATTCCTTCTTCGCAGGCTACTCCGGCGAGATCTCCGAAAAACTCCAGATGCTCGCGTCCAATGTTGGTGATGACGCCGTGGGAGGGGGCGATCATCTGCACCAGCGGCGCCAGTTCACCGGGATGGTTGGTGCCGGCTTCGAGGACGGCGGCCTGGTGAAATTGTTCCAGGCGCAGGAGGGTGAGCGGCACGCCGATTTCGTTGTTAAAGCTGGCTTCGCTCCAAAGGACGGCCATCTTTTGGCGCAAGACGGAAGCGATCAGTTCCTTGGTGGTGGTTTTGCCGTTGGAGCCGCCCACGGCAAAAACCGGCAGTTGAAAGTCGCGGCGGTAGCGCGCCCCGAGTTGCCCGAGGGCGCGCCGCGTGTTCACCACCGCAATGACGGCACAGTCGCGAAAGTCCCCGGTTAGTTTTGCCCGCTCGGCCACGATGACGCCGACGCCGCGGCGGGCGACTTCGGGCAGCAAGCGGTGGGCGTCAAAACGTTCCCCGGCGAGCGCGAAGAAAAGATCGCCCGGTTCGGCCAGGCGCGAATCGGTGCAGAGGCGCGACACCAGTTTGTCGGGAGAACCGTGGCGCAGTTCACCGGAGACAGCTTGGGCGATATATTGGAGGGAGCGGGGTTCCATTGGGAGGAAGAGCGAATTGAGAATTGGTCATTGAGAATTGGTTATTCGTTTGACTCATGGGTTGTGGGCGGCGCGGCCAGGGGACGGCAGGGCGGCGGCCAGGGTTGCGGGCGGCGTGTTGGTGTCAATATCCGGTTTGAGGTTGAGATAGCTGGCGGAACGTTCGGCAATGGCCTTGAAGATGGGGCCGGCGGCGGCGCCGCCGAAGTGGTCGCCACGCGGCGGTTCGTCAATAAACACTCCGATGCACAATTCGGGATTGTCCGCCGGGAAAAATCCGATGAACGAGCTGAAATACTTGTCGCTGACGTAATGGCCATTCTCCACCTTTTCCGCCGTGCCGGTTTTGCCCGCGACGGTGTAATGATCCAGGCGCGCCTTGGGCGCGGTGCCGTCCTTCGTCACCACGGTTTTCAAGGCGGCAATCATCTGCTCCATCGCGGGCCGGCCCGCGACCTGCCGGACCGGTTGCGGGCTATACTTGACCACGACTTTTCCATCCGCGTCGGACAGATGGTCCACGATCATCGGGCGCATCAACAGCCCGCGATTGGCGATGGTGCTCACGGCCATGGCCATTTGCAGCGGGGTCACGGCGATGCCCTGGCCCATGGGAATTCGTGCGATGGAGAGTTTGCTCCAGCTTTTCACCGGCGGCACGCTGCCGAAGACTTCGCCCGGCAGGAAAATCCCGGTGCGCGATCCGAAGCCAAATTCCCGGATGTATTGATAAAGCCCGTCTTCGCCCAGGCGCATGCCGATTTTGGCGGCGCCGATGTTGGACGACTTGGTGATGATGCCTTGAACTGTCAGGTCTCCATAGGATTCGTGGTCGTGCAAGGTGGCGCCGGCGTAGGCGAAATGGCCATGCTCGCAGTTGAAGATGTCGGTCAAGTTAACCAGATGCTCGTTGAGGGCGGCGCTGACCACCACCACCTTGAACGTGGAACCCGGCTCGTGCATGTCGGCGATCATGCGGTTGCGCAAGGCGTCCGGTGGAAATGACCCGGGATGATTGGGGTCGAAGGTGGGCACATTGGCCATGGCCAGAATTTCGCCGGTGCGGGGCCGGATCATGACCGACGAAATGCTGATGGGAGAAAGGGTGTGCATCCCTGCCGCCAGTTCCGATTCCATGATGTTTTGCAGGCCGGCATCCAGCGTGAGCGTCACGTTGAGACCATCCCGGGGCGCAATGTCTTCGTCACGATAAACCACCAGTTCGCGCCGGCGGCTGTCCAATTCGGTGTGCCGCCAGCCGGGGACGCCGGTCAATTTGCTGTTGAATTCCGATTCGATGCCATACATGCCGGTTTGGTTGGTGCCCTCGCCGCTGACGTATCCGACCACGTGCGCCCCCAGATCCTGGCCGGGGTAATTTCGGATTTGGTCGGCCTCCGCGAAAATGGCCCGGGCATGGAGATTATCGTAAAACCCCTTGGCCTTGGATTTGGATTTGAGCTTGGTTTCGTCCAATCCGAAATAGAGCGAGGCCATGGTTTGCTGAATTTGTTCCCAGGTTTCCAGCGTGACCTTATGTTTGAGAACGGCGTACTGGGAGAGATTTGTTTTGTCCGGAGCAATCGGCCGGGGAGTCAGGCGTTCGAGGAGGTAAGGGACGTTGGTCTGCAAGAGCGGCGCCAAGGCGCGGGCCACGGCCATTCGCTGGTCGCCGATGAGCGTCGGATCGGCGCAGACGACCTTGGCCGGAATGCTCGTGGCGAGGGGGTTTCCGTGGACGTCATAAATGCCGCCGCGCATCGGCACGCGCGCCCAGGAGCGGACGGTGTTGTTGGCGGCGAGGTTGAGGAATTCGTCGTGGCGAACCACCTGCAAATCCACCAACCGCGCCGCGAGGGCCGCAAATGCCCCCAACGTCAGAACGACGAGGGTATTCATTTTCCAACTCTGCCAAACCGCGCTCATAATTTGAAAATCAGCCAACCGCCCGCACTCTTCGGTTCCTCCAAACCGAAGCGGCGCGGGCGGCGGCCAAATCAGTAACTGCGTTCGCGCACAACTGCTTGCGCCCGGCGCTGGTCCGCCGGCGGCGCCGGTTCCAAGGGCGTCTCGGTCAGCCGGACAATCTGCGCCTGCGTGGGCCGGTCCAGGCCCAAATTCATCTTCTTGACCTGCTTGTCCAGCGCCTCCGGGAGGCACAAGGCGGCCAGTTGATCGGAGCGAATCCGGTTCTCCCGCTCCAGTTCGGCCAGCGCGGTTTCCTTCTTCTTGATTTGGTCGCCCATCACGTCAATTTGATCCTTGAACCAGACGAAGCCGATTCCGGACGGGACAAAAACTCCGAAGAGCATCAATGCGATCAACACATTGACGAGGCGAAAATCGGATTCGGTTTTCTTGTTGCGAGCCATAAATTCAATTATAATTTTTCCATTACCCGGCATTGCGCGCTGCGGGCGCGCGGGTTTTCGGCCAATTCGCTTGCGCCGGGCATAATCGCCTTCCGCTGCACCCATCGCAAAACCGCCGGGCGCGGACGCCGCAGTTCCGGCACATCCGGTTCACTGGCTTCATAATCCCGGGACAGCCGGCTGCCGAACTTCTTCAAAACGCGATCCTCCAATCCGTTAAAAGAAATCGCCGCCAGCCGGCCGCCCGGTCTTAAAATCTTTACCGCCGCTTCCAGGCCCTTCCGCAAATTTCCAATTTCGTCGTTCACCGCGATGCGAAGCGCCTGAAACGACTTCGTCGCCGGATGGGCCTTCTTCCCGGCGCGCGGTGAAACTCTCTCGATCAACTCCGCCAGTTGCCGCGTCCGCTCCAACGGCCTGGCCTGCGCGATGGCCCGCGCGATCCGCCGCGAATTCTGTTCGCCGCCATATTCCCAAAAAACTCCGGCCAGATCTTCCGGTGCCATCTCGTTGATGAGCATCGCCGCCGTCAATTCCTGGTCCTGGTTCATCCGCATATCCAAGGGACCATCGCTTTGGAAACTGAAGCCCCGTTCCGGCCAGTCCAATTGAGGCGAGCTGACCCCAAGGTCCAGCAACACCCCGTCGCAACTTCCCGCTTCGATCCACTGATCCAGGTTGGCGAAGCTGTCCTGTCGAAACTCAAATCGCCCGGCGAATTCCGCCAGCCGCTGGCGGGCCGCTGCCAGCGCTTCCCGGTCCCGGTCGCACCCATAAAGTTTTCCGTTCGGAGCGCTGGCCTTCAGCACCGCTTCCGAGTGCCCGCCGCCGCCGACGGTGCCATCCGCGTACACTCCCCCCGGCCTGACTTGGAGCGCCGCCAGGACCTCCGTTGTCATTACTGACCTGTGAATAAACGCGGGCACTGAGCAACATGGTTTTCAAGGCGGCGTCCGGGCCAGTTCCCCCGGTCGTGGGGAGGGCGGTTGCTCCGTCGTGCCGGCGGCCGCTTCTGCCGGCGCTTTCAAGTTGATCCAGCGGGCCGTGGCGCGGGCCCAAGGATTCGGGCCGACCGCCGGCTTCGACTTGGCCGGTTCTGGCTGCTTCGGCGCCGCCACCACCACCAAGTCGGCATCGCTTAAATCGTTTCGAATCACGGTTACTTTCTCCAAAGCCAATTCCGCCTGGGCCCGTGGTCGGAGGTCCGCCGCCGGTTTGCGGAATTTCCGCCAGATTCCGGCCAGCGGTCTTGCTCCAAACTTCCCCATCGCCACGAAAGTGCCTCTCACGCTTTCCATGCGGGACTTCCCAACTTCTTTTTTCCTGGACGGCTCCGCATTTTCTTTTTCCTTCCGCGGCGCGACCAGAACGTCGGGGGCTATGGCGGCGCATGTCTGGGCCGCAGGCACTTTCGACGGGACGGCAGCCGGGGCTTCGGGTTCCGCTGCCTCAAATAACGTCGGTTGCGCAACCTCCACCGGCGCGCCCGCCGGAACCGGCAACGGCGCGGACGGAGCCGCCGCCGGACGCGTGGCCGTTCCCAACTTGGAAAACTCATTCACTTTCCGCAGCGAATACGCTCCGGTCCGGTCTTTCGCGTGATCCAGTGTCCGGCCCAATGTTAATAGTGAGATCAGGCTCATTTTCATTCGAGTGATTTGAGGGCGTTGGCCACGACCCGTTTTTCCGTGGCATTCATGTCGGCGAACTTGGCCGGACTCCAAATCTCGAAATAGTCCAGCATTCCCGTAAAAACCGCTTCTTCGGTAATCCCCGCCGCCTCCGCCATTTCAGCGGGGATGGCGATCCGCTTCGCGCTATCCAGTTCGACCCTGGCAGACGAACTGCCAATGTGCCGCTTGAGCGAGGTTTTCTCCGCCGTCGGCATCGCTTCGATCTTTTCCCTCAGTTTCTCCATTTGCTCCGGCGGGAGAACCCGCAAACAAGGACCGCAGTCGTGCTGCGGCCAGATGATCATGGTCAACTCCACCGGCTTGGCCGACCGCCACGGCAGCGGAAACTGGACCCTGCGGTTGCTGTCCACCGCATAGCGGTGCCGCGACTGATAGGTCACTTTTTCGGCGGCTGGAGCCGGCATAAATCATTTCGTTCTTGCGTTGACATTACCCCCGTTGCCACTAGAATCCCCATCAAAACCCGCATATTCCAAGAATCTACCGTAATCTCCCGCTTTTCCCCGTAACTGTCAACCGGAAATGTCAAGTTTTTTGTAATAAGTTATGCACAGGTTATTCACAAGGTGGTAGGCTTTTGGGAGATGCCGCCATCATTACGAACTGCGGATTTTGAGATTGAGATACCGCCGGAACTAATTGCCCGTCAACCGTGTCCGATGCGTGACCAGTCGCGGCTGCTGGTCGTTCACCGCGATTCCCAACGTCTGGAGCATCGCCAGTTTCCGGACTTGCTGGATTACCTCAAGCCCGGGGACATACTGGTTCTGAACGATTCGAGGGTCATCCCGGCCCGGCTGCATGGGCGCAATCTCCAGACGGGGGGCCATTTTGAAATGCTGCTGTTGGAGGAGGAGGAGACCAATGTCTGGCAGGCGATGATGCGTCCGGGGCGGCGCGCGCAGGTCGGGACACGAATTGGGTTGTTGGATGTTGATAAGAAGGCCACTGGCATCACCGCCGTGGTCGAAGGGGTGGGGGAGGCCGGCCACCGGCGGCTTCGCTTTTCCGGCGTCGAGAACCTGTTCACGGAGCTTGATAACCTCGGCGAGGTGCCGCTGCCCCCGTACTTGGACCGCCCGACTCCCGAGCCGGCGGATCGTTTGCGTTATCAGACGGTCTATGCCCGGCTTCCGGGCAGCGTCGCCGCTCCGACGGCGGGACTTCATTTCACAGAGGCCATGCTGGAAGAAATACGGACGCGCGGGGTTAAAATCTGCTTTGTGACGCTCCACGTTGGCGCGGGCACCTTTGCTCCGGTGAAAGCCGACTTGGTCGCCGAACACCAGATGCACCGGGAACGTTTTGAAATCGCACCGGAAACCGCGCGCCTCCTTTCCGAAGGCAAAGCGGCCGGGGCGCGCATCGTGGCCGTCGGCACCACCACCTTGCGGGTGTTGGAAAGCGTGGCGGCGAACGGTCCGATCGCGGCGGGCCGGGGCGTGACCGATATTTTTATTTACCCGCCCTATCCGTTTAGAGTGGTGGATGCGCTGATCACAAACTACCACTTGACGCGCTCAACCCTCCTCATGCTGGTCTGCGCCTTTGCCGCGCCGGGGGAAACGCGCGGACGGGAGTTTATTCTGCGGGCGTACCGCGAGGCGATCGAGAATCGGTACCGTTTCTTCAGTTACGGCGATGCGATGCTGCTGGTTTAGCAGGCAAATATCGCCCGTTACTTTGTTACTGGTTGGGCAGCAGGGTGGCGGAGAGGCGGTAGAAGGCGTTGGTGGGGGTTTGGCGGACGGTGAAGGTGCCGCTGCCGTCGTTGGTGTTTTGCAGAGGGGTGTTGGTGAGGGTGATCCAGTTGGGGTTGGCCAGGTTGGTGGCGGATTGCAATTGGTAGAGGCGGCCGCCCTGCCACGGGGCAAAATTGACAGCCACATTCGTGGAAGAGACGGGGGTTGCCTTAAATTGCAGTTGACTTGACGGCAAAGTTGGGTCCGTGCCCAGGACAAACTCGGCGTAGTTGGAATAGCCGTCGCCGTCCTCGTCCTCCGAGCCATTGACGGCGCGGCCGAAATAGAAATTGGCCCACCAGGCCGGCACGCTCCGGTTGGTCGGGGCGTCCTGACTGGTTTCGTAAACCCAGCGCGCGCCGTTGGCGGCCACGCTCACACCCGAGTTGCCGGTGTTGTTATAGATGGTGAGGTTGCCGCCGGCGCCGGTGGCAAAATACAGCCCGGCTATGATCTGATTCCAGCCACCGCCGTTGGTGGTTTGGTCCACGTCCACCAGAACCGCGTTGGTCGCGCCGTTGGCAATCATGGGCGTGCTGCTGGCGAAAGACGCCGGTTTGATGGGATACCAAACGGAAATGTCATAAAGTCCGGCCACCGGAATGTCCGGGATGTAAGCTGCCGACGCCGTTGGACTGCCGCTGATGCCCTGGGTGTAATTGTAATAGGGCTCGTTATTGTTGGGTCCGGTGAAGATGCCCGGGGCCGCCGCCCCGTCCGTCCAACCGGGCCCGGCGTAACTGGCGTCGGCGGTGCCAAAAACCAGGGTGGAGGTGGTGCTGAAAGTTCCGTTTGTCACGTATAAAAAAGACGGGGCGCCATTCAAAATGCTGACCGTCTGGCCGTTGGTGGCATCCAAGGGCACGCTGGCAGGGGTGACGGAGCGGACCTGAAAGACGTAGGTGGAGTCAGGCGTCAAGCCGGTCAAGAGCACGACGTGATGATTGGTCGGCGCCGGATTCAGGCAGGAAACGCTGTTGAACGTGGTCAGCCCGTAATCCACCTGCGAGCTGGAATTGCTCGTCGTGTTCCAGGTGATGAAGGCGCTGGTGACTCCCGGCACCACCGTGACGCCGGTGAACTGGGAGGAGCCGGCGGCAATGGTGGCGACTGCCTTGGCGGAGTTGTTGGCCGGGTTGCGGTCGGGAAGGCTGTCCCCGACGGTCGCCGAGTTGGTTCCCTTCCCCGCGGCCAGCGTCGTGGCGATGACCGAAAGCGAAATCACCTGGCCGTTGGTCATGCTCCCAAGCTCAAAGACGACGGTATTCTGGTAGTTGCTGTAACCGGCCCCCAGCGGAAGCGCGACCCCGGCAAAAGACAGGTTTGACAACAGGGTGTTGGTGACGATCACGCCCGCAGCGTCCACCGGACCGAGGTTGGAAATGCTGAGTTGATAGGTGACCAATTGGCCGACGGCCAGGCTGCCGGGAGAGACGGTCATTCCCATCCCCAGGTCCGGCGCCACCACGGAAGTGACGACGGCGGCGGTGTTGTTGGACGGGTTCGGATCAATCTGGGCGCCGGCTACCACGGCGACATTCGTAGTCACACCCAGGGCGTTGGCCGACGCGGTCAGGGTCAGGGCGGCGGTTTGGCCGTTGGACAGCGAACCGAGCTGGAAGATGACTTCATTTTGGACGTTGGTAAAGGTTCCGCCGGGATTGGTCGCGGTGGTGAAGGAGAAACTGGGCGGCAGAGTGTTGGTGATCACCACGCCGTCGGCCCGCACCGGCCCGAAATTGGTAACGAACAACGAATAGACAACCGGCTGTCCGACCGTGACGGTGGAAGGCGAGCCCGCCATGCCGATGGCCAAGTCGGGCGACAGGACGGCGGTCACCACCTGGGCGGTGTTGTTCTGGATATTGGGGTCAATCTGGCTGTTGGTTTCGATCGCAAGGTTGGTGGCCAGGCCGAGGGAAGTTGCGGTCGCAATCACCGTCAAGGCGGCCGTTTGCCCATTGGTGAAGGAACCGAGCTGAAAGACCACGTCGGCTCCGAGGTTGGTGAAAGTGCCCAGAGGCGTGGCCGCCATTGTAAACGAGAGATTGGCGGGGAGGATGTTTGTAATCATGACACCATCGGCGCGAACCGGCCCAAGGTTGGTCACGTTGATGGTATAGATGACTGAGTCACCCACGGCCATGAAAGCGGGAGCGCCGGTCATGCCGATCGCCATGTCGGGGG